>PPYE01319890.1_pt1 | contig 44268 bp, 40 predicted proteins | sample 1559881 | NCBI WGS metagenome assembly PPYE01 (sample SAMN08240022, study PRJNA423297) | Human gut metagenome, whole genome shotgun sequencing project.
TGTTTATCTTTTGAAGAATAAAATTTGAATTTATATTATTTTAGCGCAAACAAAATTATTCCTTATGAGTGAGAGATGGAAAAAAATACAATTATTAGTAGCAGGTACAATCAAATATGCCCCGGTTGAGGTTCTCTTAGGAATTGTATTTTTTGTATTATGGATTGTAGTTGAAAACAAATCTGATTATAACCATCTTAGTAATGAGGCTAATACACTTAAATTATTTCCTCTGATTATTTCTTTCAGCTACATCTTTAATTTTCTTTTCGTCGGGAAAAATACCCGATGGCTGTATTATCTTACTTTCTTCTTGTTTATCCCATTTCTGTTTATTGATATTACCGTATTTGTAAAATCAAGTGGTTACGAATATGCTTTATTACTATTCATTCTATTACTAATTTCACGGGGATGGTATAGGGATAATATAAAATTCGCAGAGGGAGCTACACGGTGTGTGCTTGATTTACTTTCGGGAATATTAATAGGAATTTCTATTTTCCTGACTGTTATAGCAATTTATGCATCAATTGCTTATATATTTAATGTGAGTGCAATGCAGGAATTTGATTTCTACTCTTATGCATTCGCTTTCACAGGCTATATTTCAATCCCTATAGCTTTTATTGCATTTGATCGTCAGAGAAGTAACAAAAGATTTAAAGCATCTAAAATCTTCAATATCCTAATTAATTTTATTCTTTCTCCTGCCGTAATTGTATACACAGTAATACTCTATGTATATTTTGCCAAAATCACTTTCATGTGGGAATTACCTAAAGGCAATATTGCTTATATGGTTTTTGCTTTCATCCTTAGTGTAGTTATTGGGCAGGCTTGCCAGCCACTGGTTAAATACAGATATTACAACTGGTTCTATAATTATTTTAGTTGGATTTCGTTGCCACCGTTAATCATGTTCTGGGTTGGCGTAATCTATCGTATCAATCAGTATGGATATACAGAAGACAGGGTGTATCTCATCATATTAGGATTTTTAGCTAATTTATGTATGCTACTTTTCTTAAACAAAAAGACAGGACACTATATCTATGTGACATTAACTTCTGTTTTTGTCATATCTTTATTTACGTTTATCCCCGACATTTCTGCCAGAGAGATAGGGGTAAATTCACAGAAAAATCGATTAAACAAATATATCACAGAATTAGGCCTGATAGATACTAATACCGACAAACTCCGAAAAACAGATCATGACAGGGACACCACAAAGAAACACGAATACCGTGAGTTGTATAATACTTTTTCGTACGTGCGTGAAAAAACAGATTCTGCTTTCATGATGAGTCATTACGGTTTTGACCAGGTATGGGAATTGTGTGATAGTATTATACCCAAATCTCTTCATGATTATGTAAAATGGAGAGGAGAAATACGTCCTTACACTGAAATAAACATTTCTTTTGATAGCGAAATAGATATAAAAGGATTTAATAAACTCCGAAAAATAAATCACTATGTGTATTATAATAGATACAAAAACGATAACAACAAGTACGTTTTCAAAGACAATTTAAATAATACCTATGAAATAGATTTTTCTCTGTATATAAATCCCTATCTGAACGAACTAAATTCTTTTGATGACGAAAGCTATATTGAAGATAAACTTAAAGAGGAATTAAACTACTTAGATATAGATACTTTAAGAATTGTGCTGGATCGCTTTTCAATCATCAAAGATTCTGTTTGGCAAATCAGTTCAATATCTCCAAGCTATATTCTTATTAAATAATATATATAACAAATGAAAAAAGTAATTTTTAGCAATCAGGCACCAGCAGCCATCGGGCCTTACAGTCAGGCAATTGAAGTAAATAATTTAATTTTCGTATCAGGGCAATTGCCAGTGGATGTAAATACAGGCGAATTTGTTTCGGGAGGTGTAGCGGAACAAACACGTCAGTCTCTGACAAATATGCAACATATATTAAAGGAGGCAGGTTTAGCAATGGAAAACATTGTAAAGACTACCGTATTCCTTGCAGATATGTCCCTCTTTGCAGATATGAATGAAGTATATGCTACATTTTTTGAGGGAAGTTTTCCGGCACGTTCGGCTTTTGCTGTAAAAGCGTTGCCTAAAGGAGCTTTGGTAGAAATAGAGTGTATTGCTTCAAGATAAATAAAAAAACCTCATTAAGATTGACTTAATGAGGTTTTTTAAAATGCATTGAGCGGAAGCTGGGGGATTCGAACCCCCGGAACAGTTACCCGTTCGGCAGTTTAGCAAACTGCTGGTTTCAGCCACTCACCCAAACTTCCTTGTTTGACATTTTCTCTCAAATGCGCTGCAAATATATGGAGATGTTTTGAAGTATACAAGTCTTTTCAAAGGATTTTTTTAATAAATAAAATAACAAGAAGAGTAAATCTCTAAATCTCAATTAGTAAGAAGTAAAAATATTTATTGAGAATACCTCCTCCCCTACTTTCGATCAATAATATCGCACACGTTAAAACCTTTTTTTATCACATTCTTCTCAAATAGTTACTATATTTGCCTCGTAAAACGAATTTATTACGTAATTAATATGGAATGGTTTAACAGTCTGTTTACAGAGCACTCGGCCCTACAGGCTGTCATTGTAATCTCGCTTATATCTGCCATAGGCTTAATGCTGGGAAAGATACATATCAAAGGAATGTCTTTAGGCGTTACTTTTGTATTTTTCATAGGGATATTAACCGGTCATCTGGGATTGTCCGTAGATGCAGAAGTATTAAATTATGCAGAAACATTCGGGTTGGTACTTTTCGTATATACTTTGGGACTGCAGGTAGGACCCGGATTCTTTAGTTCTTTTAGAAAAGGAGGAGTCGAATTAAATTTGCTTGCTGTAGGTATTGTATTCTTAGGAACATTTCTCACTGTATTTTTCCATAAAATCACTGGCGTATCATTACCCGATATGGTAGGGATACTATGTGGAGCAACAACCAATACTCCTGCACTAGGTGCTGCACAACAAACCTTAAAGCAGATGAATCTTGATAGTAATAGTCCTGCTTTGACTTGTGCAGTTGCTTATCCGCTCGGAGTAGTTGGAGTGATAATCTCAATTCTCCTTATCCGGAAGCTCTTCGTGAAAGAAGAGGAGATTAAAAATCATAAAAAGGATGAACCTAACCATACCTATGTCGCAGCATTTATTGTACAAAATCCGGATATCTTCAATAAATCAATTTTGGAAGTTGCTCAAATGAATTATCCAAAATTCATTATTTCATATATCTGGCGCAACGGAAAGGTAATCATCCCAACTTCTGATATGATATTGGAGAAAAATGACCGCCTGCTTATTACTACATCCGAAAAGAATGTTCCGCTATTAATCAATCTTTTCGGTAAACAGGATGAAACAAACTGGAGCAGTAAAGACTTGGATCGTAATCAGATAGATAAGCAACTGGTTTCGCAGCGTATTATCATTACCCGACCGGAAATAAACGGGAAAAAACTTGGTTCTCTACGACTAAGGAATATATATAAAATAAACATTAGTCATATTTATCGTGCCGGTGTAAAACTGCTTGCAACTCCGGGACTTACTTTACAATTAGGAGACCGGTTGACCGTTGTAGGTGAAGCGAATGCTTTACGCAATGTAGAAAAAATACTCGGAAATGCAGTGAAAAGCCTGAAAGAGCCCAATCTGGTTGCTATTTTTATAGGTATTGTTTTGGCTCTTACATTGGGAGCTGTGCCTATAAGTATACCCGGTATCAGTGCTCCTGTAAAACTGGGACTTGCCGGAGGAGCTATCATTGTCGGCATATTAATAGGAACATTCGGACCACGTCTTCACATGGTTACTTACACAACCCGCAGTGCGAATCTGATGCTACGCTCTCTTGGACTTTCCATTTATTTGGCTTGCCTGGGTCTTGATGCCGGACGTAACTTTTTTGAAACAGTTGTTCGCCCTGAAGGTTTATTGTGGATATTGCTTGGATTTGCAATCACATTCTTACCAGTGGTTATTATTGCTATAATAGCTTTGAAGATTATGAGAATAGATTATGGCTTAGTGTCCGGTATGATATGTGGAAGTATGTCTAATCCGATGGCACTAACTTATGCGAACGATACAATACCAGGAGATAATCCATCTGTTTCTTACGCTACTGTTTACCCGCTGTCTATGTTTTTAAGAGTAATCATAGCACAAATAATTCTTATGTTTTTTATTTAGGATTATACAATATATCTGCCTGAACAGAGTATAGTTTTATAAAACAAAAAATCCGCTGACTCCCAAGTGGGAATCAGCGGATTTTGTTTTCGTTGTATTTGATCCTCAAATAAAATTCTTTTCTAGTCTAGATAGTTAATAAGATCGGAAGCTGGGACATTTTTTGCAATTATCGTCCCATTTTCGTTTAACAGGTAATTATCAAATCCTTTATTCAAATGGTAAGCTTTAAACACTGTCGAAGATTCTCCTTCAGTCTCCACAAAGCAAGTTGGAGAAGTGATTTGATCTTTGCGTATGGTTTCGTTAAATATTGACTCGTATTCATCAAACGAAACTGAAACCAATTCAACATCAGAGGTAACATCCTGAAGCTTATTGTTCAGTTGAACATTGCGCATTCTGGAAGGGGCATCATAACTTGCCCAAAAGCTCAACAGCACATATTTTCCCTTAAGTTTTCTTAATTCAAACGGCTGTTCACCGAGAGTAGGCTGGATTTTAAAATTCGGTGCTACATCTCCTACATTCAGTCCCATCACGGGCTTGTCTTTTTCTACAAATGATGTCAAGGAACTAACAAATAATACAACAAAAATCCAATTTACATATTTCATGTAATAAGGTTTTGGTTACTACTATCCGGGACTGTATTTATACAGTGATTTCCACCCGGAACATTATCTCACTCTCATATATCAATAAACAAAGAACTAGTTGATAATCAAAGATTTTCATATTTGAAATCTGGTGCAAAGATATGTATCTTTTCATTTAACTTCCAAATATTTGAATGAAAAACTTCTTTCTTATAACTTAATTTTTATGTTCTTTAGCATAAAATTATATTAGTTATTTAGAACTTTAACCTAAAAAATAATAGCTTAATCAGGTTAAATTATTTTCGTATAATATAACAACAGCTCTATTAAAATTGTTCAGACTACTAACCTCAACTTACTGATAATAAAAGCAGAATAATATGCAAAAACAGACTGATTTGTTAACCAGAAGCTATTGGATATTCATTTAAGGCAATATTATTTTTTTTAGTTATATATCGTGATATACATCATTTTTAACTATTTTTGCTCCTTTGAAAACAACTTGCAATAAATGGAAAATTCAACAACTGAGCTCATTCTTATCCGTATAACCGGAGAAGATCGACCTGGATTAACAGCTTCTATCACCCAAATACTATCTCAATATGATGTAACTATACTTGATATCGGCCAGGCAGATATACACAATACATTATCTTTGGGTATACTTTTTAAGACTGATGAAAAATATTCGGGGTACATCATGAAAGAGCTTCTTTTTAAAGCTTCTTCGATGGGGATCAATATTCACTTCTTTCCTACCTCGGTTGATGAATATGAAGAATGGGTCGGTATGCAAGGCAAAAACCGGTATATTCTTACTTTGCTGGGACGGAAATTGTCGGCAAAGCAGATAGCAGCGGTTACCCGGATTATTTCAGAACAAGGCTTGAATATTGATGCCATAAAGCGTCTTACCGGCCGTATACCTTTAGAAGAATCCAAAGCAAACATTCGTGCATGTATCGAGTTTTCAGTCCGTGGAACCCCAAAAGATCACCAGGACATGCAATCTCAATTGATGAAGCTGTCCAGCGAATTGCAAATGGACTTCTCTTTGCAATTGGATAATATGTACAGGAGAATGCGGAGGCTTATCTGTTTTGATATGGACTCTACCCTAATAGAAACCGAAGTTATTGACGAACTGGCTATACGTGCCGGTGTAGGCGAACAGGTAAAGGAAATAACAGAACGGGCTATGCGGGGAGAAATAGATTTTACCGAAAGTTTCCAAGAGCGGGTAGCACTACTGAAAGGACTGGATGTATCGGTTATGAGAGATATTGCCGAAAATCTTCCGATCACAGAAGGAGTAGACCGCCTGATGTTTGTTCTTAAAAAGTATGGCTACAAGATAGCAATCCTTTCAGGAGGATTTACCTACTTTGGTCATTACCTGCAAGATAAATACGGAATTGATTATGTGTATGCCAATGAGTTGGAAATAGTTGATGGAAAACTCACCGGCAATTATTTAGGTGAAGTGGTTGACGGAAAAAGAAAAGCTGAATTACTCCGTTTGATTGCACAGGTAGAAAAAGTAGATATTGCGCAGACGATTGCAGTTGGTGATGGTGCTAATGATCTTCCCATGCTTTCCACCGCCGGATTGGGAATAGCTTTCCATGCAAAGCCAAAAGTAGTGGAAAATGCAAAGCAATCTATCAACACTATCGGACTGGACGGAGTTCTGTATTTCTTAGGATTTAAAGACTCTTATCTCGAAGAGAGAGGAAAATTATAATTATTTTTTCTACAATAAATGATAAAAAGAAAATTGTCATTGCAGGTAATTCCGCAATGACAATTGACATTTAAAAGAAGTAAATAACTCTTATTTTAATCTTGACACACTCAATTTATTAAAGCAAACCTGCTATAGGCCGTATATAATATTCAGGGAAAACAAAATCCATGTGCCGAAAAAGCACCGCACTTACTACCATCGAAAACACCCAGAGAATAAGTAAAATCCACTTCATACCGGGCGTCATAGGCTTCCAATTAAATAGTAAACTGAATATTGTATATATAATTGCAATTAATGGGATACCCACAGCCAAAATTCCGGTAATAGAGAAAACAACTGTAGCTACAGGAGCCGAAGATACAATTGACCAATCAACTGATGGTATCAGGTTATAAAGAGCAGTTCCTCCCCCAATAGCCATAACTACAGCTATAAATATAAGAACGATAAAGCAAATGGCAAGTAAAAAAAGAACCGGAGCACATATCACTGCCAAAATCACAAGGAATACCTTAAACATTACACCGATAATCTGAACAAATACATCGCCCAACTTTTCCAACGCACTTCGTGGTTTACCTGAATTTACATAATCATTTATCCCATCCGACATCTTTTGAAATCCATCGGTTACAGTCTTTCCAATATTTTCTACAGTAACTTTTTTACCTCTCATCGAAAGTTTTTCTGCCGCAGTATTTGCCTGGGGGATAAATATCCATCCGATTATGTAGAGTATGGTCAAAGTGCCCTGACTTAACAGGAATAAGAGAAAAAGAATTAATCTTACTATGGTTGGGTCCCAGTCCATGTAAGCTGCAAATCCTCCGGCGATTCCCCCCAGTATCTTATCATCCGGATCACGGTATAATTTTCTGGAAGTATATTCCGTACCGGACTGAAAACCGGTATAGGTCTGTTGAGGATTACCGGAATAAGATTGCGAATTATCACCTGATAATTCTTCCGGTTTTCCCACTCTCGTTATTACAGCCTCCACATCTTCTATGGTAATAACCTGATAATTAGAAGTTATTTTCTCCATAAAAAGTTCTGAGATACGTTGTTCTATGTCATTAACGATTTCTTCAGCTCCCTCTTCCTTCTTAAAATGATATTTCAAATTAGAAAGATATTTATCTAAAAGGTAGTAAGCATCTTCATCAATATGAAATACAGTTCCACCCAGATTTATTGTCAATGTCTTCTTCATCTTATTAAAATTTTAATTGTTAGCAATGTGATTTACGGTTTCATTTAATTCTACCCAGGCATTTTCCAACTCTCCAAGAAATAGATTTCCTTTCTCTGTTAGTTTATAATATTTGCGTGGTGGTCCTTGGGTAGATTCTATCCACTCATAGCTTAATAAGTTAGCATTTTTCAAACGAGTTAAGAGCGGATAAAGAGTGCCTTCTACTACTATCAGTTTAGCTTCTTTCAACTTATTAATAATATCCGAAGCATAGGCCGACTCCTTACTCAACAATAAGAGTATGCAATATTCAAGCATCCCTTTTCTCATCTGTGATTTTACGTTATCTGCATTCATATTCTCCGTAATTTATATAGCAAATATATGATATTAATAGTACCTTGCAATACATAGTACTATAAATTATAAAATATTAATATTCGGGTGCATGAGCATTCATGTAAATTATTATAGTTTTAATCGATTTTGTTAAATCCATTATACTATGATATCTGTATGTATATCAATTATTTAAACACTTATATGGTAATTTATATATCTTCATTACTAAACTGAAAGAATATAGGATATAAAAATATTTGTTGGTTTTCTTATTCATTAGTTTAAGTCATTACTTATATACCATTAATTCTTGCTTCCCATATAATTAGAATTCTCAGTGCATAAATTAATTTGCTATCAGGTCGTTTCTTAACTCGTTAAATATCTATTTTAGATTCTGTAAAATCTCATTGCAGATTTAAAGCGGTTTAAATTTTCACAGAATATTTAGTATATTCGTACCCTCAATTTTAAACAGGTATTAAAGTCATGTTTAGTATAAGAGAAGCAACTAATAAAGATTATAAATTTATTCATGACCTGGCAGAACAGGTATTTCCCATTACTTATAAGGATATACTTACTCCTGAGCAAAATGAATATATGATGGATTGGATGTATTCTGTTGCAAACATACGGAAACAGATAGAAGAAGACGGGCATGTATATTTTATCGCTTATGAAAATGAATCTCCGTGTGGTTATCTGTCCATCCAACAAGAAGATAAAGACCGTTTTCATTTGCAAAAAATCTATGTACTTCCGTCTTTTCAAGGCAAAGAATATGGAAAAAAACTTTTTCAAAAAGCTATAGAATATATTAAGAGTATCCACCCCTCCCCTTGCCTTATGGTACTGAATGTTAACCGCAATAATAAAGCATTGAATTTCTACCAAAAACTTGGCATGAGAAAAATAGATGAAGGAAATTTTCCAATAGGAAACGGTTTTTTCATGGAAGATTATATCATGGGAATTGACATTTGACACTCATTCATTATACCATTTAAATATCTGAAGCTTAGTCTTCAAATTCTTTCGTAAGAGATTAGATTATTTATTGTCTAATCTTATTATTCATGAGTACGAATAAGTGCTTGAAATCGTTTTCTTAGAAGTTAACTAATTTTATAAAAAGCACAATCATGAAAAAACTTGTATTCAGTCTTCTTGTATGCATTCTGTTTACTTCCTGTACAGAAAAAGGACAATCCCAGATTATTAAACTTACTACTCCTGAAAGACCTGCCGGACAAACAGATGTATTAGCACTCCGCTGCGATCCTATCCCAACCATACGTGTTGGCTTTATCGGTATTGGTATGAGGGGAATAGGTGCTGTAGAGCGTTTTCTTGCTATTGAAGGAACGGAGGTTAAAGCCTTATGTGACCTTGAGCAATACAACATTGATAGAGCACAAGAACTCCTCACCCGGAAATCTCTGCCTAAAGCTGTAGAATATACCGGAGATGAAGGATGGAAGGAATTGTGCAAAAGAGACGATATTGATTTGGTATATATATGTACCGACTGGCTCAACCATACTCCTATGGCCGTATATGCCATGGAACAGGGAAAACATACAGCTATTGAAGTTCCTGCTGCTACCTCTATCGATGAATGCTGGCAATTGGTAAATACGGCAGAGAAAACAAGACGCCATTGCATGATGCTGGAAAATTGTTGCTATGACGAATTTGAACTGGCTACACTCAATATGGCCCAGCAGGGAGTTTTTGGCGAAATAGTGCATGTAGAAGGAGCATATATACATGACTTGAGAAGACTTAATTTCAATGTGAGACTTTCAGATTCGCAAGCCTATCAACCAGGGATAGGGCAAGTGAGTGCAGAAAGCCCTAGTGTAGTAGGTTATTGGGATTACTGGCGTAAAAAATATAATATCGAACATACAGGCAATCCATACCCCACTCATGGTCTTGGCCCGGTTTGCCAGATATTGAATATACACCGTGGAGATAAAATGAATTATCTGGTATCTGTATCATCAGATCAATTCGGCATGACTGAGTATGCCGAAGAAAGATTCGGTAAAGACTCTCCGGAAGCAAAACAAGAGTATGAACTTGGAGATATGAATGTAACACTCATTAAAACCCAAAAGGGAAAAACCATAATGATACAGCACGATGTAACCAGTCCGCGTCCTTATAGTCGTATCCACATGGTAAGTGGAACAAAAGGTTTTGCACAAAAGTATCCGGCAAGGCAAATTGTTGTAGGAGCTTCTCATCGTGCATTACCCAAAGCTCAAATGGACTCTATATTAAGTGTGTATGAACATCCATTTTACAAAGAAGCGGGAAAAAACGCTAAAGAACTTGGAGCCATCGCTCACGGAGGTATGGATTATATTATGGACTATCGTCTGGTACATTGTTTACGCAACGGGCTGCCCCTTGACCAGGATGTATATGATGCCGCCGAATGGTCTTCTCTGGTAGAACTAACCGAATTATCTGCCAGAAATAACGGAGCTCCGATAGAAGTTCCGGATTTCACACGTGGCGCATGGAATAAGCTTAATGGTTTGAAATTTGCCGATTAAATAATCCTAAATCTTAATATAACCGAAATACCCGGCCTGAATAGAATATATTCAATCGGGTATATTTTTTGGTAAAAGAGGAAAATCTTTTTAACTTTGTGTGTAGATGTTTAATCGAATATAATCAGGATCCAACTTGAACACAAAGATAACAACTGACTTAATCCGGATATGGGATGATTTTAAAAAAGGAGATAAAGAAGCCTTTTCAGTATTATATGAAACTTATTTCGACACACTATACAGATATGGAATAAAGTTTGTTATGGACGAGAACATTGTAAAAGATTGCATACAGGATTTATTTATCAAAATATACAATAATCGTGCTTCACTATCATCTACAAACAGTCCTAAATTCTATTTACTATTATCACTTAAAAATCTTATTATAGACTATCTTTCCAAATACAACCGGATAACCTATCTATCACCGGAAGATTTACCTTTCTTTATTACATACCAATATCAGGAGGAAGATGATTCCAATGAGATTGATGACGAGATAAAAAACAAATTCGATAAAGTAATAAGCTTACTCAGTCCCAGACAAAAAGAAGCTCTTTATCTGCATTTCCAACTCGAATTGTCCTACGAAGAAGTCTCTAAATTACTGGATATCAACTACCAGTCTCTTCGTAACCTGATCCATCGTTCTATCTCAAAAGTAAGAGAACAAATGGATTTATCACTATTTATGATGGTATTTATCAAAGTGATAACTTAATTTCCACAATCACAAAAAAAATAAAATCTACAAAATTGTAAGTATAGCCTCATAAAAGGATATTATCCCGGCTATGCCAAACCGAATTATTGATCAGTAACAACCAGTGAAAAAACGGTATGATCCTACTACGGGTTTACCTACATTTATATGCCTTTTGTCAGGTCTACTTTTTACTGTTATTGTATTTATTCTGGCATAACAAAATTTACTCTGAAATAATATTTTCACTTTCTTAAGTTTCATGAGTACATAATCTTTAAGCAAATCGTATTTCATCTGTAACACGGTAAATCATTATGAGAAACCCTATCTATAAAACAATAGAGAATTTGTTGAAGGATAAATTATTTATCCAATGGATAATTAATCCTACTCCTGAGCTGGATAAGCTTTGGCAACAACATATGCAAAATAACAAACAACTACAACAAATAATTGAAGACTTGAAAGATATAATAAAAAATATCCGGGTAAAAGAGCCGGAAGTATCTGCAGAAGATAAAAAACTAATCTGGAGTAATATTAAAAGAGAATTGCAAATACAGCAATCAAAGAAAAAACGTAAACAGGCTTTCACTATCAGCCTTGTTTCTGCTGCTACAATCATCGCTTTGCTATTTGGAGGTTATTGGCTTTGGGATTCAAAACTCAGCAATAATAACGAAATAAACTACACGACCTATATCACTGATGATGAGGAGATAATGAAATCTGGCAATATCAACCTTACCCTTTCCAATAACAAACAGATAGATATTGAGAAAGACAGCACAGTCATTACGTACAATGCGAAAGGACAGGTCAATATAGATTCGAAAGAAATTCATGAAGAAGAAACTGCTGCCGACAATGATGCTCCCATCTTAAACCAACTGATCGTACCCTACGGAAAATCAACTTCACTTATATTGAGCGACGGCACTAAAATCTGGGTAAACTCGGGAAGTAAAATTATATATCCTTCTGTATTTGATAAGAAAAAGCGGGAAATCTTCCTTACCGGAGAAGCCTATATGGATGTTAAGCCTGATAAAAATGCTCCTTTCATAATTAAAACCGACCACATAGATGTAAATGTACTTGGAACAAAACTAAATATATCTGCTTATAAAGAAGATGAAATACAGTCTGTTGTACTAGTATCAGGAGCCGTAGAAGTAAAAAGTAAAGAGCTGAAAGGTAGTTTCAAAATAGAACCCGAGCAGATGCTTGCCTATGGCACTGTATCCAAGGATATAAATATACAAAAAGTAAATACCGACCACTATACTTCCTGGATAGAAGGATATCTTTTAATCAGGAGCGAAAGCCTCGATACTGTTCTACAAAAACTAAGCAGGCATTTTAATGTGAAATTCGATTATAACCGTGAAGAGTTTAAAAAGATATACGTCAGCGGTAAACTCGACTTGAAAGCAAATATAGAAGAAGTTCTTAAACTCATTTCTATTACTACACCTATCTCCTATTCTATCGGAGAAAATCAGATAACAATAAAAATCAAATAAATACGAAACATTTTATCTTAAAATCTTAAAAACATTGCACTTATGAAAACCCATTGTGTCCCAATAGGAGTACTTTACTCCTACAACCTCATTATCCTGATTCGGAAATAAAATTTATTAACCTTAATATGACGGTAATTTATGAAACAATGCATTAGAAAAGACATTCCATGTCGTAAACTAAAAAAATGCTCCAGAATTATGAAAATTAGTATTTTCCTCTTATGTATCAGTGTGGGAGTTGCATCAGCCGGTAACACTTACAGCCAAAGTAAAATGCTTAATTTAAAAGTTCAGAATAAGACACTGAAAGACTTATTCAATGAGATTGAAAATCAGAGTGAATATATTTTCTTCTATAATGACGCCGCTGTCAACGTAGACAAAGAAGTAAGCGTTCAGGTAAAAGATGCAACTATCCACGAAGTACTGGACAAAGTGCTAGATAAGTCTGAATCTGACTATAAAGTTGTTGACAGGCAGGTAGTTTTGTTCAGCAACGAATCTGGGAACGAAACAACTAAAAGCACTCTCCATGTTCAGCAAAACTATTTTAAGGTATCCGGAAGTGTAAGAAGCAACTCCGGCGAATCACTTATCGGGGTAAGCGTGCTTGAAAAAGGAACAACAAGCGGAACAATTACTGATTTTGATGGTAATTTCGTGCTCAATGTTACCAATAGTTCTTCCGTATTGGTGTTCAGCTATATCGGTTTTGAAAAACTGGAAGTACCGATAAATGGAAAAAGTAATCTTAATATTACATTGGAAGAAGAGGTTTCCGGGCTGGATGAAGTAATTGTTGTTGCTTACGGCACTCAGAAAAAGAGTTCGGTTACAGGTTCTATCTCTGTGGTAAATGCCGATAAGTTAAAAACAACGACTTCTCCTAATATCAATACCATGCTGCAAGGAAAAGTTCCCGGTGTGCAGGTGCTCAATAAATCAGGTAAACCGGGTGAAGCTGCATCGATCAGGATTCGTGGAAAGGGAACTTTATCTTCAGAAGTAAATCCTCTTTGGGTTATCGACGGAGTTGTGGCAGGAACCGGTGCACAGCTCAATCCAAACGAAATAGAAACAATCAGTGTATTAAAAGATGCTGCTGCTACCGCCCTTTACGGTTCAAGAGCAACAAACGGGGTAATACTTGTTACTACGAAATCCGGGCGCATGGGAGAAAGCAAGATTGATGCTTCGGCAAAATTCAGTATCTCCCAACAACACCTTGGTAAATTTAAATTAATGAATTCCCGGGAATTATATGACTACACCAAATCAATGGACGGACTACCGGCATCTGGTATATTAAATTGGTTTGATGACGAATTGCTAAAGCACGATACCAATTGGTTTGACCTTGCTACACAATCTGCATTCACGCAAAACTATACGGTATCTTATTCATTAGGTAATGAAAAAGTAAGATCTTACATATCAGGAGATTATTATGATGAAGAAGGTACTGTAAAAGGTTACGAATACAGCAGATACAGCCTTAGAAGCAATACGGATTATCATGTTAATAAACGTCTTACGATTAAGACAAAATTTTCAGGAAGTTATAATAATACAAAAGACAGGCAACATGATTTGTATAGTGCTATGACTTACCTGCCGTGGGATTATCCTTATGAAGAAGATGGTTCAATAAGAACTGGTAGAGAATCCAACTGGTATGGACGTGACAAAAGTAACTATTTGTATAATCTTCAATGGAATTGGAAAAGAGAAAAACAGCTTGGTGTATCAGCTTCAATGGGTTTCGATTATAAAATTACAGACTATCTTACCTTCGAATCCAATAATAACATAGGTTATCGCTATATTCTAAAAGAAGACTATACAGACCCGCGTACGCTCGGTGCAAAATACGAAAACGGTGCTATCTCCAACGAGAACAAGTATACTACTACAAGATATGCCAATCAGTTGTTGCGTTTTAATAAAACCCTGGCTTCGGTTCATACCCTTAACGCCTTCCTGGGATACGAATATAGTGATTATAAATATGAAACGAACAGAGGTATAGGACAAGGAATTCCTCAGGGTTCGGAAGTGTTGGACGTATCTTCCAGTCCTTACGAAACAAAAGGAACAAAAAATGAATGGGCTATGCAATCCGTGTATTTCAACACCAATTATACTTATAACGATAAATATATGGGGCAGTTCTCTTACAGGATAGATGGTTCTTCAAGATTTGGTAAAGACAACAGATACGGAGGCTTCTTCACAATAGGAGGTGCATGGTCTATACATAATGAAGACTTCCTGGTTGGTTCGGACATAGTTAATCAATTAAAGTTAAGAGCCAGTTACGGATCTATCGGTAACACCCCCGGTGGCGGAGACTATGGATACCTTTCCGTTTATTCGCTCGATACTCATTACAACAAAATCCCGGCGGCTTTTCCCAAACGCCTTGGTAATTACAACCTGACATGGGAAAAATGCTACGAAACAAATGTGGGTATAGATGCCCGTTTCTTTGACCGTATCGGACTAAGCATCGATTATTATCACAAAAACACATCAGACCTTCTTTATTATGTAGCCCTGACATCGGTTACAGGATATGAAGGACAATATCAGAACATTGGAGCCCTGAAAAATGAAGGATTTGAAATCACCGTAAGTCCCGAAATCATCCGCACCAAAGACCTTTCATGGAGTATAGACTTTAACCTGGCTTACAATAAAAGTAAAATTAAAGAATTATACGAAGGCAAAAGGCAAATAGATGGTAATAAAATCAGGGAAGAAGGTGAAGAAATAGATACATGGTACTTATACGATTGGGCCGGTGTAGATGTGTATAGCGGAAATCCCCTTTGGTATACCGAAGACGGACAAATAACAACCGAATACCAAAATGCAGGAAGAAAAAAAGCTGGTAGTGCAATACCAAAAGTAACGGGTGGTATCATGACTAATCTCACCTACAAGGCATTTACACTATCTGCAGCCTGTTCGTTTGTATCCGGAAATAAGATATATCATTACGCACGTGAGTTTTATGATAACGATGGTGCTTATCCGACTTATAATTCCATGAAATTAAAATCCGGATGGAGCAGATGGGAAAAAGCAGGAGACATAGCTACCCATCCAAGACCCATAGCCAATGGAAACAATAGTTCTAATAAAGTTTCAACAAGATATTTGGAGGATGGTAGTTTCTTCCGTATGAACAACCTTACCCTTTCATATGCAGTTCCTAAAAAAGTTCTTAACAAAGTAGGAATCAAATATGCCAATCTTTCGCTTAGTGGGGAAAACTTATTTACCCTTACCAAATTCTCTGGTACTGACGTAGAATTAGGAGCAGGAAATGATAACAATACAGCCGGTGCAGACCTCTACCCTTCTTCCCGTCGTTTTTCTTTAGGACTAAACCTCACTTTCTAATTTTTAATGCTATTGAATTATGAAAACAATAATAAAACTTTTATTTGCCTCTATCCTGATTGCCGGAGTATCCGGTTGCGACCTGGAACGCTTACCTTATAGCGAGGTGACTAATGAAAAAGTAGATGCTGGTAACTTTGCAAGTATTACTTTGGGCACTTACTCTAAAATGAAAGAAGAATATTATTATAAATCCATCCACTATACATTAGAATACGGTGGTGATAATATATCTCTTAGCGGTACAACTACCGACTATCTATATCACCTGTATAAATATCAGCGTTTAACAAATAATCACTATCTGGGAAACCTCTGGAAATTCAGTTACCAGATGATTGTCAATATAAACGACATGATTGAAAGAATACCCGAAGAAGGAGCAACAGCCGAAATGAAGCAGATATTGGGAGAAAACTATTTTCTTCGGGCTTTTGTCTATTTTAATATATGTAATGTATTCGGACGTCCTTATAACCAAAGCCCGGAAACGAACCTGGGTGTACCTCTTAAATTAACATCAGATATTACAGATTTCCCTCCAAGGGCTACTGTAAAAGAAGTCTACGATCAAATGCTTAAAGACCTTAATAAAGCAGCATCTCTGATGGAAAGTAAAAAGTCAAATATTTATGCTTCCAAAGAAGTAGCATATGCTTTACTATCAAGGATATATCTTTATATGGAAAACTGGGAAAAGGCAAAAGTATGTGCTGACTCCGTTATCAATTCGGGAAGATATACATTACTGGAAGGAGAAGATTATCAGAAATATCCGAGACGCGTGCCGGAAAGCAATGAAGAAACAATATTTGCCATACGCATGGTTAAAGATGTGGATTTCGAAAAATATCACATGGCAAGCTATTCTGTAGGGTCTATGTATGCCAGGATCAATGAGGTTGGTTGGGGTGAAATGTACCCTTCTTCTACTTATCTGGAACTATTAAACCAGAATCAAAGTGATTTACGACATGCTTTCATTGTACCTCAGGAAGAAACAAACGGAGATAAATGGCTTATATATACTAAAGAAGACACGGATTCAAAAATATTTGTGAATATACATAACAAAGTTGAATTACAGAATAATCAATATGTTATTGTCGAAAAGCCGGAAGAATATACTAATAATATAGTACAAACTGAAGTGGTTGACGGAAACACGAAATATTACATAGTGAGAACAGATGATAATACAAAATATTATGTAACCATAGAAAATGCAACTCAGTTAAAGAATGGTTATCCGATGAGATATATTTATAAATGCTCGCTACAAGAAGAACAAACTCACCTATGGTCTCCTGTTATTCTGCGTCTTGCTGAAATGTACCTGAACAGGGCTGAAGCCAATTACCACCTGGGTAACAATAGTGCTGCATTAGATGATATAAACGTGATACGCAAAAGAGCTCAGATACCGGAAAGAGTATTAGCCGATCTCCCTTCCGGAAAATCCGTGCTGGAATGGGTATTGGAGGAAAGGCGCCTTGAACTTGCCTTTGAAGCCCAACGTAAGCTGGACGTTTTCAGAAATAACCTCACTCTGGACAGGAATTATCCGGGAACTCACTTGAGTGGAGAACCCAGGTATTATACCATTGCACCTACAGATAATAAGATTGTAGAATTCATCCCGCAACGTGAATTAGATGCTTATCCTATCCAATTAGTTCAAAACCCGTAAATGAGTATACCAATGAAAAAAATATTATTTATAACCCTGACAGCCTCGCTTCTTTTTTCGTGTAAAGAAGATGATGTCTTAGTGCCTACAAGCTTTCATATAGATGAAAATCCCGTCAATATAGTTGCTAATGGAGAAACAAAAGTACTGGAAGTAAAAACAAATGCATCGGATGTATCTTTAGTGCCCTCAGAAGCACAATGGTGCAAAATAACATTCGAAGGAGGTAAACTGACGGTTGTTGCTGAAAGTAACAATTCCCTTGCAGCCCGGGAAACCAGTATCGAACTTGTTACTCCGGACAGGAATTTGCCTATAACGATCATCCAGGCAGGTCAGCCGACCATAAGGCTGGAAGTCGCCGAAGCAGAAGCATCTAGTTTCCAAGAAGGAGAAGGTATTGATAAGTCTTTTGATAATGATTATACAACTATATATCATTCAAGCTGGAGTAAATTAGACGATCAATACGAATTAATCTATTATTTAAAAGATGCTCCCTCTGTTGCGTTAATTTCTTATTACCCCCGTCCTAATGGAGGTAACGGAACTTTCGGTAATATTGAGATACTTGCCAGTTCTATCGACTCACCGGATAATTTCATAAAAATTATGGATTACCCGTGTGACCCAAAAGCTAAAAGCGTTACTCATATTGAGCTTCCCGTTTTTTTTATGAAACCGTACGCAATAAAGATAATCGTTGACGGAGGCACAAGCCGTGGTGGATTTGCTGCCTGTTCAGAAATGGAATTTTACGGAGTTGAGTAAATAACTCAAACTCTTTATACCATTATTTAAGCAAAGGATAAATTTTTTTATTATCTTTATAATAAAGAATTTTATCCTTTGTTGATTATATTTATTAACTGTAAACAAAATCAACGCCATGAACAGAATAGTCAATATCTTAATGGTTATGATCTTATTATCCGGATGTAAGGATGACAAGGTAACTTCCAAAACTCAATTGCTAATCGAAAAAGACCAGCTGGAATTCAGTGATGCAGGTGGAACACAAACTCTAAAGGTGTCTACAAATCAAGGAAACTTTGATATATACGTAGATAATAATTCAAAAGAATGGTGTAACGCAAAAATAGTTGGTGATTCTCTTTCAATTAAAACTTCGAAAAATGAGACCGAAGGTATTAGGAAAGCGACAATTTCGGTTTCTACCGGAGGGAAGAAAGAATCTATTTTCGTCACTCAGCTTCAAAAAACACTTGTTTCTCCAGATAATATAAAATTAACTATATCAGGTGGAAATGCATCCAGCCAGGAAACAGCTGGAGAAAATAATAGATTTGAAAAATCATATGACGGAAATTTAAATTCCATCTGGCACTCAAAATGGAGTGAGACTAACAACTTTCCTTTTACCCTTACTTACCATCTCGAAAATGCGGATGAGTTGAACTACATTGTTTATTATCCAAGGAACGATGGTTATAACGGGAATTTCGGAAAAATAGAAATTCAGGCCCTCACGGAAGGAGCCGCAGATTTTGTATCTGTCATGGAGTATGATTGTGGTAAGAAAACGACAGAATCAAAAATCATGCTTCCCCGTCCGGTAATTAAGCCTAAATCAATCCGAATCATCATCAAATCAGGAGAAGGCGGATATGCAAGCTGTGCTGAGATGGAATTTTATAAAGGAACGGGAGAAGATATTGGAAAGAGTGTAGAAGTACCTTTAGGTGGCAACTCGTATGTATCCGTAAAAGGTAGAAGCGGCAAAATAGCAGATACGGGTTTCACAGGATGGTCTGATCGGGTAACTGTATTCAGTACATTCTTCAAAATAAACAAAGAAGGAAATCTAGATTTATACTTGAAATACCGTACAGATACCAATAATAATCAGATAGAAGTAAGTTGTAAAGGACAGAAATTCCAAATCACTCTGTTAAAACCTGCAAATAATACGGATGGAATCGCTTTCATTGGCAGGATTGATGAATGTGATCCGGGATATGTACAAGTTGACTTTAAAGGAATAAATAAGCAAGGCTCTGTATTTGCTACACCTTCTGCATTGATATTAAAGGGTTCTGCCACTAAGGATATGAATTATGTAAATGATTTTTCTTATTACTGGGGTCGCCGCGGACCTTCCGTACATATGAACTATACCATTCCATCAGGTACAACTACAGAATGGTTTTATAATGAGGTAACCGTTCCTGTAGACATGGACCCTATCGGAAGCTACTTTATGTCCAATGGTTTTAACGAGGGATATTTCGGTATACAAGTTAATTCTGCAACAGAGCGAAGAGTATTATTTTCCGTATGGAGCCCCTACAATACGGATGATCCAAGCCAGATTCCCGAAAGTAAAAGAGTTAAACTGGTAAAAAAAGGAGAAGGAGTAAGAACAGGAGAATTTGGAAATGAAGGTTCCGGCGGACAAAGCTATCTTATTTTTAACTGGAGAGCCGGTAATACCTACAAATTCCTTACCCGCATTCGTCCTTCGCAAAACGGATACTCGGAATACACTTCTTATTTCTTTACTCCGGAAACCGGAAAATGGAGGTTAATAGCCCAATTCCTGCGCCCTGAAACCACAACTTATTACAGAGGAGCTTATTCTTTCCTTGAAAACTTTAGTACTGAAACAGGATATATAACTCGTAAAGCTTACTACAGTAATCAGTGGGTATATACCAGAGAAGGAAATTGGGTCGAAATTACTAAAGGCAAATTTACTGCTGATAATACTGCACGAGTAGGAGCACGTTTAGATTATAAAGGCGGAGTGGATAGTTCAGGATTCTTCCTTCAAAATTGCGGTTTTTTCAATGATTATACAATTATTGATAGCTATTTTGACAGGGCGAAGACAAATAATCCACCGAATATTCCGTGGAATGAACTTAATTAAGCCGTTTCTCCGGTATTAGTAAACCATCTAATACGGGTGGGTTAATATTTCCGCCGGGAAAAGTATATAAGCTTTTAGTTGACGGTCGTCTGGTCTCCAGCTGGAAACTGATAAGCCTCCATATGGAAACCGAATAGTTTTCATATGGAGACTTACTTAATTCTACAGAAAGGTATAAAGGGGTTAATCCTGATGCTCAGGACGTAACAAATCATTTACAGTTTTTACCGGATTGAATGTACTTAACGGAACTTCAACAAAAACCGTACTCCAGTCACTCATCGCACCGTTCCACAAACCCGGTAGTTCCAAAGCTTTCAATTCTTTTCCGCTTTTTGACTTGTAAGAGATAAACCCAGTTTCTTTATCTACATATTTTGTCAGATCAAATTTATTTCCTTTATAATCCCGGATAGCGCAAACCAGGTCTACAGGATTAAAGTGAGTTCCTTTTTCAAACATCTCTTTGCCTTGCGGTTCATTCATATCGATCTGGGAGCTTTCCAATATCTGCAAAGAAATAGTGCCATCTTCATTGTAAGCCAGAAAAGGGCCACCACCGGGTTCGCCTACATTTTTCACCATACCACATACACGCATCGGACGGTTCAGTTTCTTTCTCAGGTATAATACAAGTTCTCCATCTTCCATCTCCTTAATATCCGGATGACGGCAGAAAAGTTTTTGTTGTACAAAACGGATTACTTCCTGAATCTGTTCCTGGGTATAATGACCACTGTCCAATAGTTTCAGATATTCAAAAGCTTGTTTTTGAAGATTGACAAGTAAACCGGCAATAAGTTTCTTGTAATGAACGGTATCACCTTTCAAGCGATCAGGCACTACATTATCAATATTTTTAATAAATACGATATCTGCATTTAGATCATTCAAGTTTTCAATTAAAGAACCATGTCCACCCGGACGGAAAAGTAAATGTCCGTTATCCCGAAACGGTTCATTATTTATATCGGCAGCAATAGTGTCGGTACTAGGTTTCTGTTCGGAAAAACCAATATCGTATTCTACACCATATTTGGCAGCATACAAATCACCCTTTTCTTCAACTAAAGTTTTAAATAACTTCTTGTGTTCTGATGATACGGTAAATTGTATATTTACCTGATTATCTTTTTCCGATGCATACAAGGCACCTTCAACCAAATGTTCTTCCAATGGGGTACGAGCTCCCGTATCATAATTATGAAACTTAAGAAGCCCTTTGGGAAGAGAACCATAGTTCAACCCTGATTTGTTCAGCAAGTTAGCTACTATTACTTTATATTTGCCTAAAGACATCAGTGAATTAATGTCTTCTTTCTCGTTTTCCAGGCACACTTCATTCAGATCATCATAAAATGCAAAATCTGCAATACGGGCAAAGAATTCATTCTCAAATTTTGTTGTAGGCATTTCATATTCAGCTTCCAGGAATTCGAAAAGATTTTTAAACATCCTGCTGGCCGCTCCTGATGCCGGTACAAACTTTAATATGGAGTTGTCCTGTTCTTTATATCTTTCCCATTCTGCCAGATAGAAGTCCTGTTCTTCATTAGCTGGTGCCAGAATACCTTTATTGATTGATGCAGCTGCATCGAGTTTCAGAAAAGGAAATCCTTTCTTAAAACTTTCCAACTGATCTTCTATCTGTGCTTCTGATATTCCTTTTTTAGCAAGAAGTTCTTTGTCTTGAGGGGTAAGCATTTTTTCTTATTTTAAGAGGTTATAATTTAGATTTAATAATTATCCGGAAATTATGAAATGTTCTCCAAAAATACAAAAACTTATTTATACGTACTTATTAAACCAACAAAAAAACTTACTTTTACATCGAGAAAGTTTAGCGATATGGAAGAGTTGACATTTTTCACAGAACAAGAAAAGACCGAATTATTTTCACTATATAAAAGACTTATACATTCAGCCGGTGATACTCTAAATAAAGAAGATTCACGTAAACTGAAAGACCACTTGGGTAAAGCAATTGAAGAAAATCTCCTGAAACGAAATAATTTCGGCATGAATCCTATCATAGAAAGCATGCAAACCGCGGTTATTGTCTCAGAAGAAATCGGTATGAAGCGAGCCTCCATACTGGGTATCATGCTTCATGAGGTGGTTAAAAGTAATTTTTATACACTGGATGTAATAGAAAAAGAATATGGAGATGATGTAGCTGGCATTATTAAAGGACTGGTAAAAACAAATGAGCTCTATGCCAAAAGTCCTACTGTAGAATCTGAAAACTTCCGGGATTTATTGTTGTCATTTGCCGAAGATGTACGGGTAATACTTATCATGATTGCAGACCGTGTAAACATCATGCGGCAGATAAAAGATTCTTCCAATAACGCAGATCGTATTCAGGTAGCTAATGAAGCTGCCTACCTATATGCTCCACTGGCACATAAATTAGGATTATATAAGCTGAAATCCGAATTGGAGGATTTATCCCTGAAATATACGGAAAAGGAAGTTTACTATCATATTAAAGATAAGCTTAACGAAACGAAAGCTTCACGGGATAAATATATTGCAACATTTATCAGCCCTATTCAGCAGAAACTAGAGGACGCCGGTCTAAAATTTGACATAAAAGGCCGTACAAAATCCATACATTCTATCTGGAATAAGATGAAGAAGCAGAAAACTCCTTTCGAGGGAATCTATGATTTATTTGCTATTCGTATTATTCTCGATTCAAAATTTGAAAAAGAAAGACAGGAGTGCTGGCAGGTTTACTCTATTATTACAGATATGTATCAGCCTAATCCGAAACGTCTTCGCGACTGGCTTTCTATTCCTAAAAGCAATGGATACGAATCTTTGCATATCACGGTAATGGGACCGGAAGGAAAATGGGTAGAAGTACAGATACGTACTCAGAGAATGGATGAAGTTGCCGAACGTGGTTTTGCCGCACACTGGAGATATAAAGGTGTAAAAGGAGAAAGCGGTCTGGATGAATGGCTGACCTCCGTACGTGAAGCTTTGGAGAATCCGGATACTGATTCGTTGAAGATCATGGATCAGTTTAAAATGGATTTATATGAGGATGAGGTATTTGTGTTCACGCCCAAAGGTGATTTGTTTAAACTGCCAAAAGGTTCTACCGTATTGGATTTTGCTTTTCATATTCACTCAGGATTAGGCAGTAAATGTATCGGTGGTAAAGTTAATGGTAAGAATGCTCAGCTAAGGCAGGTACTTAACAGCGGAGATCAGGTAGAAATAATGACCTCTAACACACAGACCCCAAAGCAAGACTGGTTAAATATAGTAACTACTTCCAAAGCACGTACCAAGATCAGGCAGGCACTAAAAGAAATGAGTGCCAAGCAAACCGACTTTGCCAAAGAGACTATTGAAAGGAAATTCAAAAACAGAAAACTCGACTATGATGATTCCATTATGATGCGTGTCATCAAAAAGATGGGATTTAAAATGATCACAGAATTCTATCAGAAGATAGCCGACGGAACATTAGATGTTAATGACATTATAGAAAAATATCTGGCTCTGCAAAAGAAAGAGACTGATACTCATGAGGAGATTACATACCGCAGTGCGGAAAACTATAATTTACAAATTCCTGTAGATGAGAAAAAAGGAAAGGAAGACGTTCTGGTCATAGATCAGAACTTAAAAGGGCTTGATTTTAAACTTGCTAAATGCTGCAACCCCATTTATGGAGATGATGTATTCGGATTTGTTATGGTGAACGGAGGAATAAAAATACATCGTACCAACTGTCCTAACGCTGCCCAGTTAAAAGAGCGTTTCGGTTATCGCATAGTAAAAGCTAAATGGGCAGGCAAGTCCGAAGGCTCGCAATATCCTATCACGCTTAGAGTTGTAGGACACGATGATATAGGGATTGTAACAAACATTACTTCCATTATTTCTAAGGAGAATAATATCTCTTTAAGATCTATCAGTATAGAATCAAATGACGGGTTATTTTCCGGTATGCTAACCATCATGGTAGGAGATACATCAAAGCTGGAAACATTAATAAAAAAACTAAAAGCCGTAAAAGGTGTAAAGCAGGTAAGCAGAAGTTGATTATAATTTTCTATACTTATGGGAAGATTTAGTGTCAAAAAGAGATTAAGAAGTTTTATTTATGCAGGTAGAGGTATTAAGAGCTTTATTACTAAAGAACATAATGCCTGGATACATTGCAGTGCTACAATTTTAGTGATTATTTTTGGAATAGCATTGGATATATTCCTTTATGAATGGATAGCCGTACTTATATGCATTGGAATGGTCTTTGCTCTGGAAGCAGTAAATACGGCTATTGAACGTGCTATTAATCTGGTATCACCCCAATATAATAAAATGGCCGGAGACGTAAAAGATATCGCAGCCGGCGCCGTCCTGGTATTTTGTATAATAGCAGCAATTGTAGGTGGAATAATATTTATTCCTAAACTAATTTCGGTGATCTGGGGTTAATAATAAAAATCACCTAATTTAATTGCCTGCGTTATACCATCAGGAGGCTTCCTGTTCTACTGGCTCTAGCGTATCTACATACTCAATAAAAGCTTTTTCATAAAGCTGCTGGCTTGCATAATAAAGACAACTTCCCATGTAATACAAAAATCCTAATCCTAGTAAGGCCATTAACATTCCTACTTTTATAAAATAATTCCTTTCGCATGCTTCATTTACTTCCATAACTCTCTCTTCAATTATTATTTATGTAAAAATAAGATGCCTGAATTACATATCATTTACAGTAATATTACTTCTTTTTGAAGTTCTTGATCCAACCCGGAAGAATAATCACCCCAATTATCATGTACAAATAATAAGTAACTATCCTCCATATAAATGCGACTACCAATGATATGCCGGCAACCGGGAAAAAGTCACTGTAATATACATTGAACATATATTCGCTTATACCGCTACTACCCGGTGTAGGACTTATCAACATCATTATCCATATTACAAATTGCCTGGCAAATGCCAACAGGTAATTGCCCGAGGCTGAAAAGCCAAATAATAATGCATTAACGACCAGAAAACGAGAGCACCAGGAGAAACAGGTAGTTATAAAAACCTTGAGCCAAAAAGAAAATGACTTATGCCCTATTTCACGTGAACTCATTATTAAATTCTCCGTCAAAGCTTGTATCTGTCTATACCACCGTTTAAGAAATGGTAACCGAAAGACCGTTAATAATAGCTTTTGTACCCAATGCGGCTTCTTAAATAATGCAATATACAATAACAATGTCCATAATGCGATCCCCGCATATGTAATTAAAAACAGAACTTTTATCCCTACAGATATAACACTGGCATCACCAAAAAGTTTGTCAAAAGGAAATAATAAAAGTATAATAGGACAGAAAACAACTAAAAAAAGCTCGTCCATAAAAAGACAGGTTATCATTAAAACCGTACTCTTACCTGCTTTAATACCCTCTCTATTCAAAAACAACATAATGAGGGCGCTTCCTCCTACCGAAGTCGGACCTAAAGTAGAAGCAAATTCACACAACATGTTTACTCTAAACACTTGCCTCCAGGTCAATTGTTTGTCAGTAATCAGCCTGTATCTAAGCATCAACCCGAAATCACGTCCGAAAATACATAAAAAAGCTAGCAGGATTCCCCAAATTATACGATGGGAGAATTGTATATTTGTGAAAATAGCAGGATCGAATTCTTTATAAAAAAGAAAGGCTATGACAGCTAATCCTATTACAATAGGAACTATGATATAAGAACTCTTAAAGCTTTTAACTTCTTTTTTCATACTTCTTGCAGACAAAGCCACCTCTTTTCTTGAATCAATAAAGTCCATAATTATAATCTAAATAAACTTTATCTGTCAAACAATTTTAAAATGATTAGATTCTTAAAATATATCTTATTAGATCAATGGCTTAATACAGATTATTAAATTCTTTAACTTGAAAGGACAATAATAAGAAAAGAAATCTTTGTATCCAACTACATGGATAAAAAATATTTATTAATCTTACAAACCGATAGAAATTCTGAATAAATGAAAGCAATGAAAAGGCAAAGTAAAAGTACCTATTTTTAAGCAACTATTTACTCTGCCTTTGCCTAATATAACCAGTTCTTTTGCAAAGTTAAATTGTAAAAGAACTAATCTAATTGTAAATTAGTCATTTCAGGAGTTATCTCAAAATCAAAAGACGGATACTCGTATACTTTAAAACGAGGTTCTGTTTTGCCTTGCGAGTAAGTCCATATGGAAGTATATTCTTCTATATCCTCTCCCATCTCAGACAGTTGTAATAGATAGGCAGCAATAGATTTGTTCTCAACAATATAAACTTCTCCCATCTTATCTATTATAGGACTATGCTTACGCCATTTATCGTGTTCGAATTTAAGAATGCGTTTCCCTTCAATAGTCATACCAACAGTAGTAAAAGTCATGCTCTTACCTATCGCCGGAAGATTTAACACATTACGATCAATAGCAGCAAAAGGAAGATTATTTTCTTTTAGGAAACGTGGTAGGCCTTTTCCTACACTACCTTTAGAATATATAACAGATAACAACTCTTCTTCTTTTTCACGAGACATCCGGCCTAATACCTTTTCTTCTTTAGTCTCTTGCATAGAACGGCTGTTAGGAGTATACATCGCATAATTTTCATTAAAACCTTTCACTGAGAATGTATAATATCCTATCACTCCCACAAAGTTGAGTGCTTGTCTTAATTTAGCGGTATGCCCTCTACGTGAAGCCGCTACAGTAAATACCAGTTGGTTTGTAATAATCCAACCGGCTGATAAAATGGCTTGTATGGCTGCTTTTGCTTCAGGTGTTACTTCGAGAGGTGATTGAAAATGAGTTTGAATAATAAACTGCTTCACTCCTATTGCAGAGGCTTTTTCCTTAAAATCTTTAAGAATATATATTAATTCGTCATTTATACGTAATGGCAAATAAGCAAGTAATCTGGTACCAAGCCTTACACGTTGTAATTCTGCATATTTTTTCCCATCCGGCTTTAATACATTAGCTTTCTTTTTATGTACTGCCATTTTATATACAGAATCAAGAATATTGCGTAAAGTTTTATTCTGACTCATAAATGCATCTCCACCCGTGATAAGAATATCCCGCAATTGAGTGTCATCTTCAAAATATCGCATCAACCTTCTCAGTTTTTTATCCCAACTTTCTTTAGGCTTTAAAGCTTCAAAGTCAAAATTCAGCCGTTCACTTTGAAAGTCATACATACGTTGACAGGATGCACAAAGTCCACCACAGGCACGCCCCATAGAATCAGGTATGAGTATGGCTACTTCCGGATAACGACGGTGAATATTATGTCCATCCGGCAAAAGCCATCCGGCAGCATTGGGCTTACCGCTTTCTACTATATCTTCTTTTTCCCAAGCACGTATATTACCATAAGTGTTAACTAACTCTCTGGAATAAATAATATAGGAGCGAACTGTTTTATCATCATATCCTTCCTTCTCAATATTTAATAAGGATAGATAATAAGGAGTTATAAAAAACGGCATATTCTTTTTGCGGGCTCCTGTAAGCAGTTTCATGGTTTCCTCAGAAAGAGTATAATCCAAGAACCAGTTTAGTTCCAACGGACTCTTTATTGCCATTGAAAGATGAAAACGTGATTCGTTCCACCATTTCTCTATTAAGCTATACTTCTCTTCAAAAGTTATACCTTCGGGAAAAACATATCTTGTATTGAGACTATGTCTTCTTTCGATCTTTTTTACCAAAAGCCTGATGATCCGGTCTTTACTTCTTTTTCTTATTGCTATAACATCTTCATCTAATCCACTCGCCCATCTTTTCATCTGGCGTTTTACAACTGATTCTTTAACGGATATATTTATAGAATGTTCAATTTCTAAAAACAAGTAGTAGAAATCAATAAATATATCTGTGTTCACACAATCAGAAAAATCATTTATAAGAAATTTCCATAATGATGTAAAAGAATTTATCGTCATCGGTTCTCCGGTAGAAAGCTCATTTATGGTTTTATCCTCATAACTTATCATTAACCGGATTCTCTCGGCAGCGGCAGAATTATTTTGATCAATCAGTTTGGCCAGTTGATCCATTAATTCATTTTTAGACCGACTTTTTGCCATTATTTCAATTAACCATGGAAATGTCTTTTCATATATTTTTTTTAATTGTGTAATAGAGTAAGATAATAATTTCTTATTATTCATGATAATCAACGATTTTAATTAAAAAGTAACTCTTATAAACTAACCGATTGAAATACGGAAGGTTTGAGCAGGCTCCTATAGATAAGGAAATTTAATGTTTGAGTAGTCGGGAAATTGACTAATATGCATTTAAAATAACGCTAATGCAAATATACAAAAAGTCTAAAAGAAAAGCAACCCGGCAGAATACTTATTTAGAGTGTTTCAATTATAAATAACATCCCAGCGATAAACAAATGCTTCTTTTTGCTAAAATAAGTTTAACAGCAAAACTTTTTATAAAAAAATTTAGTTAATAGGAAGATACAAGTTTGAGCTATAATGGCTATATTTGTGCAGATTTACGAATACATATGATTAATTTATTAAGAATTATTTTATGAAGAAAATTAAATTCCTATCGGTTTTGTTGAGTACAATGCTGATACTCGGTAGTTGTGGAATGAACAACACAGCCAAAGGCGGATTAATCGGTGCAGGTTCAGGTGCTGGAGTAGGTGCTGGAATAGGTGCCATCTTCGGAGGAGGTAAAGGTGCTGCTATCGGCGCAGCTGTAGGTACTGCCGTAGGTACTACTGCAGGAGTTCTTATCGGAAGAAAAATGGACAAAGCTGCTGAACAAGCAAAAGCTATAGAAGGTGCACAAGTAGAAGATGTAACAGATGCAAATGGCTTACAGGCAGTGAAAGTTACTTTTGACTCAGGTATCCTTTTCGGATTTAATTCCAGTACTCTTAGTACTAATGCAAAGAATTCATTATCAGACTTCTCAAGAATCCTAAGAGAAAATCCTACCATGGACATTGCCATCTACGGTTATACGGACAATGTAGGTACATACGAAGCTAACCAAAGTGTTTCTAACAAACGTGCAAAAGCTGTTGAATCATATTTGAGAAGCATGAACGTATCAGGAAGTCAATTTAAGTATGTAGAAGGTAGAGGCTGGGAAGAACCAGTAGCTAGCAATGATACAGAAACAGGACGTGCACAAAACCGTCGTGTAGAAGTATTTATGTATGCTAGTGAAAAGATGATCAAAGATGCTCAAGCTGAAGCTGGCTCAAATTAATTATTGATCAAACTAATGACATAATAAGGCTATCCTTGCGGATAGCCTTACTTTTTTTATAACTGTTGAGAATATTTCAGAATTACAAAATAGATAAAATTCGGACTCCCGTAATTCGTTTACCGTTTTGTACATATTCTTTTAATGGCAAAAGGTCTACCACTATTTTTTTATGGAGTGAAGAAGCATGAAGTAAATGCAACCTTCCATTACTTCTTATAACGAAACCCATATGAGAAATATCCAGACCTTTGATATCTGTAGTAAATACAACAATGTCACCGCTTTTTATTTTCGGTATGTTATCTATTGTTCCAATCTTCTCTTTGGGAATATAGAATACTCTTTTACCTGTCAAATACGCTTCTGTTTTTTGAATTAACTTCAAATTCTTAGGATTATTTTTTAATTGTTGGTAACTATCCGGATGAGAAGACATAAAGTTAATAGAAAGAGATAAAACGTCGTTATTTATCTTAGAGGTAACATCTTCAAGAATATTTTTTTCTATATTATCTTTTATCCATTCACTAGTATAATGTAAGCGGGACGGATAACCATCCAAAATACCGTTTCTGTATCTTATCTTACATAATGCAGAAACAAAATCCTGAAAAGTCTTTTGCTCTGTCTTCGAAGCTAGTGTCAGTGCAAAAACCGTTTCCACAAAAGTTGTACAATCCATCTCACAAAGATTTATGGTCAAAGCCTCTTTTCCTTTTTTCTCTAAAGTACCACTTTTATAAGGAAGTCCTTTGAAATATTCGGCAAAAAAAAGTACCTTGTTTTCTTCTGTAGATAAACTTTCACTTTCTGCCAGCAATGAAACTATAGTAAGACTGTCTTGGTAAGTATATACTGTTTCAAATGCTTGTAAATGGAAACAGTATATAAAAGTAAAAATTAAAAGATAGTGAAACCGTTTAAAAACTGTCATTAAAATATATTGTAAACTATTTAATTCTCCAACTCACAGGTATTGTTACACCCAGATTAAATTCAATTTTCTTGGCTGTATGCATAGATGGAAATTCTTCTACGACCTCTTGCCCATCAATATACAACTCACTTTTCTTATATATATAATTCAACTTTTTAAGATATTGTATATATCCCAGTTCAGCTACGAGATGAATATACCTGAATTTATAACCTATCTGTATTCCCGGATTTAAATAAGCTCTGCTGATAAGTCCATATTCGTCACTCTTATTGTTTTTTACATAATATTCAATCAGATGTTGCTCATTTGTACCTTTACCTTTTATAATAAAATTACAATTATCTGCAGCAATATGTGCAACTCCAAAACTTAAACGGGGAATAAAAGACCATTTCTTTAATTCAAATCTATATTGTGCTCCTAACGACAATACTCCATAAATATTTTCTCTGTCGGTAATTAACTTTGGTCCTTCAATATAATAATCGCTTATATATTCATCGGTAAAAGGAGATGGGATCTGATCTTTTTTATTTCCGGTATTGCGTGTTATCCCTATCTGAACATCTCCATGAATTCCCCAGTTCTCATGGAAATAGTAATTTAACCTCGCCTTCAATCTAAAAGATGTTTCAGTAGGATTTATTAAAAGGTCTGTTTTATGGCCTGATTCCCAACCATGTATATATTTGTCACCCCCTAAAAGCACATCAATGGTAAGCCGCTCATATACTTCTTGTGCAGTTAGTTGAATGCAAATAAAAAAGGAGATAAGTATATATATAACTTTACTCATAAATTAATATAACGTAATACGCCCGGTTGTATGCTCTAAAGAATTATCATTCATTAGAACAATATTTACCTTAAACTGATATTCCCCTGGTTTAAGTATATTTAACAATGCCATATAAATAGTGGGGTTAACGACAGATTCTATGTATGTCATTGATAAAGGAATTATTTTATAATTCCCCGGTTTATCATCAATCTGGTAACATTTAAAATCCCCGGTAACATCTTTATAGATGGGAAGATTGTTATTATTTAAATCTAAAGATAAAACCTGTATATCCTTTATTGGATTATCTAATTGATAAGTATGATCAGGAGAAAAATTAGATTCTCCACGTTCATCAACCAAAGACAGATCTACCTTCAAGACATAAGCTTCTTTTTTGATATGAACGGATGTATCAACTGCCAAAGGTCTCTCGCCACTGTTATCTGTATGAGTGAGTTCAAATCCGGTTGGAGATACCCGGTATACAAACTCATCTTCACATGTCATTGCAGTACATAACAAGAAGATAAACAGACATAGTTTTTGAAGAGATTTCATCAATGAATAATCAGTATTAAAACAATAATTATTTATATATACAAAATCGATGAATACTATATAACTAATAGAAAACACTTATTACGTATACTTATATTATCCATCAATAAAATATGCTGCGAAATATACGAAATCTTTTTATTCGAAATAACATTTTAACAAAAAAAGCGAAGTTAAATACTTCGCTTTTCTTTATTTCTGCACTTTTAACATGATTCTTTAATATCAATAGTCAAGTTAAGCTCGTCTAATTGTGATTGTTCTATTGGAGCAGGCGCATCTAACATAACATCACGGCCGGAGTTATTTTTCGGGAAAGCAATACAGTCACGAATAGAATCAAGCCCGGCAAATAAGCTTACCCAGCGGTCAAGGCCATAAGCTAAACCACCATGAGGAGGTGCACCATATTTAAATGCATCCATTAAGAAACCAAATTGCTCCTGGGTACGTTCTTTGGTGAAACCTAATAACTGGAACATTTTATCCTGTAATTCACTATCGTAAATACGGATAGAGCCCCCTCCTACTTCAACTCCATTAATCACCATATCATAAGCATTTGCACGAACGGCTCCCGGATCACTATCTAACAAATGGGTATCTTCCGGCTTAGGAGAAGTAAAAGGATGATGCATTGCCATAAAACGTTGAGTTTCTTCATCCCACTCGAACAATGGAAAATCAATAACCCAAAGACAAACAAACTTATTCTTATCACGAAGTCCCAATTGAGAAGCTACCTCCAAGCGTAATTCATTTAATTGTTTACGGGTCTTCATTATATCCTCTCCTGAAAGAATCAAAATCAGATCTCCGGGTTTCGCACCAAAAGCTTCTTTCATTTTTTGAAGAACTTCTTGCGAATAGAATTTATCAACGCTTGATTTTACATTCCCATCAGCTTCTACACGTGCATATACCATTCCTTTTGCACCAATTTGAGGTCTTTTCACGAAATCAGTTAATTGATCTAATTGCTTACGGGTATATGTAGCAGCACCTTCCGCACAAATTCCACCAATATAGGCAGCATCATCGAAAACCGGGAAACCATGACCTTTTAAAATATCCATCAATTCAACGAATTTCATATCAAAGCGTAGGTCCGGTTTGTCACTACCATAATATTTCATTGCATCATGCCATGAAATTCGTTGGAAAGGTTCTGATATCTCAACGCCTTGAATTGTCCTGAACAGATGTTTTGCCATGCCTTCAAAAGTGGACAGAACATCTTCTTGTTCTACAAAACTCATTTCACAGTCTATCTGTGTAAACTCGGGTTGGCGGTCAGCACGAAGGTCTTCATCACGGAAACATTTCACAATCTGGAAATAACGGTCAAATCCGGATACCATCAGTAACTGTTTAAGTGTCTGAGGCGATTGTGGAAGTGCGTAAAACTGTCCGGGATTCATACGGGAAGGGACAACAAAATCACGTGCACCTTCGGGAGTAGAACCGATCAACACGGGGGTTTCTACTTCCAGGAATCCTAAGCTGTCTAAGTAACTACGTACTTCAATTGTCATTTTATGACGAAGTTCCAGGTTTTTTCTTACAGCATTACGACGCAAATCCAAATAACGGTATTTCATACGTATATCATCACCCCCATCTGTATTATCTTCTATAGTAAAAGGAGGTGTAAGAGAAGCATTCAGCACATTAAGTTCATCCACTATTATTTCAACTTCTCCAGTAGGGATATTCATATTTTTGTTAGAACGTTCATTTACAGTACCCGTTACTTGGATTACATATTCCCGTCCAAGTCTATTAGCCTGTTCACAAAGTTCTGTATTTACTTCTTCATTAAAAACTAACTGGGTAATACCATAGCGGTCACGAAGATCCACAAATGTCATACCCCCCATTTTACGTACACGTTGTACCCAACCGGCTAAAGTTATTTTTTTACCGGCATTTGATAGACGAAGCTCTCCACAAGTATGTGTTCTATACATATATTTTAATTTTATCTTTTGATATTTCTTTTATTTGCATATAAGCCGCAAAATTATATAATTAAATGGATTAAATAAAATTAAGAGGTATAAGAAAACACGATCTTCAAACAAATTATCTTTCCAAGGAGAGTACAATAATAAAATATGTTCTACCTCTCTTTAATTTATCATGTTTTCCTCCATCCTTTCAATTCATAGGAAAAAAGTGGTTGTTAAATATTCTGTTTTTAATCACAGATCAGAAACTATTCATGCCATATGTGAATAATAAAAATAGCCCGGAAATTTTCCGGGCTACCTCTATATAAATTGCTGTTAAACATGTTAATCAAGATAGTTACTGTTCTGTTTTAATGAATTTAACAGACTCTTTAGTTCCATCTTTATATATAACTGTCTTTATATATAACTGTCCAGGAGTTAATAATGATGAGTCTTTCCCTGCATCTAAGCCTGATATAGAGTAATAATTTTCAGATACAATATCACTTTCATTATTTGCATTTGCAATACCTGTCCTATAGGTTAATGAAGGATTGTTGACAGTATCTTTTTCGTGAGATAATGACACAGCATCGAATGCTATGGTATAAGATAAAGTGATTGCCGGAGTGATCGGATTACCTGCTACATCTTTGATATATTCTGTAGGGATAGTCAACACAGTATATCCTATATTTTCATAAACATGGATCGCAAAGAAAGATAAAATAACTGTATTGGATGTACTTCCGGCTTCCAATCTCGCATAATAATTTCCATCCTGATCTATTATCTCTACAGGAATATTTGGAGCTTGGACTGCTTCGCTGAATGTTAATGTTACCACGAAACTTTCACTATCAACCGGCACATGCACAATTGAACCAACAGGAGGAGTAACTGTATATGTAGGAGCTCCTACAGTTGTGAAAGAGAATGATAAATCACTTTGAGAAGGATTATCGTAACTACCAGTAACAGCACCTGCCTCAACTTTAATATTATAGACTGTATTTCTTGCAAAATTGTTGCTTCCTGACGGCGTATTATATATTTTCAGGAAATAATTATTTACTACCTCCACTCGTTGAGCCGGTTGGCCATTTATGGTTACTTTTGCAGGATCAACTATACTAATAAATTGATTATATTCAACATACACCTCAGAGTTAATAAGTACATTTGTTGAGTTATTAAGTGGAAAAATATTATCTACCGCTACCTGGGGAACTCCTCGCCCCGTCAGTTGAACTGTTGCAGTAAGAGGTAAAGAAATTCCGAGTATATGAGCTTCTATAGTCAAGGTAGCCCTGTGGGTCTGGCTTGCTACTGTAGGATGATAGGTGACTGTAACGGTTTGTTGTCCGCTTAGAAGATTTGTTAAAAGTTCAATTAATGATACATTTGGAATTTCAGCTGAGAACATGTCCGCATTTGCACCTGTTATTTCAAGGTTGAAACCAGTTAAAGTAGCCAACAAAGGAAGATTAGAAACAGAAACTGTCACGTCCCTTTCGCTTGATGTATTTTCCAATACAAGCCCGAAATTTAAAGGATTAGGATCTGCCGTGAGAAGCTGTGCCTGAACATTGGTTGTTGCGATAGCAATAAATACTACCAGAAACATAGATTTGACAAAGTTTACCATAATTGTAATTTCTTTTAAGTGTAACGAATAGTAAATAAACATACAATTTATATCTATATAACAAAAAATATTACAAATTGTTCTTTGTTTAGAAAGATTATTTAAATATTTTCCTAATTAAATAATTATAACCACTCAATAGTAGAGTATAAAGTCAAATATTAAGAAAAAAAATAGAGAATATTTATCAAAAAACTGATTGTAAAAAAAGTATCTATCAGATATCACAATATATCCAGATTATTTACTACTATTTTTATTTCTGATAATCTGTTTCACAATAATTTACCTTCCCTTCTCCCTTCTTCCATAAGTCATTTGAATAAAATCTATTCCTTCCTTTGCTCTTTCATTTGCAAATTATAATATTCTAACCTCCAAGCTGTCCAATTTGCTTGCAGTAAAACTAGTACGATCGGATTTCCTAGTATCAAATTTAGTGGATATTCCGATAAAATAGGTCGTATATTTCTGATCAAAATAATCCTTTTTGAAGAGTATTGAAAGCCGAATTTTTAAGTATGGATTTATAACAAACTTAGATAAAAATGTGGGATTTATAAGCGAGTCAAATAAAAGAATAGTATAATTTATCAAAAGACAAGACCAGAGTTGATACATATATTCCAAGCTCGAAGCTTATGTGATGATAAATCACTATGTTAGGATTTTATTTACTCAACATCCGATATTATGCAAAATTACTGTGGACTTGATGCCATAACATTGAATTTTAAAATTAGACAATGTATGTAGCATGTAGGGCAAAAGTTATAAAATAGTTATAGTTCAATCTGTTTTTTTAATCAGTTTTAACCAACCAAACTTTATAAAATCTTTCTTCGTATATATCTTAAAAGAAAGAACTGACATGAATAATTACATTATCGTAATTGGGGCTCTAACCCTCTTGCTAATTAAAAGATTTAAACTAATTAAATTATACCTGGTTATAATTTACAATGCGTTCATGATATTGGGAAATGCATTAATTAAAAGTATAGCATATATCATTATAATTGCTATTTTATTAATGCTACCAATTCTTCCATTATACATCCTCTTCTTGATCATTCTCCGGTTCTAAAACAATACACTAAAGAACTGCAATCTCTTACCTGTATTGTGAAGAGCCTGTTATCCTTTCATTTCCTAAAATTTTGTTCATAATATTATATTTTAAATTAAAATGGAAACAAGATTTAAAGAATTGCATATAACCTTCTCAACAGAGAAAGTTAATGTTACTTATTACGACACCAGAACTATTACAAACAACGAAGGCGAAGAACTCTACAAATGCAGGTATCAAATATTTTCTAACACTTACTCGAAAGATCCAGTACGGGATTTAGAGATTTTTTTATCAAAATCACGTAGTTCATTTGAAAAGCCCCAGTGCTGTCGTTAGAGAACTTACAATTCCTGTAATCTTCACAATCCGGTCAGAAATACCGGGATTAATATCTTTAACAAGCTTCGTCAATTCATAATCCAGTTTCTGAATATTAGATCTTAATAATTCTTCTTGTGCGATAAATCCGCCATGTATAAAATAATCATAAATATCGGCAATTACCGATATATAGAAATAGCCTAGATCATTTCTGGCTTCTTCTAAAAGTCCCATTTTTTTAAATTGAAGAAGGATTAATTCAAATTGTCCTTTAGATATTTCTTTATTAGGGAAAACATCCAAGTATCTCAGTTTAAACGCTTCCTTATTCTCTGCCAGAATAGCTCTAAGGACTACGTCTTTTAGTTCTGGAGTAATTAATCTCATTAATAATTAATTATTAATGAGAATTATTCTTTTGAAATTTCCCCAATTGATATAACAGAAGAGCATTTTCCTGCTCAAGCGCAGCGCATTTAGAACTTAGCCCCTTTATTTGTTGTCGTAAAGAAGTTATTAACTTTTTATTATCCGGTATTTTATCCGTGGTATTATACTTTAAAAGAAATAATATGAAAGATCAATCACTTATTATCGAGCAAATTAAAAAAGGAAAGACTCCTGCATTCACAGAATGTATTTTCACTCAAAAACAGTATGATGAACTAATTCCTCATATTAAGGATTCAAATTATTTACGATTTTATACTCCAGAATAAGATGAATCCAATTTAGATTTAGACTTAACATATTCCTGTTCATTACCGATAAAGATATCAGCATCACCGTCTACATTATAATGAACAACGATTACTTCAGCAATGATAGCAAGCTCTTCCTCTCCATCATTAAACACTATTTTTTCACTAATTCATGGAATGATATCTAAAGTAAACATCTTAGGTTTAAAAACTCTAAAAAACTTATCTTCATTATCATATCTTAATACACATATATCCCTTGTTTTCATTTAATACTAGCTTTTAACTTTTTGGTGGAGGGGAAGTATTCTTCGTGCCAGGTATCGATCTTTCATTTGTTTTTGGTGGAGGAGGTATTAACCTTGTTGATGGAACACCTTTCTCGGAATAATTAGAGCCTTTCTTTCCCGTAATTTTCACTACTTATTAGTTAATTACTTTTTCGTCTTAGGGGGAGGTGGAACCTTACTAGAGGAAGGTACTGAATTCTTCGGAGACGGTTTATCACTAATGATATATACCTTTTGTGGCTTACTTGAACCACTACCAACGTTTGTTTTTGCCATAATCAATCTTGTTTTGTAAAATAAACTCTATTTATATATTCTTCTGCTTCATTGGGAAAGACTAGGGAAGTTGTCGAATTCGTTAGAGACTTCATATTATTCTGTTTCCTTCATGATGTTGTAGATGAATTGAAGAAACATTTCCCGACAGCTGTATCTATTACAGGCAGGGATTCTCAACAGGAAAAACAACAAGCTGTTGACTCCTTCCTAAACAATCCGGACACAGATATTATTCTCTGCTCCATAAAAGCGGCCGGTATAGGACCTATTTTGACAGTCTCGAGTAACGTCACTTTTGTCGAATTCCTTTGGATTTATACAGACTGCTGTCAATGTGAAGATAGAGCGCACAGAATTGGCCAGAAAGATTCTGTTACCTGTTAAGATACTATTGATGAAAATGCATATCGCATTATACAAGCGAAAAAAACATCGCTAACGCGATAATCGACTCTACTGAAGAAGTTGAAGAGAATATCGTCGATATGGTTGCAAATATCTTCAGTAATCAATTGAGTTAAACTAACACCTAAACCTATGAACGAAAATTATGAAACAATGACAGATTCGCAGTTATTGAGGGTAGTTAGGGATAAATCAAAATACCTGGTATTCTTACCGAAAGGTATACTTATAAAATTAATCAAAGATATTGAAGTTATTGAATTCTTTGATGTTGACGGGAAAATAACTATAAGACTCAAAACTATAAAAAATAATAGACCATGAACGAAATTAAAAATGTTACCCCTCAAAAAGGGAAAGAAAATGAACTAACCATAATCAAAGGTTTTAAAGGCTTTAACAAAGACTTTAAATGCCGTAAATTCCCGTTTGAAGTTGGTAAAAGTTACGAAGAAAAAGGAAATATAAAAGCATGTAGTAAAGGATTTCACTTTTGCGAACACCCTCTGGATGTTTTCGGCTATTATCCTCCTTCATCAAGTAAATTCTGTGAGGTGGAAGGAAGCGGAAAGATAGATAAAGACACTGCTGATTCTAAGGTTGCTTGCTCCAAAATAACAATAAAAGCAGAGATTGGACTGAGTAGCCTCATTAACTCGGCTATAAAGTTCGTTTTTGAAAAAGTTAAATGGACTAAAGAAAGCACCGCTACAGGTAACTACTCCGGTGCTTCCGCTACGGGTTACAAGTCTGGTGCTTCCGCTACAGGTTACAAGTCCGGTGCTTCCGCTACAGGTGATTACTCCGGTGCTTCTACTACAGGTAACTACTCCGGTGCTTCCGCTATAGGTGACTACTCCGGTGCTTCCGCTATAGGTGACTACTCCGGTGCTTCCGCTACAGGTAACTGCTCCGGTGCTTCCGCTACAGGTAACTACTCCGGTGCTTCCGCTGGAAAAGGATCAGTAGCTTTAGCAACTGGAATGCTAGCTAAAGCAAAAGGAGATATAGGTGCTTATATTGTGATATCTGAATGTGAAGAACGAAATAATCAATACTACATTATTGACGTAAAGTGCACAAAAGTAGATGGTGAAAATATAAAACCTGATACCTGGTATAGATTGATAAACGGCGAGTTCGTTGAAGTTGATGATTGATTAGAATTAGGTTCCGGGTTAATGCTCGGGATCTTTCTTTAAGAAATAATATAAACCCTCAAAACTGATATAATATGAGTAAAACAAAGGAAGAAGTTGATAAACTGAAAAAAGACTGGATGAATGACCCCTGTTGGGGCATTGAGGGCACTGAAGGCTTCGAAGAATATAGAGAAGAATTGATTGCCTTCAGTAACGAATATAAGACCAGATGTATTATAGAATGGAAGAAAAGAAAGTCTATCCATTTTAATGTAGCAAAGGTTTTTGCTGATTCTGCCAGTAAGAATCAGTATAATGGATTAACTAAGCATGAATTATACACAGCATTTTCAATCATAGCTGTCAGTATAGATTATTCATCTTCCGAAGCAATCGCAAAGAAGGCAATTTCGGTTGCCGATGCTATATTAAACCTATTTGAATTAGAACCATAGTTTAAATAAAACTAATAAAAAAACCCAAGCAAAGCACTTCATTATTTCAACAATTTCCCTTCCTTGAAAAAGGATAAGGAAGAGAAATATGATTAAATAATTATTGTTACAAAATGTTTACATCAATCAACTTCAAGCACTCTTATATATCTATTAAATAAATAGGAATTTTCATTTGACACCCATGGGGGATAATTTTTTTCTTGGTATTGCACTCCACTTGTCCCTCCACTTGAACCAGTATCAAATTCTGTAGAAGCCAAATACCATCCATTAGCTTTAGTGCCCCATCCCCAATTCATAAAGAGATAACTTTTAATATAGGAATTTTCATTTATTTCTGCATAACCTGTGTTTACCCATGCATGACCTCTACCATCTTTTAAAGCACCTGTCATAAGCAATAATTGTGGACGGTTTCTCCAATAATCCATATAAAAATAAGTATCTGGAGCCACATAGTCAGAACATTGCAATCCACAATTTCTAAAAAAAATTGGTATTTTATAATTATATGTACTGGTACTATTTGGTTTGTAGGTGCAATCTAAATTTGCAGGATTACCTAAATTGCTAAGATATCGAGTAAGTGCTTCCGCACTCCCGGCTAATCTTTCCTCATTAAATTGATATTCTTTATATAAAAACAACCCTTTAAATTTACATTATGAATAAAATCATTTTTCCTTATTGCTTACAGTAATATTTGTATCCTGTACAAATAACAATGAATTTGAGATGGTAAATAATAATTTACCTGAGAACGAAATCACCGGATCCTATTCTGGTGAAGAAGCTGCCATAAAAGCGTTTAATGAGTTTTTAGATAACTTCCACGCTCAAACATCTACCCGTTCGGAGAGTAAACCTGCTATATCTAATATTCATAAAACCAAGACAACTGAATACGGGGAAAACAAAAAACACGCTCCAATAGCGCGGGAATACCTGTATATGAACTAACACTTCAAAATACAGATTTTACTGAAGGGTTTGCTATCGTAGTTGAAAACCAAGCAGATCATGAAGTAGTGGCTTATGTTCCTAATGGCTTATGTTCCTAATGGCTCTATTGCAGATACAACATTTAATATCGGGTTGGCCATGTGGTTTGATGATCTCTCTATGCTTGAAAACAGCGCTTCGACAAGGGCCGATATCTGGCAAGAGGGTTGGGATTATGAATCACGAGAAATTCCAGGTACTCAAGAGTTTTACCGTTTTATTACACAAGAAGACATAAATAATGGCTGGGCCTCTACTTTTTATTATGGACCAATTGACAAAACCACTATATATAGCGCATTTGTTCCTACCGCTTGGAGCCAAACAAATCCATATAACAAGAGAGTTCCCTATTATATTTCAGGCTCATCTAATAGATGCAGGGTTGGTTGTTTTGCAGTAGCATTAGGACAACTTATGAGTTATTATCGACATCCAGCTTCTTACAATTGGAATCTTTTAATTGCAAATCCTACTATAAATGATAATACTTCAGCAGCAAATGAAGTCTCCAGATTATTGTACGATATAGCTCTTATGGGAGGAACACGCTATAATACAACAACAGGAGCAGGATCAACATCTGTTTCAAGCAATGTCCCTACATTAAATAGCTTAGGATACAATGTAACAAGTACTTACTTGGGAACCGGGCAATCATCACCAATTATTGTTGAAGAGATGAAAGAATCAAGACCTGTATTATTTGTTGCGCAATCCACAAGGGGTGGACATATTTGGGTGATTGATGGTATTTTTGAGTTTGAACGCTGGTATTATTACCCTTCAAGGGTAATGCCGTCAGAAAGTCCGACAGGATACGAACTACACCGTGTCCGCACTATGAGAAGACTTATACACTGCAACTGGTGATGGGAAGGACTTTCAAATGGTTGGTACTATAATTATACCCCACAATATACGGATGGAAGCTATATCAGTTTTAATGCAGATAAATATATATACACAGGAATAAGGCCCAAATAAAGAGAGATAAATTATCCGTAGTGCATTTTAATAATTATTTACTTGTTAATAAATAACAGGTTTTCTATTTAAATAGCACTACGGATATAAAATTCCATACTTAATATCAATAGTCAAAAAGACTAATACAAATTATTAATATATTTTATATCTCTTAGTTAAGAATTTACTAATATTTTTTTTAATATTAATGCATTCTCTTTAGTTGTATTACTGTTCCATGTATTCGTAAAATTCTTGAGATTATAGGTAACATTATGGATTATAGGAGTCTGATCTGCGCTAGGACCGGTTTGTTTCAGAGTAATAATAAGCTGAAGATATATTGAATTATTCATACGAAGTCCATATTTAAAACCTAAACCTATATCGACAAACTCTCCATCTGACACAAGGATTTCAGTATTTTTGAATTTTTCAATATCCATTAGAGGAGTTTCATATCTAAAACTATTTTGATTTACATTACTTTCTATTAATTCATATTCTCCATTTACAATCTTTTGCGTTACAAAGTGAGTTCTATTGTCATTTCTGTTAATAATACCTTCCAAATATGGGGATTTATGTTCCACAACTAATCTCGCTTATATACCTATAACTTCCGTATTTGATTTTGTGTTTAGTGCAAGTTTAACCATATCAGAAACCTTATATGTAGAATACCTATGTTCTTGATGGTAAAAGCTACCAGACCAACGGTCAAATTCAACATGATTATGTAGATATCCGTTTTTTTGCCAATTGCGGTTTTTTTTCAAGGCTTATAACGCCTAGTGGATAATCATGATTTGTAGTCCATCTTGATTTACAGATTGGGAGTAAATATGATTTGAACCAGAAAGTTGAAGTGGAAATGAAGTTGCATTTGTTTATATAGTTACTGTTCCACTCATGGAGGTTGTTTCTTGAGAAACCAATGGCATTAAACTAACTGTTTGGATTACTTTAGAATTTGATTTACTAAAGAAGTTTGACAAAATACTTAAACCAGCTCCTAAAGTACCACTAAAAAATGATAATACAGCTCCAATAGAAGAGAGTGCTTTCTTAAAACTTTCATTATTAAAACTATTTCGTAAATCAGTCACTGTATTCTGAAGCTTTTTATGACCTACATATTTACCGGGATTGAGACCATCATTTATATGTTTGTAGTATTTATCCAATTTACCATCAGATAAAATATAAGGATGTGGCATTAACAAAGTTAGCCAGATGGTATGTAAGGTAGATAAAACAGGATTCTTATCCTTTGGAACAGTGGCAAGAATAATACAGGCGCACTATCTGAATATAGTTAACTTTTTTACAAACGGATCGACGAATGCGGCAGCCGAATCCTTCAATGCTAAAATCAAAAACTTCAGAAGGGCATTTAGTGGAGTAAAAGATAGAGCATTCTTCCTCTTTAGATTGAGTAAATTATATGGGATCAAGTCGAAATCTTTGTTGGTGATTCGTTATTTTTTATTTTTCTGTATTATCTTTGCCTTATGCAGCGTGAAGAT
>PPYE01776444.1_pt1 | contig 44263 bp, 50 predicted proteins | sample 1559881 | NCBI WGS metagenome assembly PPYE01 (sample SAMN08240022, study PRJNA423297) | Human gut metagenome, whole genome shotgun sequencing project.
GTTCTTCTTCAAAACTATTTTAACAAAAGAGTTCCCTTATTTTTTTATTTTTTTGTCACATATGTATTATTACATAACAAAGCCGGATAATCCTCCTGCCTAAACTGCCCCTGTACCAATATTATTTCCCGCATCAGGTTCTTGTATACACTTTACTTTTCAATGTGCATACCGCCGGTAAATTACGGTATTTTTCCGCGTAATCACAGCCATACCCCACAATAAATTCATCAGGCACGTCAAACCCCACGTATTTCACGGAAACATTCTTTTCCCGCCGTTCCTTCTTGTTCAGGCACACTGCCAGCTCTACAGAAGCGGCCCCCCTTTTTTTCAGCAAAGGGACAAGCAGAGATAAAGTAATTCCCGTATCAATGATATCTTCCACCACAAGGACATTCTTCCCCTGAATCTCTTTATCTAAATCTTTTCTTATATGGATACTTCCCGAAGAAACCGTATCATTCCCATAGCTGGAAACAACCATTGTATCGATAGTAAGCGGAAGATCAATGGCCCTCATCAAATCACAAAGAAAAGGCATCGCTCCTTTGAGCACACCCACGAGAACAAGTTCCCTGCCCTCATAGTCTTTCGTAATCTGTGCACCCATTTCACAGACTCTCTCTTGTATCTTCACCGCATCAATCAAAACCTTTTCAATATCTTTGTCAAGATTCTTCATCTTCTCTATTCTCCTTTTTCAGTGTGATGAGCAGGTACTTTTTCGTATTTTTATCCGGAAGTCCGTAATTGCTTCCCCGCAAGAAGGCAATCCAGTATATATGATTTTCATCGGCAACAAGCGGCCATATCCTGCGCTCACCTGCGGAAATATGAAGATCACGCATAACACGGGCAAGTTTTTTTGAACCGTTTATCCCGCGCGGACTGAACCGATCCCCTGCTTTCCAATACCGCAATACGATATTTCCCACTTTATCGGCATCAAGGATAATCTGATTTTTTTCTATGAAATCCGGTTGCTTCGATAAAATCACTTTCTCAATGCACCACTGACCAAGATGCTCTATCAGCCGTTTTACCAGATCAGATAATACAGCCGCTGATGTTCCGACATTTTTTAATTTTCTCGCCGGAATCCGGTTCTGCGTGCTCCCTTTATAAAAAATGGCCTTTCCATATTGAATCTCCAAAAATGTTCCTGATGAAGATGTGACACTTCCTGTTTTGCCGGCACCAATCAGAAATATAAACTTTTCAGTTCCTTCAAAACTTGGAATGCGCCCCGCAACCATGCAGCAGATCTTTCTAATCACTCTGCGTTGTAAAGCAATGTGCAATGCGAGAAAATATGCAATGAAAAAAACACACTTGTCGTTATCATGCTCTACGCAGGAAGAAATAAAGACATCCGCCTTCTCTTCCATAAACAAATCTTCCTCACGAAATATGTCTGCTGTCCGCCGAAGAGACTCCGTTACACGCGGATTATATGATATCAGTTCCGGAACCAGTGATAATCGGATACGGTTCCTAACCGCATCTTCTACATCATTGCTTTCATCATGACAAGGCACATAAGAAAAATCTTTCAAAAAATCTTTTATTTCATTTTTACTGACACATAAAAAAGGGCGGATAATATCCCCGTTTATCGGCTTCATTCCCGAAAGTCCCGTCACACCGCTCCCGCGAAGTAAATGATATAAAACCGTCTCTGCCTGATCATCACCATGATGAGCGACGGCAATCTTTGCATATCTGCCGCCACGAGCCGCTTCACGAAGCGCTTTATAGCGGAGATCTCTTGCTGCCGTTTCGATGGATCCCCCATTTCTGACTGTAGACTGGACATCCACTTCTTTTAAAATGAACGGAATATTCCACTCACGACAGACAGACTCTACAAATTCAGCCTCTTTTCCCGCCGCTGCCCGTAAATGATGATTGACGCAGCAGCAGCCAATGTTTATTTTTTCTTTTACTGCCAACAACTTTAAAGCCAGCAGCAGCGCAAGGGAATCAGGACCACCGGATACCGCCGCAAGGATCCGCTCCCCTTCTCTCCAAAGAGCATGCTTATGCGCATAGGAGGCGACCCTTCCCAAAAACTTTTCGTTTCCCTGCATATCTCTGCTCCCACACTCAGTCTTTCGGCATCATGGTATCAGCATTCAGCAAACCTTCACTCAAGTCTCGATCACTGACTTTAACTTCAGAAACGGCAAAATACTCCATCAGACTGTCTAAAATAGCCACACCTGCCACGATAATATCCGCCCGTTCAGGACGCATCCCCGGTAAATTACATTTCTCATCGTAGGACATATGACAGAGCCGATCCAGCAGATCTGTCACCTTGGACTGATCCATCACATAGCCCTGCACTTTTTCCGCATCATATACTTCCAATTGCTGCAAAACCGCTGCCATAGATGTAACTGTTCCGCCGACAACCACCCAGTTCTTTACCGCTTCTGCTTCATCTATCAGTTTTGTCTTCCTGAATGTTTCGAAACAATATTTTTTTAATTCACCAATCCCTCTTGCCGTAGTCGTATCAAAGAGATGAGAACAACGCACCGCCCCCAGCGGGAAACTATACCGCATACCAATATCCGCGCTGAAACCGATACATATTTCCGTAGAACCTCCGCCGATATCCACCACAGAAGTCACGACGGCAGAAGTGCCTGCCGCGCCGATATAACTATAATACGCCTCCTCCCGTCCCGATAAGATCCGTACGGGCACACCGGACGTGGAAGTGATCTCATCAGCAAATTCGCTTCCTTCCTTTGCATCACGCATGATAGATGTCCCGTATGCCCGGATATCCGTAAATCCATCCGACCTTGCCATCGCCGCAAACTCTTCTATGGCCTTAAGTGTACGGTGACGCGAACCGTCAGCGATGGAAGCAGATTCCGTCATTCCTTCTCCCAGGCGTGTGCTGTTTATTTCCTTACGGACGACATCCCATTCACCCGTCTCACTTTTGCGTGCTTCAAGCAGTCTGACTGAATTGGTACCGATATCAATAATCGCGCGATTCATAATTCCCTCCGCAATATTTTCTTAGTATATCCCACTGAACCTTTATCTTTATTATTCTATAAGCATTTTAACATACCATGAACACTAAAAGACATAAAAATAAACCGAATCCCACAATATGGAAAACGGCTATTTATCTGCAAAACATCAGTCAGTGCGTCTGGCTCCGCGGCCACCACGTTTAGACTCCACATTACGTTTAAGATCCAGGAGCCTTTCATCGCTGTCTTTCAGGAATCGGCTCAATTTATCCTCAAAAGAAGCCGGATTATCATGTTTGCGGCTCGGACGGGGATTATCATTTCTTCCTGCGTAGGAATAGCGCATCTCTTTTCTCTGCATTACTGCCCGATCGATACGGGAAGCGCCGCTGTCACGGCGAATGTCAGCAGAATGTTCACAGGTATGCTGATCAGGCTTCCGCCTTCCGCAGACTTCCGCCTGCGCCTGTTTAATGGACAAAGCAATCTTTCCTTTTTCATCCACAGAAATAATTTTCACTTTTACCTTATCATGCAATTTAAGGTAATCATTCACATCGCTCACATATTCCCCGGCAACTTCCGAAATATGGACCAGGCCGATTTTTTTATCGGCAATTTCCACAAACACACCGAATTTTGCCAAACCAGTGACAGTGCCTTCAACGATACTTCCGACTTCTAAAGCCATGTAAGAATAAATATCCTTCCTGCAATACATAAAATAATATATCCACCATTATACGAAACTTCATTTAGGAGTGCAATACAAACAGTTATAAAATCTGTAAAATATCTGCATGAAAAACTTACTTGATATAGGGAATCTCCCGTTCCTTGACAAGCCCCAGATCTTCCCTTGCCTTTTTCTCTATGACAGAAGGATCCTCCAGATCTTTTTTCTTTTCCTGCAGCGCTTCCTGCATTTCCAAAAGGTGTTTCTTCTCTTCGGTAAGCCGTGCTTCCTGCACTTTAATCTCGTAAAAATGGTACATACTGTATCCTGCAATATAAACTGTTGACATAACCACAATTACAAACAGAATTCGCAAGAAAGGACTATAAGGAAACAATCGTTTCAGTAATGGCGTTTTCTTTCTTCTTCCCATGAAGACTCCTTTCCCGTCAATTGATTCATAAACTTATAGACGGCAGGTTCTCCCGCCATTTCCTGTTCATATTTTTCCCAGGCCCGGATGCAGGCGAACCCATAATCAAACCACGCTTCCACATCCTTCCAGCGATTTTCATCGTCATAAACTGCCGCAATCAAAAGCTGCCCATCACGTTCAGCAGAAGCAACAAGACATTCTCCTGCCGCCATCGTCATTCCCGTCTTGATTCCGTTTGCCCCGCGGTAACCATTGGATAGAAACTCATTCCTGTTTTCCACATTACGATATACCCCGCTGCGATACCTCATGGGGTACACCTTTTCCCTTACGATTTTTCTGAACTCAGGATTTCCCATGGCATAACGGGAAATTTTCGCCATGTCAATAGCAGTTGTATAATGGTTCTTGTCTGTCAGACCATTAGGATTGGCAAAATGGGACCGGGTGGCACCAATAGACACCGCCTTTTCATTCATCATCTGAATAAACCCGCCATAGGAACCACCTACCGTTTCCGCCACAGATACAGCTGCGTCATTTCCGGAAACAAGCATCATGCCATACAGCAGTTCATGAAGAGAAATCGGCATGTCACTGCGAAGCCCTATATTTGTTCCGTCCTGCCCAATTGCCAGCGGCGTAATGACCGCATCCGCCTCCAACTTCTCTCTTCCCTCTTCCAGCGCAATAATACAGGTCAAAATCTTTGTCGTACTGGCAGGATAAATTTTCAGTTCCCCTTCTTTCTGGGCAATGATATCTCCTGTATTTCCATCCATTAATACAGCGGACACAGCGCCCACGGGAGGAAGCGGCGGAAACACAGGCGGCTTTGGCGGTGGAGGTGTCATATATGCCAGCGTACCGAAACCAATCCCCGTAAAAATAACTATACAAGAAATGATTGTTAAAAAATATTTCAGAAAATTCCCTTTTCTTTTTTTTGCTATGCCCATTGATTTCTCTGATTCCTTTTGTTCGTTTAACGAACAGCTGTTTCCGCTGTTTCTATCCGTTTTTCTTTGAGCTTATCTTTTCTTTTTTCCACTTCTGATTTCTTTTTCACCGGGTCACCGCGATCCAGCACGATTCCTTTATTCAGAGCCGCCTCGATTTCCATGCCGTTCTCTCTGGAGGAAACGGTGTAAATCGGTACATTGCCAATCTGTATCATACCATCTTTATATCTTGCATTTTGTACATTACCATCATGATATACAGCCGCCAGCTTGCCTGCCGTCAGATACGCCCGTTCCGTCTGCGTATACCGTTTTGTTTCTGCCGGCTGAAATGTTTTTTCCCCGTTGATAAGGATCCAATTATCCTTTGCTTTTACATGATTTCCGGAATACTCGTACAGACGTTTTCCATTCTTTTCTACACGTTCCTTTGTGGATGGATGGTCAGCCGGAGCGATAACGCCCTTAAGACCCGTTCTTGGTTTATCTCCATACTTGTCAAGAAGGACGCTCATGGATGCTGCCGCCCCGCCAGGATTGTAACCGGCTTCCACAAGATACTGGAATCCTAAGCTGTCAGCTTCTTTCTCCTGATCCTTGGTAAATACCGCATTAGAAATATAATTGGCCGCGATATTCCCAAGAATCACACCGCCAACCCCTTGTTCGCTTCCAAGATAAATACTGAGCGCCGTCTGTAATCCCACTCTTTTCTTCACGCCATTCACACTATGCCGTTTTTCACCATGGACAAGCTCATGTGCCATGATATAAGCCAGCTCATCATCATCCATAGCATCAAGAGTCCCCTTATTGATGCACATGACCCCACCAAGACTCATAAACGCGTTGATGTCCTCATCAGGAGAAACATATACAATATAATTTCTTTCTACCGCTCCCGTTTCCACAAGACGATCATAAATATCCGCCACCCGTGTCTGGGCTTCTGCCGATTCATAAACACCAGTTTCCTTTTGACACGTTTCCAAAAACTGCAACTGCTGATGATCATCCATATCTGAAAAATAACGGGAAATAAAAACCATGGCTGCCGTCCCATATAAGACTTTTTCCAGTGTACTTGCCGCCTGTGCTTCCATAGGAACTGCTGCACCGGAGATAAGAACGGCTGCGGCCAACATAGCGGTTACAATTTTTTTCAGACGACGCATGATTATCCCTCCGTCATACTTATTATCTACTGGTCTTATTTTACCATTTTCACCGTATACCACAAATATATAATTAATCGCTGTTGAAATTCATTTAAAATTTATCCCTTCTCCTCTTTTGGGATTCATATCGATATGATACAATGTGGATACAAGAAATTGGATATATAAAGGAGCTTCTTATGACTGCAGACAACCTTACTTTCGCGCTGGAAATAGACTTTATTCCGGATTTACAAGAAGGACGCGATGATTTTAAAAAGAAAATGAAATCCGTTGCTGAAAAAATAGACGGCAGCTATACCTTAGACCAGAAATCCCGTCCTATTATTTCCGGACTCACAAAAGAAGATATTGAAAAAGTGCTGACGGAACTCGGACTGCTTGCCTTCGGCATGTGGCCATCCTGCATACTCACCTGTTCCGTCACAACCGCTCTTCCCATGCGTGCTGTAGGCATGTCTGACGGTTGGGATATATACACGGGAAAAAAGACTTTCTTTGCCTTTGCCCAGTTCCCTGCAGATGCGCTTTCCATCATGGTCAAAGCCTGTACCTACTACCTGGATCACGAAAATTACCAGTCTTTAGAAGAATTTATCGACTCCATGGGATATGAAGCATTCCGTGACACTGTCCTTGGAAACACCATGTCCGATATGAACGGTAATGAAAATTACTACGGAAGTTCCTGGGGCATGCCGAATGTTCCCCCGTTAAATGAAGGCGATTTTGTGAGACCGGAACACAATATCATGCAGGTCATCGAAGTATATCCTGAAATGGGACAGTTCCTTATGGAATACGGCATGTCTTGCGTAGGCTGCTTCGTCTCTTATGATGAAAACCTGTGGCAGGCGGCACAGACCCACGGTATGGACGTCTTTGAACTCATTGGCGAAATCAATGAATACCTGGCAGATAAATTCCAAAAACCCCTTTTAACGGAAAATACGCCTATGGAAGAAATCCTCACTCTCTATCCGCAGCTCCTCCCTCTCTTTCAAAATGAGAAAATACAGATGCCGTCCGAAATGGCAACGCCTATCGGCGAACTTTGCAAAGAAGCAAATGTAGATTTTACTTCTTTTATTCAAAAATGCGATGCCCGACTGCGCGGTGATGAGAATAATTTATAAAACATAAAGTGCATTATATTTTTCTATTTCTCTTTTTATGATAAATGACTCCCTTCGCGGGAGTTTTTCTTTTTCCAGAAACCTTTTCCTCTGACTCTATTTCGTTTTCCGGAGAAGTTCTTCCGGATAAAAAGCTTTCCCCATACATATATTTCACAAAAGGAGAAAGCTTTTTAAATATCGTTTTATTGATTTATATTATTTCATTTTCCATCCTGATTTTTTCAGCATCATCACAATCGGAGTAATAATAATGCCGGATACCAGTGCTTCAGGAATACCATTCATCGTTACAATCCCCATAAGCAGGTATCCCACCCCCGCCACAGACATATCATGAGCCTCTGCATAAGGCGCTCCCACAAGAATAAAAATGGAGCCAAGGAAAAGCACTGTATTTGTGAGCGATCCGCAAACCGCAGCAATTGCGGTCCTTGTAAAATCTCTTACCGGTATATGTTTATACAGCCAATAAGAAACCAGTGCAATACAGATACGCGGCACAATACATATAAATGCATCATAGACTACACTGTACTGGAGAATAAACTGCATTAAAAGGCTTGGTGCACGGAGCGTCTGGATAAAAGAAAATGCCCCGAAGAGGAATCCGACGACAATTCCCACACGGGGACCCGCCACGACAGATCCGATAATCGTAGGAATATGTAAAATTGTGGCATTCATAAAAATAAGCGGGATAAACCCATATCCTGTCAGTCCGAGGAAAATGGTAATTCCCGCAAGCAGACCGGAAACAGTAAGTTCACGGATGCTCATAAACGGATTCATCTGTGATCCCAAACTCTGTGAAACACCGCCGGCCATTGCAGCTTCTGTGTACGGTCCTTTGATCTGATTTACTTTTTCTTTCATTGAAAAATACCTCCGTTCTCATTCCATATGGATACAAGGCGAATAAAAATACAGGCACAGGCTTTTCTGAAGTCCGACTCAAACGATATCGGCAATACAGATTCCTTCAGCCAATACCTGTATTATAAACAAATCTCCCCACATGTCAATCTTAAATTCATATTTCCATAATAAAAGATGACGACTTCTATTTTTTACGGGCCGTCATCTTTCCATTTGCAAAATCAAACCTACGAAGACATTCATTTAAAAATCCATTTTACCACATATCCGCCGATGATTATTGACAAACCGACACTCCATAAATCCGATAAGACCGGAAACAAAGAAATATAAGCAGGATCAGCATAAGCACGCCATTTCCCTGCCATCGGCAGACGGAGTGATATGATAATCGGAATATAAATCAGCATCAAATAAAACAAAGCGGTAAAAACGACTTGTGTTGCCCGTCTTCCTTTTGTCCCTGACAAAGCAAAATACAGATAAACTGCAAAAGATGCCATAGCAAGAAAAATTTTCAGGAAAAATGTTTTTTCCAAAATCGTTGACACAAAGAACAATTCCGTATAAGGATCAAGGCGCATCCCTTGAAAAAAGTAAATAAAAAGCACCGATACGATAATCGAGGCAGGAATCAGACCGATAAAATAACAGCATGCAAGCCAATGTGCTATATTTTCATTCTTTCTCCGCAAAAAAATATAAACATGGGCAAGTGCATCATCCAACAGCATGGATAAAAAGACAGCAGCTGCCATCACAGGAATCGATAATGCCGCAAAAATCATTTCTCTTTCCCATATTTCCTGAAATAGATCTAGAAAACACCAGACTATCGCAAGAAAGAATACAGACAGAGCACTCCAGGCCGCCAAATGCGCCGCACTATGATAGGGACCTTCTGCATCGCCCAAATCTTCTCTCTTCACAAAATAATATAGAAAAGGTCCTATCAAACCGCAAAGTATAAAGCCAATAATCCCCCAAAGAAAGGAATACGGCGTATGTAAAATGAATCCCGCAATGCCCGGAGGAACGGAAAGCGCCAAAAGCCACGAAAACTGTTTCCCTTTATATATACATCGCATCAAGCTCACCTCGAATGTTTCCATTTTACCATAAGCAGCGGCATGCTGCGCCCATAAATGCAAATACCGGCCACCTGTAATGGTAACCGGTTTTCATGCAGACGCTATTTCCCCCGGCGGCTTCCTTTCGCTTCCCTCTTCTTTTTCTTCTTTCTCATGTCAGCCCCTTTATGTCCAAGCACCTTATGTTCCTTTTTCTTTGTCGGTTTGTACATACCGGGCAGGATAACCTTTTTCTTCGCGGACGGGCCTTTGATCCGTCGGATATTCCCTTTTTCATCATACTTCGTGATGATTTCCTTGATTGCCTTTTCCAGTTTTCGAAGCAGCAGGATATCTTCAGGCGTTGCATAAGTGATGGAAACCCCTTGTGTTCCCGCTCTGCCTGTACGGCCGATTCGATGAATATAGTATTCCAGATTGCGGGGAATATCATAATTGAAAACATGAGTAATCCCCTCTACATCAAGACCACGGGCAGCGATATCAGATGCCACAAGCACCTGCGTCCTTGCCTTTTCAAACTCACGAATAACTTGGTTCCGCTGACCCTGGCTCATATTTCCATGAATTTCATCGACAACAAGATCCGTTTCCTCCTGTAGACGCCCCGCCAATTCATGGGCACCTTCACGAGTATTGCAGAAAACGACAGCCATATAGGGATTCATTTCTTTCAGATGACGAACCAGCAGGGAAAATTTATGTGTTTTTACTGTTTCATAAACACGCTGCTCCACCGTCGAAGCTACTGCCTTTTCTGCCACGTCCGCCACCACCGCTGATTTCATGTACTTATGGGCCAGTTTCTTGGCTTCCGGCGGCATGGTTGCGCTGAAAAGAAGTACTTGCCGTTTCTTTGGTGTTTCATCCACAAGGGCATCTATATCTTCTCTGAAGCCTGCTGCAAGCATCTGATCCGCTTCGTCAAGAACAACCGTTTTTACCCCGGATAAATCCAGACTGCGGCGGCGTATATGATCCAAAAGACGTCCGGGCGTTCCAATAATGATATGCGGTTCCCTCTTCAGTTTCTGAATCTGGTTTTCAATCGTCCGCCCGCCGATGATATCCGCCACGTCCGCTTCCATAAGGATGGCAAAAGGACGCAGTACATCAAAAATCTGCTTTGCAAGCTCACGGGTCGGTGTCATAATCAAAACCTGCGTACCGCCTTTTTTTACATCCACACGCTGTACCAGCGGCAACAGGTACGCCAAAGTTTTTCCCGTTCCCGTTTCTGAACGGCCGATGATGTCTTTTCCCTTAAAAATCGCAGGGATAGATGCCTGCTGGATCACCGTGGGAATCCTGATCCCCTGCTGGTATAAAGCCTGCGCCAACGGTTCTATCACGCCAAGCTTAATAAATGCATTCATAGTTCCTCCCGAATCCCTTCGTTAAAATAATTTCACTCATTATACCATACCGATCTTTTTTCTAATTGGCCAATCTCATATGCAAAAAAAGATCATCACCATAAGTAATGACCTTATACAGCGCTGAGAAACTCCTGCTATTCTATCAGTTTCAGCATACTCTCCAAATCCGCCGGCTGAAAGCTGTTACATTTCGGCTTCTCTTTCAGTGCGGCAAGAACAAATGATAACGCCGCCGCCACTCCTGTCACCAATCCTTTTTCACCGATATCAAACGCAGGGGTATGATGTCCGCTGCCACTTCCTGCCGTTTCATCATAAATGCCTGTAAAAAAGAATACCCCCGGATAAATGGATTCCGTGATGGAAAATGTCTCCGTTGCCATCCACATGGGGCAATTCGGATCAAGCGCTTCCGTCCCACAATTCTCCCTGACCGCTTTCCGCGCAAGATCCACACATTCCCTTGTATTCACCGTCACAGGGAAATATTGATCCTCCACAAACTCCGCTGTACATTCATACATGCGGCAGGTATGCTCTATGATTTCCTTCATAACCGTCCGGAATGACAGGCCGTCTTCATTCTTTGTACACCGTGCCGTTCCTGCAAATGTCAGCTCTTCAGGAATAATATTCGGCTCATGCCCACCCTCTACACAGCCAAAAGAATAGGTCAGATTTTCCTCCGGCGCAACGGCACGCATACGATATGCCCGAAGTTCATTGGCAATCGTAACAAAACATTCAATCGGGCTGTGAGCCATATCAGGACGAGAACCATGGCCGCTCTTTCCATGGATTTTCACCCGGAAGAAATACGCGCCTGCCATGACCGAACCATAAAGGATTCCCACTTTCCCCGCAGATAAATCCCATTTCACATGTGTACCGAAACAGGCATCCACATGAATCCGGTTGTCTCGCAGATAACGGAGCAAGGGCGCGATACCACGCTCCCCCATTTCCTCCGCTTCTTCAAACATCAGAATGATCTTGCCTTCCCATTCTTCTTTATGCTCCGCCAAAATCTTGGCTTCTGTCAAAAGCATCGCCATATGCCCGTCATGCCCGCAGGCATGCATTACTCCCGCATTTTTAGAAACGCATATCTTTTTCCCTTTTAAATTACAGGAATCCTCATCAATCGGAAGCGCATCGATATCTGCACGCATGAGCATCGTCCACCCAGGTTTACCGCTGTCCAAAACACCAAAAATGCCGCCGTGGGGAATACGAACCGTTTCTATCCCCCACCCATTCAATTTCTTTTCAATAAAATCCATCGTCTTAAATTCTTTTTGCGACAATTCGGGATTTTCATGGAAATAACGACGCAGACCAACTACCAGATTTTTTTCATGTCTCGCCAGTTCAAGTATATTCAAAATATCTCCTCCATCATTTGCATCAGATGACTCCCATTATAGAAACGGCCATTCCCCATGTCAAACTTTCCTGCCCTGCCTCATTTATATACCTACATAAAAAATCCTGCCATATATTTAAGTCAATCGTCTTTCCGTATAATAAAATACCGCAGGAACGTAATAGTCCTTACGGTACTTATGGTGCCGGAGGTGGGACTTGAACCCACACGATATTGCTATCGGCAGATTTTGAGACAATGCATTAATCCCAAAACTGTCGATATTATTCGTGTTTTACTTGTTTTTTGTTGCCATAACTTCTCATATTTTTTTATTGACTGTTGTTTTTGTGTAGTGCTTATTTTTAACAAAACAGGGCGGCTTTCCACCCCCCTTTTATTACCTGCGGGCGATAGCCGCACCTACGGTAATAACAAACAGCCCCACATATATATCTCGTTGTCTACGTGCGACTGTTAGCTTGTGCTCCATATTCTTTATTTCTTCCTTCAACTCTTCTAATAATAACCTCGATTCTTGCAGTTCTTTCTTCACTTCTGTTAATGATGTCGTTGCATTCATCAAGGATTTCTCTGTTCTTTCGAGTTTTGTCTGCAATACTTCCAGCTCTTTTCCTCTGATTAAATCTCCACCCGGCACTAACACGCCACCATTGCTGTAATCCGGTAAGTACAGCAGATCCCAACGCATATCAGGCTCTCCGCTACTGACACCATATCCGTCAATTTCCGCAATTTCTGCATGAGTATATACATCGTCTGCAGTCAATCCGAGTATTTCCTCTGCTTTTGCAGTCAGCATCGCCATCGCTTCAATCTGCGCTGCCGTCGGCGGTTCACTTCCTAAATCTATGCCGTCAGGATGATCGTAATAGCATATCGCGTCTTTACAACACGCCACAGCTATACCGATCGACCGGCTGTTTCTGCGCCACGTATGGGCAAGCCGTTCTGTAAAATCATCACGCATGATGTGATAACCGCCTGTCCGGTCGATTACTACGGTATAATCTGGCAAATTAACTACTTCCCCGTCACAGCCCGTCCAGTGTTCGTAAATTCGGTCAATACCGCCTGCCGCATTATGCAGCAGCACTTCAATTTCTTTTAACGTCATTTTATTTTTGTCTCCGTTTGATTAAATCAATTAATCCGTGTAAACTTGATACCCCCGAAGCATCGAGATTTTCAATAATAGAGAGTAATTCTGTCACGGCTAAATAGCCTATAGCAAGGCCCATAAATTCTGCGGATTTCCCGCACGTAACCAGTATTTTGTCAACGGCGCCACCGCCAATGGCCAGCAAGATATAAACTCCCATTTTCCCCGCAAATTGAGTTTTCATCGCATTGGAATTAATAATTCCTACTCTGTGTGCCGCCGGTATTCCGCGTACGGCGTCAAGGAACTGTATGTCTTTTTCGCCTTGATTCTGAATATATTCGTAACTTAGGGCAACCCATTTAGTGAACAAATCCAAGAACACTATGAATGTGAACAGGGAAAATAATTGGGCGTGCATTTGCACTATTAAAAAAACTCCCGAAAGCGGAAGTTTAATTTCCCAGTGTGCAATTAATTTTTCGATTGCTTTTTCTGCATAATTCAATAAATTTTGAAAATCCATTATTTCCCCTTTCTTTACGGTTTCTTTTTCGTTTTTTCACTCGGCGTGTTATACTGTCCTTTTTCTTCTTTTTCTGCTTCCACCATAGCATCAATAATGGCGTTGTGCGGACAATCTTCCCAAGGGCACCGTCCGTCAGTATTTAAAAAGTTTCCACAATATTCACAAAGATCCATTTGATTTCCCTCCTTCAGGCATTTTTAATTTCCGTACTCATGGATGTCATTACGGCTTTGTATTTGGCGTCGATTTTACTGGTATCTGCGCCAAGCATGGCCGCCTTTACGCGTGCCCCGGTCAACGCGTCTATTTGCTTTTGGTATTTTGACTTGATTTCTGCGATTGCCATCTTTTTCTTTTCTGTTTCTGACGGTTCCGGCGGGACGTATGGTGTCGGTTTTCCATCTGCACCTCTGATATACTCACCACTTACGTATTTTACATAGTCCTCAGCACTGATAACCTCTATAATCTCTGCAGCAGTAAAAACTTCTTTATACTCTTCAATAAGTGCATCTATTTTGTCTTTATTTTTATCTTTTGCAGGGTCAAAATCACATATAGAAGACCCTACTCTTTTCCCGGATGCATCAAATCCGGATATATAATAATCTACATTTGTACCTTTCATCTTTATTCTCCTATACTAAAATAATCTCCATAAAGGAGGTTTTTATTATGCGTAAACCTAACGGATACGGAAATCACGGGTGGGGTGACAATAATTTTTTCATTGCCGTCGGAAGTAATTAATAGCCCACCGCAAGGAACATGCAATCTGCACCAGATGCAGGCGTTCCATTCGCAAAAATATTTTCGTGGTTAAAGCCGCCAGATCCAATATCATAAATTCGTATTATTTGCGCTGTTGACCCGTCATGAGAAACAATAACGCGCGGACGTGAGTTGAAAACAATTGGAAATGTATAAAATTTACCGTTAATCGCTTCCGTAACTCCCCACTGTTTATCTGCATAGAACAATCCAGTCTGTTATAACTGAACCGCTGGACCACGCTTGCTGTCGGTACATAAAACTAGATCCAGTCCTATTTAATGGGCCTATTGCAGTATTACAGGCATATGTTTCACAGGAGCATGCGCCCATAATAAGCATATCCGCTGAAAGCGGCATGATGATTTTCTTTGAAACGTCTGCATTAGTAGCGTCCTGATATATTATTCCCCACTGTTCAGATTTTGCCAACCGTAATAAGATTGCAGAAAGTTGAGCCACTTTTGGGGCTGTATAAGATCATCCTGTTTTGATCAAAGCCAAATGAATAACGTGCCATGCCTGCGTCAGAAACAGTTCCGCAAAAGCAAGTATTCATATTTAGCGGCGGCGTTATCACAGTGAAATCTTTATTAGACATATCATACTTTCCCCACTGTATAATTAGTCCACCAAAAAAACTGCCTAAGCAAACATAGCCATTTTGTGCGATGTTGTACTTCACTCCGGATGCCGTCAGTACCATCTTGAGGAGTTGCCCAAACCACGAGTTTGTTTGTAATGCTGAGATTGTAGATATTGTAGTGGTGAGCGCCAGTTTTTGTATGATACCTTCTGCAAAATCGGATACTTGTGAGACTTTAAATGATTTCCAATGATTCAGTAATCCCCGTACCCACGATGTGGATGCAATCTTACTGTCAGAATTATCTTTAAGTTTCAAGTCATTGGTTGCCGTTTTAATATCCGCAAAAGTAACCAGCTGCCCGCTATCTAAAACTGCCGAAACGTTCCCTGTATTACTGAAAGCCAGATTCAATGTCATTCGTTTAGAAACAACCGTTGCACTTCCCTCTGCCGGCATCGTATCCGGATCAGTATCCGTCATATATGCAAACATGATTTCCCCATCATCCAGATCAGTAGCAAATAATCCGAGCTCTCTTTCTTTAAAAGGTTTAGTTATACCTGTGTTAGTTAATGTAGATACCAACTTAACGATAGATCCGTCTACAGTGCAAGACGCAATCGTCAAATCCTTTTCTCGTTTGACCAGATCGGTCAGACTACTACTACTACTACTGCTGCCACTGCCAATACTGATTTTTGTGAAATGCAATGTTGCCAAACCTGCGTTAATTTTTGCCTGCAATTGGAGTCCTTTTTCTGTTAGTGTGAAACCCTGCCAATTAGCCATGATTTTTCTCCTTTTACACAATCGACATATTGATATCAATCTCTGCGTCGCTCATTATTGCTATCCCGATACTGATATCTTTTTTAAATCTAAATTCATCTTTAAAACCACTTGAAATAATGATATCTTCGTCATCTACAACTGCCGCACCGATAAAGACGGCTCCGTTTATTTGGCGTTCAAACTCGATTGAATCGCACCAACTTCGCAGATTTTTCGATAACTGGATTAGATTAATTAATTGCATTATCTTACTCTCGTCCGGCACCGCTTCGGTCAAGCCGGTAACTTTGAATTGGTACGGATTCCCTCCATATTCAAACCATTCTTCTATATCCCCGGTTTTGAATACCATTCGTAATGCAGATTCAACACTGTACAAAGTCCCCTTCTTCATATGCCACAAGATACTGGAGCGTATTAACTGTTCTCTGACCTCTTTTGAAAGCTCTTCATCATACAGATCAGTATGTAATTCCCAGGCTAAATGCAGAAGGATAGTATCATCATACCTGGATAAGTTTTTCCACAAAAGCAGCGTATTGATACTATCGTTAATATTCAGCAGTTTTTGCGTAACCACCTTTGCCAGGGCCTGCACTTCTTCATCATCAGCAATCGATGAAGGGAGAAGTAATGCTAAATCTAAGGCATCCAGATTATTCATCTTCTACCCCTCCATAGTTCACCGTATTTTTGCCGTTATTTTTCGCGATGCCAATTATATACGTGTCATCACGGCTACCATCTTTAATTTTGGTAAAGACTGGTGATGTTATTTCTACTCGTTTGGCACCGGCTGTCAGACATAACTGAATCAGCTTATCCGGGTTAATATCCCTCCCCATTTTAGAATCTTGCCAAGCGATATAGTTCGTCACTGCATTTTCCACATTCCCGCGGATTGTTTCTGTATCAATGCCTTTCCCCAGGTAATAGGTCATGTTAATGTTGTAGCTTGTTGTTTCCGGTACCTTAACTGCGACCCTGTCTGTCAGCGGTCTTCTGGTCTCGTCGGATAGATAAGCAAGAACCGTGTTTTGCAGTTCTTTCCCCGGCAAACTTCCTCCCGTTTCCACGATATATACATCTACACTCCCCGGCTTTGGTGAAACTGCTTTTGCCTGGTTAATCAAGGATGATGCTGCTTTAGCAAAATATTCATAAGCTCCTGCCGGGCCAGCCGTGCTGAACGATTCCGGAGCCTCCTCTGCACGTGTGCGCAGCGTTTCATCGTCTTCTTCGTCTGCTCCGCCTTCTGACGCTGTAGTATTTACGACAGATGCAATATACGGTACCACATCAACCATCGTCGTTACGGTTCCCGCCATTAATCCGTTGCCGATATCCCCTATTTCCTGGCAAGTACATTGAACCCATCCGGATGTTTGCCCTGCTTTAATAACTAATGTCTCATTTGTAGCAAAGTAAATCTGAGATCCTGCGCTCACGCGCGTTCCTTTAGGGACGGTTACATTAAAAGATAATGCAGACGATACGGTGAACTGTTCTGTCAATGTGGCTGATGTTCCCGGAATCCGTTCAACTCCCAGTAACGCCACTAAATTGTCCAGATTTTCACCTTCCGCATATTTCAATAAATTCTGTTTTCCTGTGTAGTTTATTTTATTCAGCAGCATAATGACCACGGAGGCAATAACTAATATAAAAAGTCTGACCGGATCTGCCTTTGCCAGCGTTCGTCCGGTTACGGCCGTATATACATTCATCAGATACGTTACTACTTTTTCCTTATCGGCACTGACAAACTCTACTTCGGGCAAATTATTTACATTCATAAATCATCACTTCCTTTTATTGATACATCAACAATTGGCATCAACCTCTGCTCATCCGTATCGTACTGAAAATCAATAGAGCGGATTACTACTCTTGGTTCATATATCTGAATGGCATTAAAAAGTTCTTCTCGCAAAACACTTTCTGCTGACCCGTCTAGGGGTTCATCTACCGCATCCAACGAAATACCAAGTCTACGATCCAACGGAACACTGAACACGTGGGTAGAAAGCAGCGTTCTAATATTTTGTGCAATCTCTGCCATCTGGGAATCTGGCTCCCAATCAATAGCAGTTGCTTTACTGCCTGAAATAATCACAAGATATCACCTACCGTATCGTCCACCTGATCCAATACATCAAGCGCTTCCTGCTTATACGCGCTAACTTTCTCTTTCACTTTAGATACCTGGGATGCAACATTGCCCCACGGCGTACCGGCATTAATTTCGATTGCAGCGTTTGGGTCTGCCCGGTATTCTTTCAACGTGACTGACACAGTGACAACGTGCATCTTTCCCCGCTGTTTCCAGTAAGACGTTTTTTCCGACAGACTAGTAATCATCCACTTATTCTGACTGACCGGTCTGTTTCCCAGGATAAAGCTCACGACCTTCCCCGTATCGCGCATATTTCGAAGTACTTCCAATTTCTTTTCAGGCGTTACATTGAGCTGCGAAAAGAGCTGAATATCAAACGTTATTTCTTCCGGATCCAACCCGGTGAATTCTATGTTTGACTTTTCAGCAATAATTCCATGTTCTGCTGATTTAATGTTTCCTTGCCGGGAATAGTTATCAAACGTCAATACTCTTCTACTGGACACATTAAAAGTAATGCCGCCCAGACTTCCTACCGTTGCCATACTATCCTCCTATAAACACATCCGGACTGCCTTCGGCCACACTGCCGCCACAACTTACACTGTCGCCAATCCGCGCAGCCGGCATTCCGTTAATAAACACTGTAGAGCTCCCACTTGAAACATGCCCGATATGCGGACTGTGAACTGGGCAGGAATGGCTGGCATAGGTATCATTCAGGCGTCCCGCCCCTTTTCCGTTGATAAACACATCTCCGCTGGCTGATACGAGAGCAACTGGCGGACAAGCATCATGCCCGGTATTGTTATCTCCTAATCGTGTTACTGCCGGCATTTCATCTCCTCCTACTCATTAATCCTTACTGCGGCTCCCTTTATGGTAATCGTACCTGTCGCTTGAATAATTAGATTCCCAGTGTTGCTGTTATGTTCCACGTAGGATCCATCTCCAAAATCAATCCGCCGGATACCGGTTCCCGTTTTCACAGGCGTATCTACCTCATTGAAAAAACTTCCCAACACGACTCCCTCACTGTTTCCTGTTCCACCGGAGTTCGGAATCATCAGGCAAACAACTTGTTCATTCACTGTCGGCAACCAGTATTCTTTGCAATATAAGCTCCCGGTATTTAGCAAAGGCAGCTCATCACTGACGGTATTATCCATATCTCGGAAAATGACACGACAAGTCATTGCTTCCGGATTCACACTGGAGACATTGCCAATCCGAATGATCCGACGCAACGATGAAAATAATTGACGGTCATCAGTAGCCATTTAAGCACCTCCTGAGATCTACAGAGCACGTATACCCGCTCCCAAGCGAATGTTTTACCTGAGAGAGGATATATTTTCCATCAAACTTGCCAAAGCCTTTCACGGTCACCGTAAGTCCTGCAGAAAGATTCGTATCTCCCATACAAGTAATGCTCCCCGTCACTTCATCCTTGTTCTTTTCACGAAGTTCTTTACGGGCCATGCGTTCCGCTTCTTCTACACTTTTTACGTCTTTTTTCACAAGCAGCATCTTTCCTTCTGTTTTATTCGGATCAGTAAACGTCGCACTTATTTTTGCTTTCTTTTTCCCTTGGGAATGCTCGACGGTGCAGGATTTATATACATCCCGCACAGACGAAGTAAATCGCCAGGAAGTTGGTTTCAGCCGTTTTAACGTACTTTCACTATTCATGTCATTGGAGTTGACGTCTATACTAACAGAAGTATCCAAACCTTTCATTGTCGGTCGAACAAAAATCAACGATGGTTCAGTCGCTTCCATATCTGCCATATCAAAAATGACAATCTGATTATCTGTCACTTTGAGCGATAAACCATTGTCCTGACATAGTTTATCCAGGAAAGCCAAATCAGACTGTTCCGTTTGCTCCACCCGTTCCAGCGTCGGATTATCTTTAGATGAGAAATTCAGCTGCATTCCTGCATTGTTAGCAATATCCTGGGCAATCTTTTGGATTGTATATCCTTCCCAGGAACGAGTTCGTCCCTCTCCGCGCAAGGTTGTATTATTAGGCACGGATACCGCTTTTATTTTGGTCTCGGACGGTATCGCACTGCACTCAATTTCATCAATTTCAAACAATCCCAGTGGCAGCTCTTTTTCTGCATCTGTTGGCGCGGTCCAATATTGGGTCAGGATAGAAGCAGTGAGAGTAGCTCCTTTGTCCGGAAACCACGCCTCCAGCCATAATCCGTCACGGTCTTCCAGCGTAAGCTGCAAATCATCAGCCTGCCCGGTCAGCATATCCGTATATTCCACGCTTTTCAAATATGGTTTAAGCGCTTCTGAGATATCTACTTTGTTGTAGATAACCTTAGGGTATGCCCTGCGCGCGTAACCCGTCTGCTGCGTAACTGCGTTTTTCCGCAGAGAATTTACTACAGACATTTTCACACCTTCTTCCAGGGCGGCAGAATCGTCGTAGTTTGAGCCTGCATATCAGGGAGATAAAGGCTGACATTGGCCTGGAAAATAATCATCTCTCTATATGCCTGATTCGCTTCCAGCAGCTTGTTCATGTACTTCTCATCTCCATAAACTTTAACAGCAATACCGTCCCAAGTATCACCCTGTATTGTTTTATACACACGTTTAGTCAAAAGCCAGCCGCCTCCGATCCCTTGCAATCTGTTCCAACATGTCTTTTAGCTTATCCCTTTGGTCATCCACCACATGCTGTACTTTGGCAGCATCCGCATTTCCTGTAATGGTAATTTGCGGGTTATAAGAAATGCTTATGGCCGTTCTTTCCGGAATACTCTGCATGGAGCCGAGCCGATTGATACCGGACAGCATAGCACTGCTTCCTTTGCCAGCATTGTTTCCGACCGATTTCGGTAAAAGCCCCATCATCTGACCTGTCTGCGTCCACAATCTAGCCGCACGCACCGTCCCATTAATCGGAATAGCTGCTTCAGGACTTCGTTCCGCAAAAGATGTCAGGAATGCTCCGCGAGCGTAAATGCCTCCAGCCGCATTCTCGGGAATACGATTTCCAGCTGTACTAATCGCATCGCCATCTCCCCCTTTTACAAAATTCACTACAGCTTGAATCGGATCCTTAAACACGTCTTTTATGGAATTCCATATTTCCTGTGCTTTCTGATACAGTTCATCCAATTTATTTCCCGCAAAATCTTTAAACTGCTCTATAGCTTTTCCCGGGTCATTCCAGAGCATAATAAACCACTGTTTAACAGTATCCCAATTCGCAATAATCCCGGCCCCGATGTACATCAACCAACCAATCGGGCCCGTAAGGAAGGCAATGACAGCAGCCGCAGGGCTTTCCCACATTGAGGCACAAAAAGCCTGCACTTGTTCAAAGTGGTTATAGCACCAGTAAATAGCAGCTCCCAGCGCAATAATCCCTGCAATAACAAGGCCTATAGGTCCTGTCATCACGCCCAAAGCTGCATTAAACAGCCATTGTGCTGCTTGTGCCGCGCGTACAGCCACTGTATAGGCTTTAGTAGCTATTACTGCTGCCTTGCTGGTAATGACACTTCGCGCAGTTGCCATGCGAGCTGCAATCTGACTGTCTCTATATGCAATGATGGCAATCTTTACTCCGTTGTAAGCCATTTTGGCCGCTGTGATGACTTGCATCATCGTATTAAATACAACTGCAAAGGCATTAACTGCAATGATTGCCAATATAATCGCGCCTGTAAACTTGGCCGCGGCAGTAACGACTCCTTGATGCTCTTTGATAAAATCGTGCAAAGATTGTATAGTTGGCAGCAATTCAGAGGTTATTGCTTTCAGAGTGGGAAGCATAGCGTCACCCATAGCAATGGATGCAGCCGTCCCCGCATTCTGCAGAATTTCCATAGAATTTTTAGCTGTTTTCGCCCGCGCTGCGTATTCGTTCAACATCGAACCGGAATATTGACTGGAGTCGCCGACGCGGTTAAAGTTCTGTTCCAACCCTTCCAAATTAGAAAGGAGCGGGGCAATAGCGCCGATACTCTGCTTACCGAACAAATCAGAAAGTACACTGGCCTGCTGATCTTTACTCAAACTCTTCAATGCCGCAAGAACATCAACAATCGCACCTTTGGCGTCCGTCTGCATTTTCTTGGCCATGTCGACAGAATTCAATCCCAATGCTTCAAAGGCCGCCGCCTGTGAAGCTGTGGCACCAGCGCCGGCCGTCATCCCCAGTATAAGATTCTTAATACCGGTTGCAGCAATTTCGCTTTGTACACCTGCCCCAATCATAGATGCCCCTAAGGCAGCTATTTCTCCGGACGCCATCCCGCCGACTTCACCCAACGGGCCGATACGGGTAACAACCTCCGAAATCTGAGATGCTGTTGATGCCGTATTGTTACTCAGGTAATTAATTTTATCTGCAAGAGACACCACATCCGACTGTCCCATCTTAAAGGCAGTCCGCCACTTGGCCATCATATCGCCAGCTTGTTCTGCCGTTACGTCAAATGCAATCCCCATCTTGGCAGCATCTTCTGCAAATGCCAATAATTCTGGCTTAGCAATACCGGCCTGCCCGGCCGAAGCAACGATGGACGCAATCCCTTTGGCTGACATCGGAATCCTGGTAGACATCTCTACAATGTTGTTTTTCATGTCGGTAAATTCATCGTCCGTCATATCGACAACTTTGGCTACATCGGACATGCTGGATTCCATTTCAACGGCATCTCGCAGGGGTATGCTCATGGTATAAGCGGCAGCTCCCGCCTTCATGATATTACCTATAGCCTGATTCCGTTTCTGCCCGTATGATTCAAATTGAGCACCTAATTCTTTTTGTCTGGCAACGGCAGCCTGTGCGGCTTTTACCTTATCCATTTGAGCGGCCAACTGCGCCAGGGCTTCTCTATGATGTTCGATAGAAATTTGCCCTTTTTCCCAAATTCGATTAAGGTTTCTACTTTGCTGTGCCAATGCTTTTTCTTTGTCATGGGCATTGGCTGCCACGGTTGCCAGCATCCTGGTTTCCGACGCAGCTGCTTTAAAGGCCCCCATGAAGCCTGCCGCTAACGTTGCACCAATAACAAATTGCACTGACGTATTATCGGCCATTATTTCCCTCCTTTCTTTTCTATTTCCCTGTATAGTTCAATTAATGCTTCTGCCCACTCGTCCAGTTCCGGAAGCGGGATTTCCAAATAATACGCTACAGGAGTATGACTCCCTTTCGCCAATATGAGCGTACACTTGCGAAGCTCTTTCAGTGTCAGCCCTGTTTTGTTAAAAAATTGAGTACTCTGTTGGTAATCTTTGAAAAGTCATCAGCATTCATTTCCATGATGTCATCATATGTAATGCCAATCATTCGCGCAGCAAGAGCCGCCTGGTACTTCAGTGAAAATGTCAGCATCGGAGTGACCTCGCCATCTGCACGTACTTCCGCTTCTGCTTTAATCAAATCTCTGCCCGTAAGTTTGGAAAAATCCAGAGTCACGCTGGTTACTTCTTTACCATTTACGGTCAGCTTATTTTCTAATTTAATCGGTTTCATACTCATTTAAATTTCCTCCATTCGTGATATAATAAAGAAAAACACTATAGTGCAGAAAGGAAGTGTTTTGTATGGAAAAGCGCAATTCGTTATCTATCTGCTTTACCGCAATAGCGGGCGTAGTAGAATGTTTTATTACAATTTTTTTCTTGCTTCCGATTCTGCTTTTGGCAACTGCTTTTGCGGCATTAGTTACATCGTTCTACTGTGCGTTTCTACTTCCTGCAGGCTATGCGCTTCCTGTCACCGCTATTATTACCCTATCCGTTTTTATTGGCTCCGCCTTATACGGCTGGTACAATACCTAACGATAAAAGTATAAATCCCCTCCCATCCGGAAGGGGATTTTTTATTGCCTTAATTACAGTCCCAAAGCTGTACGTACACTAGATAAGTAATCAGTACCGTCAATATTGGCGATATAGTTCAGCTTATCAATTTCCGCCTTTATCTTTCCATCAATGCTGAGCTTTAAGTACATCGTTTCCAGTGTCAGAGAACTATCTGTGCCGGAACCCATCTCAAATTTGCCCAGTTCCGTAGATTTCGGCATTCCTTTGACAACAAGTTTGACCGGTACTACCACCACTTCTCCGGTGGCCTTGTTGTATACTTCCTGCGCGCCGCGAATTTCTAATTTTTGGCTTTTGGTCGCACTGATTTTAAGGGAATTTTTATCCACGGTTCTGAAATTCAGTTTTGTTTCCATACTGGCGTAATGCCCCAGTACAGGCATGTCAATTTCACCGGATACTCCGGCACCTTTCAATGTTTCTGTCATAGCCTCCAGCTTTGGCAATTCCACGTCGGCGACGCCAATCATATCATTGCTGTCTCCGTCATATACCCGGAAATTTACAAGTAGGCTGGGTAATTCTGTCATAATCTGTTACCTCCTTCACGCCATCATTAGAGCTGCATACTGCTCAGAATCAAATTCATAGACTACATCAATCTCACGGTTCGGGACCGGTGGAATAAAAGTCTTATGGATATTGGAAATACCGTCTACAATTGAGGTCGCCGGATTATCCGCTTCCCGATACTCACAGGATCCCGCCAGAATAACGCCGGCAGATACCAATCCATTCATGCGGATGTTTTCTGAATCTACGATGGACTGGATATACCGTTTCATCATTGGCTGGTCTACATCAGTCCAGTAGGTTCGGATAAATGTCTGCTGATCCCAGTTAAACATAGCCCGCACGCAGAAGAATCTGTCTTTCGGATCCGTATTCGTCGGATAGCAAGCTGTATTGTTGCCCCAAAGTTTCCATCCCCCAAACAAATTGATGGCCGTAACAATGCCGTTCCCATTTAAGTAATTGGCAGATGACAACCCCAATTCTACCGGAGTTCCATCAGACAGACACAGTCCATCAATCTGCGCAGTCTTATTGGACGGTGACTTATAGGGGATATCATCATTTTCATATGTCAAGAGTGCCTGAGTAGCCATGAAAATTGTAGACAGATGCAGCTTTTTTGTTCCCATAGTCGCCATCGGCCAGCAGACCACCTGATACTTGCTGGTAACGTTTGCTTTGTTTTTCCAGGCATATACGTCGGTATATTTCTTGGCAACTGTGGTACTGCCGTCAATGATGGATACCGCTTTAAATAATCCGGAAACGCTGGCTGCTTTTGATGCCATAACCGCCGCCACTTCTGAATTGTCACTATATCCCGGAGCGCCGATCATACCGGGAACAACGCCCAGCTTGGTAAAGATGGTATTGATGACTTCCAGTCCTTTTTCCTTTCCGGTTGCAGAATCAATACCTCCAATAATATCTGCCGTAGTCACTTTTGACGGATCAATCTTGTCATAGGCGACAGTGATAGACGTATCACCATAATGGCTGCTGTTAGCAACCAGTGTAATAATCACTGTTCCACTATCATCAAAGGCTGCCGTGTAGTCTGTATCTGCCTGTAATTTGACAGATGCATCAGTTGACTTAACAACCAGTGTGTCTAATAGCACATCTTCTTTGATGATGGCCATATGGTCTGTAACAGTGATCTTTGTCTCCGATACAGATGTTTTGTGTTTCGTTTTATCCAGTACGTTAATAAATATTACCGGAGACACCCCGTATAGAGAGAAAAATGTATAAATTGCTTCTGCAATATTATATTTTTCAAAGTCCGGTTTATACCCGAATGCTGCTACTGCTTCTGCCATCTGATGGCAGAGTACCGGCGTATTCGGCTCTGCTGGATCCGTTGCTAAGTTAATCGGCGCGGTACCGACAATGACCGGCAGACATCCCTCTGTATTCACTGCCGGCTTTATCGCTGTAGCCCGTTCAAAGGTTTTAATACCGTGATAATAACTCATCAGTTAAGCTCCCTTCTGACGGATAATCCGTCATTATAAAACTTGTTATATACCGTCCCCCTGGTTTCAATGGTAGACATTACATCACTCAATTTTGACACAGGGACGAATAGCCGGCTTAGCCGGATTTTCTGTTCTTCCTGCACAATATCCGGGAATTCAGGGATTCCTCCGACATACACCTGGTATTGCGTAAGCCCCAGCTTGGGAATATTTGGCCCCACATAAGACAGGGGCCCTTCTGTTTTTTTCACAGAATCCTCTGTTTTTGTTGATTTTGAAGTTGCCATATAGACCTCCTTACTCATACAAAAAGGGCATCTTCTGGAAATCATCCAGGTGCCCTACATAATAATCTACTTCGATGTACCCGCTGTAATACGGCCGGTTGGGATCATTGTCTATTCCCCATTTCAGCGGTTTTTTCAGTGGGAATTTCCTACCAACGGTGCCCGTTGTCAACAAAATCTGCCGGATATGCTCTATCAGATTGACTATCCCAAGATAACCGGATTCCGGTGATTCATCGCGTACACAAGCCACAATAATACATTTGGCCGTGCTGTTATCTACGCCATCCTCTCCCGATACCGGGCGTACCACGATATACGGGGCTACATCTCCACTCCCTGGGCGTTTATCGTCCAGGTAATATGTATAAGTTTTAATTGCTCTTGTATCCCCGGCAGAATCCGTATAAGTGTAGTCCACCAGCTTTTCATCCAGTAATTCTTTGATAACATTTGCCAACATGACAGGCGTCATAACATTCCCTCCTTATTTACCTACAATTCGGGCGAGTTGCCGGTTCAATTCTCTATTGAGCTTTTCTGATGTTGATTTTTCCAATTCACGTTGGATTTCTTCATTTTTCAGCATAGACGGCACAGACGGTCCGAATAATTTTCGGATGGGATATCTTGTTTCTTTCTTTCTTTCAAATACGCCAACACTGTCGCCTTTACCAATTGCCATGACAAATGCTCTGTCTAATGTTGCCCCACCACCTGAACGTTTTACCTGCACGCGGATCTTTTTATTTTTACGGCCTTTATGCTGTACTTTCTTGGGCGATATTTTAAAATGCGCCAGAGAATTGGGATTTCCCACACTTGTGATCTGTGCTTTTAAGCTATTTATCGCTGCTTTCTTTGTTATGCTGATCGTTTTCCTGGCTTTTCCGACCCCGATAAAATACTCTCTAGCCGCTTCTCTTGCCATTTGCGTGCGGGCAGAAAGAGCAATTTTATTGACACTCATGCTAATCGCCTTTTGAATATTTTTCGGAGTATCATTCATCGTCTTGATAACCAACGCAGCACCTTCGCACCGCACGTCAATAGCAATCATGTTTCATTCACCGCCCACGTGATTGTCAATATACCTTCGTCGTCTTTGCAGAGTACTACTTGACCGTATTTCCCATCTAACCGGAACGTATCCCCCGTTTCTGGAACATACGGCAAATCGGATTTCTTGACATTAATGATGCAGCCGCTGCCATACATAGCGTCTGTGTATTTAGCAGCGGTTGCGGTCTCAGTTGTTAAATCATCGTTAATGACAACCTCTTGTACTACAGCGACACACTCTAATCCGTTCAGTTTATGCTTTTCGGCAAATTCCTGCTCATTCAGGAATACATTCTTGTTATCTGCGGCTATATAGTCCTTAAAAGAACTCATTTTTTTACAGCCGCTTCAAAATCCACACTCGGAAGCTCCGCGTCTTTCTTGACAGTGCTCTTCTGTGTCCGCTTGGAAGATGTCTTCTTTGTCGCTGTCTTTTTCGCGGTCGATTTTGTTATCTGTTTTTCTTCATCTATATTTTCCGTATCGTCCTCCGGTTCTGTATCATCCTCCGGTTCTGTATCATCCTCCGGTTCTGTATCATCCTCCGGTTCTATGACGACAGGTTCCTCGCACGCTTCAAAATCTTCAGATTCCAGCAGCCTCTCAGCTACTTCATCTTCCAGTTCCAGCACATCACCCTTTCGGAAGATATTGCCGTAAGCTGACAGCATTCCCCTTTTTACAAGAATATACATAACGTACCTCCTTATTAGCCTTTTGTTTTAATGACCGCCCAGTCATTGACAGTTTCAGGTGCCAGTACGCAGCGGGAATACATAGAGAGTGCCACAGTTTGTGATTCTTTGTTTCCGTCATAATACGGAACATAAGGAGACGCGAAGGTATTATATCCGGTACCTTGATCATTGACCAATGTCACCGCACCATGAAGCTGTCGTCCTCTTCCGGGTACAGCGATAATGCAATCATCATCACCGATAAACGGTTTAACCTTATCGTCATCATCAAGATAAGTTTCTCCATAGGTGTATACTTCCAGGTTTAATGCGGAAATCATCCCTACGCGGGTCACCTGCGGAGAAGTAATCCTCGGAGCAAAAGAGAACAAAGCCAAATTATCGCGAGACGGAATAGCCAACCATTTCATCATCTCGTCATTACTAATCATGTACTGGAATACATTTTTCCCAATAACCATAACGGTGGGAACAACGCCGGCATTCTGCTGGATTTCGGCAGACATATTCCCGATATCGGTATAAATCCCGGCTCCCGCCTGATTCCAAGTTTTAGCAGGAGTCAATGTCTGCTCGAATCCATAATCGATGGTATCAAGGAGTTCCGTCTTTCCGTCATCGGCAAACCCATGAATTTCACATTTACCGGCGGTAAGAATGTCCGCCGCCATTTTATTTTTACGATTGATAATCATATTCTGCAGGTCTATCAAGTCATAAGCCTGCATATTTGCCGCTCTCTCAGCCGGACTGGTAGAAGAATAAACTCCTTCCCCGAATCCTCTCTCATTGATGATATCCGGGTCAATAACACGACGCGGTCCCATCATCGGTGCTTTATAGAACTGAGATTCCATCGCGTCACGTTTCACGTTGATTCCTTTTGTGCCGCGTGTAATAAATGGCGCTAGTCTGCGCGCTCCTTTCTTATACTGCACTTCAATCACAGTAGTCATTGCAGTTTCCGGTACGCGCGGGAAAAATGTATCGAGAAGAAACGAAGCGGACGGGGTCATCCGTTCTACCGCTCCGATAAGTGAAATCGTATCTTTATAATCAATAGCCATTATATAAACCCTCCTTATTTCAATGCTGTTACATAAATATTTTTATCACGAAGTTCTTCTTCATGAGATTCCACGGTATCTCCATCGGCCACAATCAGCTTTTCACGATTAAACCGACCGGAAACATATACGGTTACAACAGTCGCCTTTTCGTCAACGTCTTGCGCCAGAATGCAATCTGCCGCTCCGCCTTTGACTGTAGCGGCCGCCTTTCCCGCCGTCGTAGTCATAAGTGTGCCTTTTTTCAGTGCCGCGGGAGTGGTCACCTCCACATTTTTAGTAAGCAGAGCAATTTCCGGCCCGCCGATAATCCCGTTATTTTCTAAAATCTCTTTTTCATATAAAGCCATTACTTATTCCCCCTCATCTTATTTGCACGATTAACAATATCGTTAATATTGGCTTCTAATTTCTGCTTTTCATCATCTTCCGGTGTGTGCTTCGGCGTAGGTCTTACCCCGTCAGCACCGGATTCCACATTATCTTGAATAATTTTCATGATTGCCCGGAGTTTTTCATCCGGCTTATCCTCGACTTTTACTGCAAGAACAGAATCCACAATGGGCTTTACCGTTTCAGCCTTCATTCCATCCAATTTCTTACAAGTGTCAATAATCGCCTCTACAAAAGGATTCTTATCTTCCGCTCTTAAAGCGTCAAGATCGGCGATGCGCCGTCGTTCCTCCGCGATTTTGGGATCTTCGGATTTATCCTCCTTTACCCCTAAAATTGCTTTAATTTTTGAAAGCATTTCGTTTTCCTTCATAGGTTCCCCTTTCTTTCTTTGAATAATATTCCTGATTTTCTCCTGATTTTCACCAGTGGTGGGTAAGGAAACAGAATTCACAATCAACATGCCGCTTTTTATGGTAGATTCAACATCAAAATCAGTATCGATTTTGTCTATAAATCCCCATGCAAGGGCTTCTTCCGCGCTCATCCATGTCTCCTCATCCATTGCGCGGCTGATGTCTTCAGAGGACATAGCTGTGCCACACTTCTTCTCATAGACATTTGTGATGGTTTTCTTTACCGCATTCAGTGCATTCCCCATTTTTACCAAATCCGATGCGTCATAGGCATCCATCAGAAAGGCATGAGGATTGTGAATCATATAAAGAGCATTATCCGGCATAGCCACCTGATTCCCCGCGCAAGCGATGACGGTTGCCGCGCTGGCGCAGATGCCGTCAATATGAACTGTGACATCACCGGCATACGATTTCAACAGATTGTAGATTGCCTGCGCAGCAAAAACATCCCCGCCCGGACTGTTAATACGGACTACAAGATCTTTACCGTTACATGTACTCAAATCATCGGCAAACTGCCTGGGCGTAACTTCATCTCCCCACCATGTCCGATCGGAAATCTCACCATAAAGCAACAGCTCGGCTTTTTCGTCTGTAGCTTTATTTTTTATTTCCCAGAATTTCTTTTTACTCATCTTCTTTCTCACCGCCTTTCCCGGCTAATACTTGAGGATCACCCATATTTAAGCCGTAACCATCAATCAGCTGCTTTTCGTAGGCAAGCTGTTCCAGGTTTTCTTCCAAATCCGTACCCGTCATCTCTGCAGCTTCCCGCTCCCGGGTACTTAGACCATATGTAGTACGGAGTGCACTCCCGTTAATATCTTTGACGGGGTCAAGGATGCTCATTGTCGGTCCGAACCAGTCAGCTGTACACCATGACTTTCGAATTAGCGGATCCTCAAAAAAGCCCGGTGCTTCAATACGCCCGATGGCGACAGCTTCCGCAAGCCATACTTCGTATACGGGCTGACAGAAATCGCTGGCAAACCATTTACGTCGCAGCTTATATTCTTCCCAAGCCTGCAACAGTGCCGCCCTTGATGCGGAATATGAAGATGTAAATGATTTCAGCAGCACTTCATACGGTTGCCCGATAGCCGCTGCTATTTGTTTGATAAGCTGCGTCACAAACGGTTCAAATGTACTTTGACTGTTCGACGCGTCGACCGACTTCACATCCACCCCGCGGGGCAAGGCATTCATCGTCCCCGGTGCCAGACCGTATTCGCTTACATCAACAACAGGCGCCATCGGATCTTCCTTATCTCCCTGCGCTCCTAAAATATTATCCAGGTCGGAACTTCCCGCCTGGCTGGTAAAGAATAAAGCGAAGAAAGATTTAATAATTGCCGATGTCAATTCTGCCGTCGTATAGCGTGATACCTGTTTCAACGTCTCCAGTACCGGTGCCAGGTAAGGTACACCTCTGTACTGTTCCGCCCTAGTATCATGACAGACCTGCAGAATATTGGGCACTCCTGTTCGTTTCCCGAATGCCTCCACACGAACCCATTCTGCTATCCTGAAATCCGTCGGATCGTTAGGAACCTTGTTGCTTATCCAAAAGGCGACGATTTCCCCGTCGGCAGCAATCTCAACGCCATTTACAATCCGGTTGCCATTGGGCGCTTTCATTTCCACTGCATAGGCACTGGTAGCCGACACATATCCCTGATTAATGGGATTTGAAACTCTATTGGCTTCTAATAGCTGGATCCTTAATGAATACGGCATGTCAAACGTCGGATTTTTCCGCCGGAAAAGCGAAAAAGAATCTCCATCCGTCAGATATGTCGAGTAGGCGATGAATTGTAAATCATAAAAATTGTTTCTCCGGTAAAGATCACAATTCTTAGATGCAGCCCACAGATCAAACTCGCGTGAGGTCTTTCTTGCCCATTCTCTGCCCGCTTTCGCATCTAACCCCAAGAATTTATATGGGATTCTGGGAAATAACCGTAAGCCATCTCCTACCGCATGAACAACGGAGCTGTTAATAGCTGCTGCACCCACTGGGGTATTAATGACCTGATCGGCAGAACGACCTCTGAGAGATCGTAGATTTGCATCGATATCTGCCTTTGCGCTGGATCGTTCGGGATTCCACGCCTTGAGAATATTACTTGTACGACTGGCCCCGCCTTCGGAATATCCTGTATTTCTGAACCGGACTGATTTGCGCAATGTAGGTGCTCTAATCCTGTTTTTTTGTGTTCTTTTTTCGTGCATCAAATATCCTCCTTATCCGAAAAAGACAACTCTTTTTCTTGACCCCGCTGATACGCGTTCGTCCTCATCCAAAGTCGCACCATCCGCCAGTAAATCATCAATGGCCTTGCGTATCGTGGATAAATTCGCCCTTGTCAACGTTCTGTTCCCGATTGTGTAAGATTGTCCGCTTAAAACGGCTCTTTCCGCCTCAAGATACAATTTTAATCGTTCGTTTTGAATCTTATTCATCGTCTTTCTCCAATAAAAAAGCACCCTTTCGAGTGCTTTTATTAAAAAACTATTTTATGCTTGCTCTGGCTTCTGCCAATAGCTGATTTTGAAAATCAAATAAACTTTGTCTTGTCACCTGCATACCTTTATCCAACATATAGTGGGCATTCTGAATACGGGCGTCTACATTCCATCCCACAACGGAATTAATGTCCGTATCATAGAGATTCTCACCCGGATAATCGGACGGCCGGAGTAAGTCTATTTCCATCAGTCTGTCCACGATATACTTGGCCGCCAGATTCCTTTCTTCCTTATTTGTCATATACTGCAATGTGTTTCTCAAAATATACAGCTGACGAATAATCAATTCAGGAACTACTTTCCGCTTTTCTCTGATAGGCTCTGCCGCTAAATAGAAATACTGTTTTACCCTTTCAATAATTTCCGCCGTATACCGTCCTGTCTTTTTAAGCAGCGCATCGACTGATGATTTAGAAAGAATAATCAGGCGGCTGTTGCAGGTATGCAGATTATTTTCATACCGATACTGGAAAAGCGTTTCCTTCGTCAGCATGGTATAGGGTATGTAATACCGCTTAAGCGACCACAGCGCCGAGGCATGGTCAAATCCCGTTACAAATTCCAAATCTGCCAGTGTCATACATGGGACGCTGTTGAAATACTTGCACCGGAGAATCTGCGGCGGCAACCATTTCTGTTTGGGCTTTGGGTGCTTCAAGGCTTCTTCCATTTTGTTAAAAGCCTCAATATACTTAAGTTTCCATTGCAAAGCTTTTCTTCCGGTAAATCCCATCGCCAATAATGAAAATCCGTCACGTGTCATAACGTATTCAGGAAGCTTTCGCCCCCTGTAAAGGTACGATGCTTCCTTGAAAAATTTATTAGCCGAATTTTCGGCTGATAAAATTTCTCTGATACTATCAAGAACATGCTTGTGTAATTTTTCAAAATGTTCCGCCACTTTTCTACTTGCTACAACAACTTGATTTTCGCGAATTTCTACTAAATCATTCATAGACTTATCCTCTTTCTTTTTTTGAAAGAAGCCAGCCTCTATGATACAATATTTCACAGAGGCTATGCCTCGGTAGGGATAAGACATCGTTTCGACTTTCCACGGGGAAACGGTGTCTTATTTTTTTGATACCAAAAGCAAATCTATACCTTTACGTATTGCCTCACCTTTAGTGAGTTTATTTTTTTCACAATACTCAACAAGCTTATTTTCAGTTTCTTCATCAAGTCGAATACTGTATTTAATATTTTTAGGCTTAGCTACCTTTGGTCTCCCTGTTTTTGGGCTCATCTTTTTCACCTCACTTTTTGCCACACGTTTATCTTATTACTTGTGTGGCAAAAAGTCAAGAGGGAAAATAAAAATATTTCACATTCAATATAAAAAGTACCCTTCCGAGTACTTTCACCAAATATTTACCTGTCTTTTAGCTCTATATACTGCCTTTTTCTTTTGCGGTTTTGCCACCGCTCTTTTAACCTCGGTTTCTGACATTCCGTTGACCAGCATCTCCAGTTTAACCCAGTCGGGCTTCAAAGATTTCATACATGCCAGGTTGTAGTTCCTAAGATCCAGCGGTTCGTTCCGGACATTCTTGGTCGTTTCCCAGACTTCCCGGAGTACACCGTTTCTTTTATAGACCTTTTTATGCTCTGAGATAATTCCCTTGAAATACAGATCGTCATATCCCCGGTTAGATAATTCTTTTATCCCTTCATCTTTGGGAAAATGGAAATATAAAGGGCCCGGACTATCTATGGATAATCTGTCCATAATCTGCTGCTTGCCATCATCGACTCCTAAGAGTATCAGTGGTGCCTTAGCGTTATTTGCCTTGGCAATTTTATAAATCAAAGGAATACCGGGACCGCCGCGGCCCTTGATTGCAAATCGCTGTTTGTGAAAATTTTTTTGACAGTAATTATAGACGTCAGACGTATAATGCCCGCCGGAATCAATAAACGTTCTAACTACTTTCAGTCCTTTTCCGTCGGCAAAATGATAAGTTTTGTCTAAAATGTTATCTATCTCTTTCCATGTTCGGGCTTGGTTCGGCGCCCCTAATACAATACCTTTACGGATTCCCCAGCATTCTTCTTCCTTGCCCCAACCAACTACTTCATATTCAAGTCGGTTATCCTGCGTATCGATCGCTGCTGTTAAAAGTAATACTCCATTGGGCAGCTCGGCACCATAAGATTCTCTACGCCGTAAAAATATCTGTTCATCTTCAAAAGCTCCTTTTTGTTTATAGGATTCCCCGAATACTGTATTTGTAATTACCTTTTCGCGTTCCGGATCTCCTTTAGCCTCGAGCCATTCTCTCATGATTTTTGACCAAGTCATCCAGGGGGAGGTAAATCCATTCACAAAAAAAGAACGAATTCCATTTTTTAGTGCATCTTTATTCCGGCTGATATATTTCTGCGGGGTCTGTTTCATTTCCTTTTCTGAAAAAGAAAACCCGCAATGCGGACATCTCCATTTTACGCCATTAACGATAACTGTTTTCTTACCGCTTGGTGTTTTGATTTCTTTATAATCCACGGTCATGTCTATATGTCGCAGTAAATGGTACTCTCCGCAGTTGGGGCACTTATGCTGCCATTCCTCCTGCGTGCCGGCAAGGTATTCCTCATCAATCCGAGATGTGCCTTCATTCGTAGGCGTTGAAAACAATCCCATGCAGGAATTCCAGAACGTTGTCATACGCTTGGCTGCCAGATCCACTGGATCTCCTTCCGGTCCTGCCGAGTCCGGAAACCTGTCTACTTCATCGGCAAGCAGGATCCGTATCGGACGAGATGCCAGTCCCGCCGGACTGTTCGCCCCGCACATGATAAGACGCCCGCCCGGAAAAACCTTAGAAAGGATTGTATTGTTGGCATCCCGGGATTTCACATCGTAGAAAAGATTATTCAGCACTTTTGTATCCCTAATCATCGGCGCGATACGCGTCTTGGAATAATCCTGCGCCATATCAATGGTAGGCTGGATCATCATGATGGCGCAGGGGTCTAAATGAGCAAATCGGCCGATAACATTGTTCATCATATCTGATTTACCGATTTGTGACGATGATTTTACAACTACTCTATGGATACCCGGTTCCGTAAAAGCGTTCATAATGTCTTTTTGATACGGCGCTCGTGATGTTTTCCATTTTCCCGGCTCTGCGGAAATGCCAGATGATAGCATTCTGTAATTATCCGCCCATTGAGAGACGGATGTCTTTGGCAGCGGTTTTAAACCGTTTTTTGATATATATTGCCAAAGTTCACGAGCTGTCTTCATCGTCTTCCCCCACATCTATTTCGTCGATAGCAAACATTTCGGGATCATACTCGGATAATTCAAGCAGTTTTTCTTCAATTTCTTTAGAAAGAATCTCGTATATTTTCTCTTTTTTCAGATCTTCAAGTATAGGCGCCAACTTTGACGGCAGCCCCAGAAGCTGGGTGCGTAAATTTGAAAGCATTTCTGTCAGAACCAGTTCAACAGTCCGCGCATCATAAGCACTTCTTTGCATTTTCGCCAGTTTCAGCTCTGCAATTTCTCTTTTCGTCTTTTCATGCAACGCTCTTTCTTTTTGGAAATCTATATCATCGGGGTTTTCTGAATTGGCCTTTAACTTGTAATAATTCTTTAGACTTTCGATGACCAAAACGGAATTATTTTTATCTCGCAAAATCACATTTTCCGATATGAGCTGAGATACTCTTTGTTGCGATACTCCTATCGCAAGCGCCAACTCTGACTGTGTAGTTGTCAGCAGTCTTAAATTCTTGGAGACTTTCAAATTTTCACCTCTATTCATCACGATATTAACTAACAAGGGCAAATTAAAAATTGTATCTAAAATGTTTTCGGGCTGTCGGAGCACCTCAATACGCGAAACGCTCTGGAAGAACCTATCCAAAATAAGAAAATACCAATCGAGCAATAAAAAACCGCCCTTTTCGGACGGCTGTGATTTACAGAACCCGTATACATTCAAATACGGGCTCTTAACTAAGGAGGAAAATATTTCTCAATATTTTCACACTACCATAATAACACCTTTTTTAGTGACATTTAATGACATTTAGTGACATCTTTTCAAGAATTTGTAATCCCTCCCCGTGCAAGCGGTATACATGCCTTAAAGCATAGCCCGTGTCTACTGCTATTTGTTCCCACGAATGCGTGAGTATGTAGTATCTATATAAAACGCATCTGATATTTTCATCCTCCACTTTGCTGATTAAAAATTTCGCTCTATTTCGCCGGTCTATCAATTCATCCCAAGCATATGCTCTGCGCCTTAAATCTTCTAATTCCTGCTCATATGCACGTAACAAGCTGTCCTGCTCTCTGACTGACCGTAAAAACTCTTTAACCGTCATTTCTCCTCCTGCCTGCCGCGACGCACAACACTACTGTTACGACACCGACGATAGCGCCAATCCACGCGCCAATTACAAAAATCAAAATCTCTGTCATTTCTCGTCAGTCCTTTCTAACAGATGCTCAATATACCATCGTGCTTTTTTCAAGTCTTCCGTTCCGTTCTTCTGCTTCCACCGCCACAGATACTTAATTGCATTCGCCGTACACACGGCTTCGATACCGCTTAAATCGCTTGTCGCTACCTCGATTGCGTCAATGCATTCTACCCGGCCTTTGTTGTAATGCGCCGGTCTATTTACCGCATCAATCATTTTCCACCATCCTTTTCGACTAATAATTTAACCGCATTCATCATGGCTTCCTGCCCATTTTCTTTTCGTTTCAACGCCTGCATAACTAATTCATCCACCGTACCTTTCGCGACTAAGTGATGTATGACAACCGGCTCTTTTTGTCCTTGCCTTTCCAGTCTTGCGTTTGCCTGCTGATACTGTTCTAAGCTCCATGTCAAACCAAACCACACGATAATATGCCCGCCTGCTTGCAAATTAAGTCCGTATCCAGCACTTGCCGGGTGTGCTATGAGTAGTTTTACCTTTCCTTCGTTCCAAGCCCTTATGTCGGCCGAATTTTGCAATTCCCGCGCATCTGGGAACGCTTTCTTGATCCTATCTTTGTCGTGTTTGAAATTGTAAAAGACTAAAATTGGATTTCCGTCATTTGCTTCTATGATTTCTTCTAGCGCCGTGATTTTTGCGTCATGAACCGGTATAACTTTTTTATCCTCATCGTAAACAGCACCATTCGCCAGCTGAAGCAGTTTATTACTGACCGCTGCCGCCGATAAAGCTGTTATCTCCTCACCGTGTAACTCTGTGACGTACTCCCGCTCAAGTTCCCGATATGCTTTCTGTGATTTTTCATCAAGTACCACGGGAACCGTAACCGGCGGGAGTTTATCCGGCATCAAACGATAATCTTCAGCTTTCAAGCTGATACAAATATCCGATATCTTGTCATAGATTTCTTTTTCAGCGTCGGGACTCCGTATCCGGTAGCTATAAACCACCGGACCGTTCTGCTTGTCCGGCACAAAGTAATTATTCCGATATTCTGTCAGCGTTCTTCCCAGCCGTTTACCGCCATCAAGCAGGTACAACTGCGCCCACAGGTCCATTAGTCCGTTCGGCCGCGGTGTGCCCGTCAGCAAAACAATTTTTTTGAAGCATGTCCTGACTTTTCGCAGCGCTTTCCATCGTTTCGTGCTTGCGTCTTTGAAACTTGTACTCTCGTCAATAACAAGCATGTCGAAGTCCGGTTTATATTTCATGTGTTCAAGCAGCCATACGACGTTTTCGCGGTTAATGATGTAGACATCTGCTTTTCTTGCCAGTGCTTGTATTCTCTGTGCCCGTGTTCCCAGAATTGCAGAAAACGTAAGACTCTTAAAACAATCCCACTTTGACGCTTCATCCTGCCAAGTGGCTTCGGCTACTTTCTTCGGCGCTACAATCAAGACCTTGTTAATAGACATCTCATCAAACATTACCCGAAAGATAGCTGATAAAGTCGTCGAAGTTTTGCCAAGACCCATCCCTAGATAGACACCGGTACCTTGATTTTTCAGTATGTGATCAATCACTGCTTCCTGATACATGTGTGGTACGTACTTCATTTCGCAAGTCTCCTGACAAATCCTTCTGCCGACTTCAAGTTATCGATAGTAGCTACCTGACACCTCCGTCGATATAGATCTCTAATAACCGCTTTCTGCAACCGTCTCGGCTTCTTCCCAGGCGCCTTCATCTCTGCGAACCCGATTTTTCCGCCGGGAAGAATGATAATCCTATCCGGCACTCCAGACATTCCTGGACTCGTGAACTTGATGCACATCCCGCCGCAAGCCCGTGTCGCCGATATCAGATGTTTTTCTACTGCACATTCTTTCATTTTCACTCTTATCTCCTCTGTCAACGAGTCAACAGATTTTCTCCCGCGCGTATACGCGTACAGAATAGAGAATATAATACCTATATATACCCTCTAATATACCTAATTCATACTACTACCATTAATATTTTGTTGACTTGTTGACAACATATACTTTTATCAGTAATTATCGGGTGCACCGCTGTCAACAAAGTTGTCAACCAACTTTTTATTTAGTTGACACCTACTGAAAAATTTCGTTGACACCGTTAGATGCTTTTTCGATATTTTTCTCATCTTTGCTGACGCGAATGTACGCTCTTTGCCTCCCGTATAAATTCCCAAATCTTACAGTACTTACGAACTTCCAACCATCGATTTGCTGCATAATAGCGTTGATTTCGCGAGCCTCCGAGTTTCTAAAGTTTACACGGTTACCTTTAAACACTTCGCACCAGATCTCCAGTGCGCAAACTCGATCGCGCTTTACTGCGTTTTCCGGCGGGTTATCCGAATCGTAATTATCGAGATATTCTCGTCTGTCATAGATATCCATAGCTTGCCAATCCCGCGGCAGAAGTGTGTTCAAATACTCAAGCACCAGTCCTTTTTTCTCACTTCCTTCGGTAGATAGCTCTTGCAGTGTACGCGCTACTTCTGTAGATGCTTCGGAGATTTCAAGATCATTATCTTTTTGATACGTTTGAAAAACTTCTGCCCATATCTGGTCAATAAACTCATTTGTCAGCTTTTTCAAAATCCTTCTGCTCCTGCCGGTACAAAACACAGGGAGAAAACGACGTCCGCCGGTCCGATCCTTGAGAAAAACGCGATCGTTCGTTGTCGCGGCAAAAACGCACTGCCTCGGAAAATCTTCCATGCGCCGGCCATATGCAGGTCTAAACCGATCTATACGCCTGCTCAAAAAGGCCTTAATGCTGTCGTTCTCTGCTTTAGTTACCGCTTTCATTTCGTCGAGTTCAACGATCCAGCTGCCGCGGAGCTGCTCCATAGCATCCTTCGTTTGAATATCAGTAATACTGCTGTTGTACCACCGTCTACCCAGTGCGTTTAAAAGAGTACCTTTACCTATGCCTTGAGGCCCGCTGAGCACTACGCAGCAGTCATACTTGATCCCAGGATGCATTACACGGGCTACAGCGGCCTTGAGCCACGTCAGCGTAACATCCTTTACATATTGCGAATTTTTGGCGCCTAAGAAGTCAATAAACAGCGTTTCTGCACGTTTGACGCCGTCCCACTTCAGGGCCTTTAGATACTCTCGTACCGGATGATACGCGTTATCGTGAATGACCTGTGTAAGAGCATCATCAACAACTTGTCGCGCAGATAAGTCGTAGATTTCAGACAGATAGTTGCGCAGACCTGCGTCATCTTTGTCCTGCCAGGGTTCCCCGGTGTTATCTTCTTTACGCCACGGTAAACGCTTGCGGATCATTGCCCGGTGGCTAAAAAGGTCAAAGCCCACGCATTTTTTCAGCTGCGGATCGTTCTCGAGAATAGCGATGAAATTCCCCGCCACCGGAAGTATCGGTGCATTCTTCCCGGATCCTCTTGTCAGCTCACTCATCCAGCCCATATCAGCATCATCGGCGCTGAATCCGGACTCTTTGAAACTCTTCTTGATATCTTCAGCCTGTTCGGCGCTTATTATGCGTCTTGTTGCTTCATCTTCCCCTGCCAGCTTCACCATTGCGACATAAGACGGCAGTTTGTTCGGCGGGGTACTTTCCGATGCATCCGCGTCAAGCGCTCCGAACTTGTGAAGCCTAACCAAATCAAAAGCATTACAGAGCTTTCCGCCGGCAGGGTCTGTCGAATGGTGCGAATAAGCGAACTTGTCATCGTACACAACAAGCCCGGCGCTTGTGCTGCCTTTCGTGTACGTGTGCCGCCCCTCCACTGCGCAGGCGGTGTATTCATCACTAAGGAACGTCTCTATAGCGTCTTCGATCGTGTGTGCCCGGCAGAACGCGCCGATAAGCCCCGGCTTAGTCAGCGGGTCTCCTTGCTTTTTTGCCGCTGATACCGTGATACTTGCTTCTTTTTTCGAAGTCGGCCACAGTGATGTGTCATGCCAGTCTTCGTACCTGCCCAGCGTGTCATCGGCATTAAGAATCGGTGCGTCGTTATATCTGAAGATGAACTCGCCATCTTGCGGCTTACTCGGCCAGTACATCAACCGTTCTGGTTCATATGTCGTAGAGTCCATCGCTTCAATGTTGATGTCTTTCGCTAAAAGCCTTGCAATAGCTTTGTACTCATCGGCTGTTACAGGCCTGTCAAGCGGGATAAGCACGCGGTAGCGCGGAGCAGCGGCGGTGTGGCTGTGCGTTGTGTACAGCCCCCACGCCGCATTGCCCATCCCGATATCCAGATCGGTCAGGAAGTCGTCATCGGGACTGTCAGCGTCTAAGCAGACAATCTGCCTATAGTCGACGTTCTGCTTGAGCCGCTGGCCGTTCTTGAGATATCCGCAGACAAAGCCACCGATGTCTTTACGATTATCTCTGTCGGACTTCTTCATCGCTTTATACTCAGCGACGGTTTCGCCAGTCACGGTCGGCTTAGACAACCTTTCAAGCAGATGTGACCATGTCGTTTTCGTGTGTTTCCACTTTTTAGCGAAGCGCTGTGGTGCAGTAGCAATAGTGAAATTGATATCATGCGATAGCTGTAAATCCATTTTCCTGTCGCACCTCCGTTTCCTTTCTGACATCGGCTGTAGATATTTTTAACTTCTTCGCCTTTGCCCATTTTAGAAGAGTGGCATTCAATTCGTTATCTGTTGCCACAATTCGATTATCCGCCAGTTTCGCCTGTACAATCTGATGATTTCGTAATTCTATACACATAACCGGTTTACGGTTTTTAAAGGCCGCCACAATGCGGATTTCTCCTTTTATCAATCGGTCTCTGTAAGTTCCGACGCAATTGTGCATAGCATTTCCCAAATGGATTAATTGATCCGTATCCGGCGGCAGTGAAAACACTAAATCATCTACTTTACCGGTTAATAAAAAATCTGCTTTCGGCCGATATTTAATGCGAATGTTTTTATGGTTCTGCAAGTATATCAACTTATAGAGCGTATTGTGAATATCCCGGCCGCGCGGTCTTATGCGTATGAATTTGTATTTTAAGTCTTTTTGCAGGCCTTTATAAATCGAATAGAGATCGGACAGTTCAGACCTGCTTTCTGTTCTTAGCAAATTCAAAGCGCAGGGTTCCCCACGCAGATGTTTGATAAGACGAAGAGACTGCATAGCTCGAATGAGAACCGTTTTACCGCAGTATTCTTTCTTGTAATACGCTGTCAACTTATCTATGAGTTCATATTTATTGGATATTTCATGAAAAACAGGCCATGCTTTCTTGATAATCGGGAATACCGAAAAAGAGCAGACGGCAAGTCTTTTATCTAATCCTTTTTTGTCCGGAAGATGATATGCGTCTTTAACAGCACGCAAGAATGTCTTGCGGCCGCCATCGTTCATGATTTGCATTAAAGGATCTTTATCATCAATACAATGCTTATAATCGTCGGTTTTTAAATTGCGGGCATCCGGATACATCATTCTCCACGCCATGTTTGAAAAGCCGTCATTAAGCGCACCGCCTGTTTGCATATTTGTGGCGGTATAGGCCGATTTCACCTTATATCCTACGGATTCAGACAGTTTCTTTTCAAAAAGATGAACTATATCCAAATAGAACGTATCCAGCGATTTTCTCTCTTCAAAATGAATACTGCTTGCTAAATTTAAGTAATTTAAAGGTGTGCGCCTGATATCAATCTTTGTGGCGTCGTTTTCTATTTGGCTTTCCGTGAGCCTGAAAGGCCAAAGCTCTTTTGTACTTTTCTTACGTTTCTCAAAAGTCGCAAAGTAGGTTTTTCCGGCTTTAAAATCAAATCGTATACTGTATTTTTTGTATTTATGGAGTTCCACGTCTATAGGCCCTGTGATTTCGGCGTTTATCGTGTGAATAATTACATCTAAAAAATTCTTATATTCCTTGAGCTGAAGAATGATTTTATAGGGAACCTGCGCATAGTTATCTTCCGCATCGGGGTAATCGTACCAAGGAGTGTCATAAGTATTTTTGGCTAATGCCTTTCCACATTTAGGGCAGATATAACAACTGCCGTCATCAGCAACGCCTCCCATACAATTGCGAAGTTTCCACCGGCAAGTAAATGCGTGTCCGCAGGAGGTGTGAATTTGAAGCACTTCCTGATCCCTGTATGTTGGATACCTTACGAGTTTATTCCCATCAAAATATTGTCTTATTACTTCAAACAACTTCTCATTTCTATATGTATTAATCCGTTTCATAGCAGGCCTCAAAACAAATCGTCTAAATTGTCTGATTCCGGAGTTTTCTCAGTAGCCGGCGGGCAAGATTCTGCAACGGGTTCTTCTTTCTTTTTAGCAGGCGCCTTTCTGCGTTTCGGTTTTTCTTCTTTCTTCGGCTCTTCTTTCTTTGGTTCTTCTTTCTTGACTTCCTTCTTTGGCTCGGTTGCCTCTATGGCTTCAACGATAATTTGCGATGCGTCCAAACAATCTTTACAGTAGTTTTTTGCTTTTTCTATCTCTTCTTTCCTTTTAGCCAACACTTCAGCATCCAGTGTTTCTGCCCATTTATCCAGTACTTCAATGCCTTCTTTTGCAATTTTGACTTGCTGTTCCATCTGTGACTTGTTCATTTTTAGTACCTCATCAATCTTTCATATAATACTGACCCTCGAAACCGTCTGCCGTTTTGATCAGACCGGCTTCCCACGGTTCGTTTTTTGACATAATTTCTGTAACTTCTGCCAGACTGCCTTTGCCGTCCGGAACTTCCATAACAACTTCATCGTGAATGTGCATAATGATTTTATAGCCTGCTTCTTTAAGCCTCAGCATAGCGGCCGCTAAGCAGTCACGGGCTATCGCCTGTACAATGTTTTCGACAAGCTTGCCGCCGTAGGTCTCTAACTTGCCCCATTTCCGGCTGCCTTGTTCGATGCCTCGGTATAAGATAGACTCACCGCCGAAGCGGTTTTCGCCGATTTCCGGCTTGATGTAGACTAAGTGCCTGCCAGACGGGAGCTCTATAAACAGCGCGCCCTGCTTTCGGCAGAAAGCAAGATGTCCTTGCTTGATTTTGACTGTGCTGCCCGTCTTGATTGCTTTTTTAGCAGCGCTGTCCACATCCCACCAGAATTTAGTAATTGCAGGTGACGCAGCGCGCCATTTCGTCACGATGTCCTGCAGCTCGTCATCCGAAAGCCCCATCTTGTCAGCACCCATCTGCTTTAGCGCGCCGACAGAACCGCCGTAGCCGAGTGCCAGTTCCGCAATTTTTCCTTTCTGACGTAAATGCCCGTTTACACCGTGCTTGACCACGGGAACGCCGAACATGGCCGAAGCGGAAGCACAATAGATATCCCCGCCTTCCGCAAATACGTCCTGCCGCCATTTCTCCCCTGCCAGCCAAGCTATAACACGGGCTTCAATGGCCGAGAAGTCGTCAACGATGAATCGGCAGCCGGGCTTTGCGGTAATTGCCGTCCGGACAAGCTGCGATAAAGTATCCGGTACATTGTCATAACAGAGTTCCAGCATTTCTAAATCGCCGT
>PPYE01000578.1_pt1 | contig 44251 bp, 38 predicted proteins | sample 1559881 | NCBI WGS metagenome assembly PPYE01 (sample SAMN08240022, study PRJNA423297) | Human gut metagenome, whole genome shotgun sequencing project.
TTCCACAGCCGAGTGCTGTAAATACTACCCACATTACCATACGGAATCCTGCTCCGGAGAATACGTCAATACCTGCAATTCCCTGTGCAATACCTACAGAGAATGGATTCATCCATGATGAACCGAAACCAATCTGTGTTGCAACATAAGTAACAAGAACTGCAATAACTGAATCGTATCCAACTGCTACAAACAACGGACAAAGAATCATAGTAAACGGAAGTGCTTCTTCTCCCATTCCAAAAACTGCTCCACCAAGAGAAAACAATACGAAAAGTATCGGAATCAGCAGTTTTTCTGCTCCCTTTGCCTTACGGATCAATCCAATCAATCCGGATTCAATCGCTCCTGTACGGATCATGATACCGAATGCACCGCCTACTACCATAAGAAATGCGATAATCTCGATTGCAGAACTGCTTACGATTCCGTTATACATATAGTTGAAGAATCCTGTTCCACCATCTCCACTAAAGAGTGCTACTCCTTCTGTTACTACATTTCCTGCATCATCTGTCAGATACTGGAAACTTCCGTCTTTGATTACTGTACGGGTTTTCTCAACACCATTGATCATATACGAAATATCCTGTGTTTCGTAAAATCCCTTTGGTACAAGGAAAGTCAGAAGTGCAGCGACAACAACTACTAAAAAGATAATAATGTAGGTGTCAGGCACTTGAAACCCCTTGTTAAAAGACTTTAACCCTTTTCCTTCTTTTTTGCTCATTTTCGAGTTTCCCTCCCATTTTTGATATACTATATCAGTGTACCATAGAATGCCTAAAATATAACTAAAAATTTACATATTTTATCAATTTTTGTCATTTCCCTGTATTTTTATACATCAAAAGATAGGTGTTTTATTCAATCAATCACATCATTCTGAAATCTTGACAAATGTTCATAAGGTAATATCAGTCTTCCCCTGAACAGTCCGCACCCATCATTGATCAGACTGTTATCTACTGCGGAAAACATATTTACATCCAGATCTGCCAGTTCCAGCTGCAAAAGACGCATGCCCCGTTCATAGGCTTCATCAAAATAAACGCACTCGCCTTCTGGAATAGCATCACGTCTTGCACGCTCATCCTGCTGTTTCTTCTCATATCCCAGATGATTCGCCGGACCAATTTCCGCAGTGTCATCCATTTTCTGGGTACGTAGCTGCACCTCCATGAAAGAACGGGAACTGTTATCATAAACTGTGATATGTAATGACTGATATCCTTCCCCGCTGGTTCCACAGATATAATCCCGGTAATACATCTTCACATCTTCATTAAGAAGCGGCGACGTACTTTTCTTTACTCCATAGGCAGACTCCACCGTAAACCCTCGTTCTTCCAGGAACCCGGGAAGAACATTGGCAATCTCATAAAGATAGCGGATCGACGCCGTTTCCTGATCTTCTCCTGGTTTCAGATGACACTTGGGCATACACAACACAATTCTGTATGCAATAAAATCCCGAAAACAACTGAGTTTATTTTTCAGTTCCGACACAGGAGGATAGGTTCCATGTTTTGTATAATAATCGTAAATATATTCCACAATATAGCCGTTAAATTTCTCTTCTGCCCGGATCAGCGATTTGATCCTTCCTTTAAATGTAAACGCAAGAAACGGATATTCATGAGCCATATATTTATAAAATTCCCGGATCTTCTGGGACTGGGCCGTAAGGAAATCATTGTGTTCTAAAAGCTCTGTGATCTGAATCAGGAAATTCACATGCATCATATCAATCTCATTATGAGTAAGTTTCGCTTCTTTTCTCAGATCCCGGGTATATTTCTGTAAAATTTTTAAAACCGTATCTCCTGAATACAGATAATCATTTAATGTAATCATAAGTTTTTCCTCTTTTGGAGTTATAGCGTGTTTGAAGATTGTAGAAATGATTTTTCAAACACGCTATAATCTATAACCGAAATTTAGTTTTTCATTAATTTTAATGTTTTGTCAATATATCTACTGTTCTGTCAGCCTTTAACCAAACTGCTTCTTTTTCTTCATGAGTAACAAAGATCAACGTCTTTCCCTCCGTCTTTTTCAAAATATAATCAATTGTTTTTGCTCTGGTTTTTTCATCAAGACCTCTGAGAGGTTCATCCATGATCACACAGTCTGATTCAGCCAGCAATGCCCTCAGGATAGATACTCTCCTGCGCATTCCTCCACTCAGTTCACGAACCGGTTTCTGCCATATCTCAGTAAGCGCAACTGCTTTATACGCCTCCTCCAGTTCTCTGTCTGTTATTGTTTCTGTACATACCAGTCTTATATTAGAAGCAGCGCTCAGATTTTCACACAGACGATCTTCCTGAAATACTGCACTGAGTTTCCTGTCACTTACCCCTTCTATTTTCCCCTTATCCGGAACATCCAGTCTCAGAAGAAGCCGTATCAGTGTTGTTTTGCCACATCCGGATCTTCCTCTGATACAAGTGGTTTTCCCTTCCAGAAAAACACAGGACAAGTCTTGCAGTACCTGCTGTTCTCCGTATGCTTTACTAATATGATCTACCTTTATATCCATATCTCTTCTCCGCCTGTAACAGACCTCATAAATAATGCATTTAAGAGGATTATCATAAATCAAAATTTCCGTTATCTATGTTCTATCATATAAACTACTCTGCTTACAATTCCAAGAAAACACTTTTCAAATACAAAACTGATCACAATTATCACAATTGTCCACGCAAAAAGATCCGGAGTATTCAGATATATTTTTGCATTATACAGTTTCTCACCAATAGAACCTGAAGGTACTCCGATAACCTCTGCTGCCACTCCTGCCTTCCAGCACATTCCAAGAGAAAGCCTGCATGCTGAGAGAAAATAAGGCAGTACCTGCGATACATAAATATACCTGATCTGTCTTCTGAGATTCACACGAAATACTTTTGCCATTTCCAGTATCTTCCTGTCCGTCTGTCGTATTCCCTCAAGGATATTTGTATATATCACCGGCAGAACCATAAGAAAGGAAATAAAAACTGACAGATTTTTCGAAGGAATCCATATCAGGCACAAAATAATAAAAGATGCCACAGGTGTAGATTTGACCACTGCGATCACAGGTGCTGTCAGGATTTCCACTGTTTTTGACCAATATGCCCACACTGCCAGAAAGATTCCCAGAAGCACAGCCAGAAGAAATCCTGTCACAATGCGTACAAAACTAAATCCGACAGACTGCCAGAAATTTCCGCTGAAAATCAGTTCAAAAAGCTTTCGGACAACAGAAACAGGAGATGCCAGAAGGATCTCCTGTTTCAGATACATACTCGCAAACTGCCAGATTGCAATCCAGAAAAGCACTGCTAATATGCGAATTCCTGTATATTTCGTTCCATTGTCAGTTTTTGCTCTATCGTTTGTAATAGAATGCATCATCCGGCAACTGTCCTCCTATAATCTCAGGATTCTGATCATCCAGGGTTGCCAGATATCCCGAAAGCATGGTTTTCATCTCATCACCTTCAATAAACACAATACTGCAGTCAGGGATTGCTTTCTGTGCAACTTCTTTTGCAATAATATCATGATCTCCTATGATCTGGGCCGCAGCTTCTGTGTCACTGTTGACAAAATCTACAGATTCTTTATAAGCATCCATAAAATCATTTACTTTATCTGCATGATCCTGAACAAACTCATTGTTTGCGATCACAACTCCTGTCACAAGTTTACTTCCGTCATCCATGGAATCTTCCCACAGTTTGTTCAGATCCAGGGCAACCTTCAGCTTATCGTTTTTCATCAGCGCTGTAGTTACAAAAGGCTGCGGAAGAAGTCCGACTGCTGTCTGATCCTGCACAAGTGCGGAAACTACCTCTGCGTGCTCAGATTTAAATTCAACAGTCACATCTTTTTCAGGGTCGATTCCATTCGCTTTAAGAACAGAGTTCAGGGCATATTCCGGAGTTGCACCCTTCCCACTGGCATAAATAGTCTTTCCCTTAAGATCCTTCACAGATTTTACACTGTCTCCATTCTCCACAAGATAGAGAACACCCAACGTATTGACCGCCAGAACACTGACATCCTTATCTGTCTTCTGATACAACGTTGCTGCCAGATTTGCCGGAACAGCTGCAATATCAAGCTTGTCCTGTACTACCATCGGAACAATCTCATCCGGAGATGCAGCAATCGTAAAATCGTATCCGTCTTCATCAAGAAGCTGCGCCATTCCCATTGCTGTCGGACCTTTCAGGGCGCCTATCCGGACAGCATCCGAAGATGATCCTTCGGATGCCCATACGCAGACCTCTCCAGTGTTACCGGTCAATCCTGCACAGATACACAAAGCCATTGCACAAATCATCAATTTTCTTTTCATTTTACTCAACATCCTTTCTTTATTTAAAAATTTAAAAATCATTTACAGCAGTTCAGAAAAATAATACAAATAAGGCGCAAAACTCTGTCTTTATGTCCCTAATTTCAAATCTGCCAGTATTTTTCTTAATTTACTTCCATAATCTTTTCCTGCTGCCCAGCCGCCGCCATAAGGATTTTCCTGGATTCCCAGCCATTCCACGTAAGGCGCCGTCTCTCTTGTCACGTAATCGAAGCGTTCATCTACACATTCCTGATTCAGGGAATCTGTGGAGGCGTAGGCTTTGAGATGCTGAACCTGAGCACGTATTCCTGTTCTTACATCCGGAAATGCGATTCCTTTGACTCCACCTCCGGTTGTTCCAAGACCTGCGAAATTGAACTGGTCGATTCCCGCATCACCACCGAAACTCAGCCATCCGGTTTCTAGCATTGCCTGCGCAAAAACTACTTCACCACGTACATTCTCGGCATTTGCCTCCTCTACAATAATATTGCAAAAGGTATCTATATCAGATGCTCCGCCGCCACTGAGTTCTTCAGATGGGTAAGTGCATCCCTGACTGTTGTATAATGAACACATTTCATCGACGGAAACAGTTGTTCCACCCATGATCGTGTAGTATCCATAGATATTATCTGTCGGGTCTTCATCAGAGATAATTTCTTCTCCGTTATTTTCTGCATTTTCGAGATATTTGGGTTTGGAGATCTGTCCCTCTCCTGAATGATCAGTTTCCTGACTGTTTTTTTCTGTACTATCAGTTGTTTTTGCTATTGTGTCGTCATCTGGGGTATCTGCAGCATTGTCTGCTGCGCTGTTTTCTGTATCAGTGGACGCTGTCCCTTCACTGGCACTTACCAAAGCAGGTGCCCCGAACATCAGGGCACCTGTCATTGTCATAAACAGCCAGAAATATTTTCCCGGCACTTTTTTCATCTTATGCGTTTACCTTTCTCATTGCAGCTTCTACTACATGACCAACCAGTACAGAAGTTGTAACACTTCCAACACCGCCAGGTACAGGTGTAATAGCATCTACGATAGGCTCTACTGCTGCGTAATCAACATCACCACAAAGTTTGCCTTCTGCATTTACGTTGATACCTACATCGATGATTGTCTGGCCTTCTTTTACATATTCAGCACCAACAACACCGGCGCGGCCTGCTGCTACAATAATGATATCTGCTTCACGTGCTACAGACGGCATATCTACAGTTCTTGTGTGGCAGATCGTAACAGTTGCGTTCTTTTTAACCAGCATCATTGCTGCAGGTTTACCAACAACAAGGCTTCTTCCGATTACTACTGCCTTTTTGCCTGTGCAGTCGATTCCGTAATGATCAAGGATTTCCATACAAGCCTGTGGTGTACATGGCGGGAAACCAATCTTCTTGCCTGTGAATACACCGGACATGGAAAGGTCTGTCATACAGTCAACGTCTTTTTCAGGAGCAAGTGCATTCTCGATCACTGCCTGATCCAGATGTTTTGGAAGCGGACGGAATAATAATACGCCGTGAATGCTGTCATCTTTATTTACTTTATCGATTGTTGCAAGAAGTTCTTCCTGGGAAACATCTTCCGGAAGTAAGATTTTCTCACATGCAACGCCTAAAGTTTCGCAGCGTTTTGTTGCTCCTCTTTCATAGGAGATATCACTTGGGTTTTCACCAACACGGATGATGCAGAGGGTAGGATTTACTCCTTTTCCCTGAAGCTCTGCTACGTTTGCTTTGATTTTCTCGTTTAATGCTGCTGTTACTTCTTTACCTAATAACTGCTTAGCCATTTGTCGTTCCCTCCGAAATTATACGTTATTATTCTATACTGTATCTGAATGATTTCAGCATAACCGCCTCATAAATCATATGCACTCTGTAAAAAATTACATCTAATAAATAACTTTACACTTTATTAAAAGAGACGGAAAACAATACAGAAATTTCTATTTTATTTACTATTATTTCAGTCTGCCAAGTACGCTGTTAAATGTGTCATCTGCGATCTTTGTATATTTCTCAAGCATCGCATCTGCTTTTCTGTTTAATTCTTCTGCATACTCTCTGTCAGCCATGGATTTTGTGTTGATGTATACGTTCAGGCTGGCACCCTGTAATGCTGCTTTACAGAAAGCTGCACCAACGCCTGCATCACTGATGGCAAGCTTAGAGCCTTTTGCACCGAATTCTACGATCAGTTCAATTGCTTCACAGCATTTCTCCATGATCTCCATTGGTACAGAGCAGGCATCTTTTAATACGATTTCCATTACTCTTGCTTTCTCAGCTTTTTCTTCCTCTGTCTCTTTTGGCATTCCATATGCTTTGGATAATGGCTCGAATACTTCTGCATCACGCTCAATCAGACGAAGGAAATCCTTCTGAAGCTGATCACATTTTGCTTTTAATTCATACATTTCTTCTTCCACATCCGCATATTTCTTCTTGCCTACAGTAAGGCTTCCTACCATATTTCCAAGAGCAGTTCCTACTGCACCAACTAATGCAGACGCACCGCCGCCGCCCGGAACCGGAGCCTTAGATGCCAGAACTTCAACGAATTCTGTACATGTACTTGTTGAAAATCCCATTTTTTCTCCCTCTTTCTGTTTATATTTACTTATTTGACTCTGATATTTGCGGATTATTCTGCTGTTTCCATAATCCTGATATCATTTGTCATTTCTGAACGCATTTCAGATATGCTTTCAGAGAACCAATGATCACATCTCCCATAACTGCCATATCCTCTGCCTGGAAAGAGACAGGGAAGTTGTCAGAAAAGAGAATCTGTGAAGACGGCGGAAATTCCTCATCACCCTCCCAGAGGATCATCTGTATTTTATATTCCGGAAAAATTTCTACTTCATAGGCAATATCTCCGTGCTTTACAGATATGGCACTGATATGCTCCATGATCGCCTTAAAATCTCCCAGACGATTTCCATAGGAAAATGCCAGACGTTTGATACATCTGCCGTCAAACTGTCTTAAATATACTTCTCCCCATGGCATCTCACGGTATGTTTTAAATTTTCCGGAGCTCTCAGATTTCACACCGTTTAAAAGAAAACGGACGGTCAGGATCCTGGCATAGATCATGTTCTCCAGTGGATAAAAGCCTTTATCATCCAGAGTATGTGTTACTTCAAAATCCGGCCATGTGATCTGATACTGTGTTCCAAGAAAAGTTAAAGTCAGTTTTTGGGTTTCTTCATCGTAAGGAATAGACAATCTGGAAGCGATCTCCTTCGGGTCTGCAGCCGCAAACTCCTGAGTGTAATGCTCCCACGGCATTCTTTCCTTACTGTCTTTTTCATAATTTAAATCACTTAAGCTAAACGCCATATAAATCTCCATAAACAGGACAGATCAAAGGGATCTAAAGATCCGTCCTGTTATTTTTATTTCTCTAGATATTCATAATTTCTCATATAGAAATTACTGAAATTCATCAGCGGTTCTGAACCTCTTCCATTACAGTCGGGAACATACTTGTATCTGTATGAGGAATGAAACATGCACCTACAAATTCATCCATATAGATTGGCACTGTAGAAAGTTCCATATATGTCATATTGGAAGCAAGTTCATAAGTCTTCTTCTCTGCAGGTGTTGACAGAAGCATCAGATAGGCACCTGTCAGAGATGAGTTACCAATGTAGTGGAATTTCTCGATGGGGATATCCGGGAACATACCGATGTTGACTGCATTCTGCATGTTGATACCGCTTCCGATACCACCTGCAACATACACATCATCGATCATGCTCACATCGAAGTCCAGAGAAGTCAGCATTGTACGGATCGCTGAGAAGATGGCACCTTTGGCACGGATGAAGTTGTCAATATCAACTTCTGTAATCTCAACATCCTTTACAGAACCTGCCTCTTCCTCAAATGCAAGGATATAGCTGCCCATTCCGTATTTGTCATGTTTGATTCTCTTTCCTTCACGGATAAATTTACCCTTGGGGTTGATGATTCCGCAGATATAAAGTTCACTGATCACATCGATGATACCGGATCCACATAAACCTACAGGTTTCGTTCCCGGATCACCTACGATCTTGTAGGTAGGCTCCATAGTCTCTTTGTCAATGGTACATGCTTCGATAGCTCCGTCTGTGGCACGCATACCACAGCTGATATCACCACCTTCAAAGGCAGGACCTGCGGAACATGCGCAACTCATCATAAAATCTGAGTTTCCAAATACAAGCTCTCCGTTTGTACCAAGGTCGATAAACAGTGAAAACTCCGGCCTGTTCCAGATCTGGCTGACCAGGGTTCCGGCTGTAATATCGCCGCCTACATAGCTTCCGATATTCGGCGCCATAATAATATGAGCGTCTTTATTAATATCAATTCCCACATCAGAAGCAAAGAGGGAATTGGTCTTAAAGAATGCAGGGATATATGGTTCTGTACGTAATGGATCAGAATTAATTCCTGCAAACAGATGATTCATAGTTGTATTAGATGCCACGCACATTCTGTATATGCGGTTTTTCGGGAATTTGGCACTTTTGCACATCTCGTTGATCATCGGATTGATGGTTTCTTTGATCACAGCATCCTGCAGCTTTTGCTGGCCGCCCGGTTTCTGTGATTCTACAATTCGGTTAATAACGTCTGCACCAAAACGGATCTGTCCGTTTCCGGCAGAACTCTTTGCCAGAATTTCACCGTTTTCCATATTGATCAGTACAGCGGAAACAGTTGTTGTACCAATATCGATTGCCAGACCACCGATTACTACATCTTCGTCTTTACCGAAGATATCATACACAAACATATCGTCAGAAGTAGCGCGGATCACACATTTTACTGAAAAATTACTCTCTCTCAATACATCCGGAAGCTTTTTCAGAACTGCATAAGGGATTCTGACTCTGCTGATATTCAGATACTTCCGCAGTGCTCTTGTAAGTCTCTCGTTATCCGGCATTGTGTCATCCAGAGACGGAGGATCCATTGTGACATCCACAACCTCCAGACTGTTTTTCAATTCGATGCCTGCAAGTTCTACATCTCTTTTGGCATTTTCAAAAATGGCTATTTCCTCTTTAGAGCTTAAATCAGCTACTTTCATTCTGCTCTTATAGGCAGATGCAATATCAGGTACCAGCACATTTACATCTGCACTGATCTTGCTGCAGCATGCAAGGCGCCATCCTTCCTGATATTCTTCGTCAGAAATATGTAATGTCTTTTTGCTCTCCAGTTCTCCGCTCTTTAACTGGACACGGCATTTTCCGCAGGCTCCGTTTCCAGAACATGGTGCATCGATCGCCACATTGGCTCCACGAGCTACCTCAAGTAAATTGTCCCCCGCATTGGCAAACGCTTCTACCACACTGCCATCTTCGAATGAAAATGTTACCTTAAACATTCGGCAACCACCTTTCTCATAATCGTTAATAGCCTGTAATAAAACAAGGGCCGAAGACCGAAGCCTTCAGCCCCCATAATTATGTATTCAATTCGTATGAAACTGATTAGATTTCCAGATAGGAATCTGCATACAGTGTATTGCCTTTGAATACATCACAGGATTTGATAGTTTCCATCAGACGAAGGTCGTTAGGGTTAACGATTGCTGATGTAAGACCATTCATCATAGCCATTGCTACAAGAGCAGAGTCCATGATCGGACGGATATGTTTTGGCATACCGTTACTGTTGTTAGAAAGACCACCTGTAGAGTTCAGTCCCATTTCAGAGAACATCTTGATAGCTTCAAGAACTTCCATCTGTTTGTCCTGCATTCCTTTTACAACGAGGAATAACGGGTCAAACCACAGATCTTCTGTATCCATGCCCTGAGCCATACCTCTTTCAAGCATGTTCTGGCAGTGCATCATACGCTCATCATTGTCAGCTGCTACCATACCAGAGGAGCAAAGTGCGATACAGATTGCATCATTTGCTGCTGCAAGGTCGATATTGGAAATTCTGTCACCTGCGTCTGCAGAGTTAACGATTGGTTTTCCTTTTGCTCTGTTGTATACAGAAATACCAGCTTCGATAGCTTTCTGGTTTGTTGTATCCAGTGCAAGCGGAACATTATCAAACTCAGACTGAAGGAGCTGAACAGCCCATTTCATTAAGTCTTCGCCATCATTTTCTGCAGGTCCGATATTTACATCGAGGTAAGTAGCACCAGCATCCAGCTGCTGTTTTGCTCTTTTGATGATCGGTTCAGGATCTCTTTCTGTAAATGCTTTGTTTACTGCCGGTGCAGTAGTGGAAAGTCTTTCTCCAATTGTTACGAATTTTGCCATAACCCTGTTCTCCTTTTATATTTATTTATACAGAGAAATCTGACAATTGCAGATCCCTCTGCATACATTTTTCTTTATAATCCGGCCGGTACAAAACCGACCAGATGTTTACGGTCATTAGATCTGGCCGTCTGCCTGCAGATCCTTTAAGAATTTAACAAGCTGTACAGCTTCTCTTGGTCCAACGATGATTTCCCATCCAGGAAGTTTTGCTTCCAGATCACCCTTCAGAACCGCTACTTTACCAGGAATGATCAGTTTTCTGGATTTAACCTTCGGTTCAACATTCTCTTTGATATAAGAAGAAATACTGTTACCGGAGAATTTACCAGCTGCCCATGATGTCAGTACGGAAAGTCCGCCTGCATCATTGATTACCAGGTTAAGCGGAACACCGGAACGCTCCAGCTCGCCGGATACTACGAAATATGTAAGAGCAAAGTCTACAGTAGTAACTACTACTGCATTCTCATCAGCACCATTTAACGGATAGATGCCTGGCTCAACTTTCATTGGCTTCTGCGGGTCAGTGTAAACGTTCTGACGCAGACCATATAATGGAAGAGCCTCTGCATATGTCATCTGCTCCATAACGATGATGGAACCATATTTCATTGTAAACATAGATGCTAAAGCTGCCTGTAAGTGAAGGTCACCTTTTGCGATCTTAACAAGGTTTACGATAGATGGATAACCAAATGTTCTGTCCTGATCTTTCAGAGCTGCACGACGAACCTGTACAGTGTTTGCAAAGGTTTCTTTAATGTCAGCGCCTGTTGTATCAAGAACAAGATTCTTGTTTCCAAGTTTTTCAAGAGCTGCTGTTGTATCATATAATTCATTTAAGTCTTTACCGGATACACCGAGAACAACACCTGCTTCTGTAGCAACTGCGTTCATTGCTTCATAGTTGGAAGCATCAGCACCGTTTAAGACCGGTTTACTGTCTTTGCATACTGCAAGAGCTGCTTTAGCGATTTCAGGATCTTTACAGTCAAGAACTAAAGTTCTGCCAAGACCTGCTGCTTTTTCTACAAGTGCAGTATATTTAGCTGCATCTGCGCCTTCACCACAGTTTACATATACAAGTTCAGCATACATTCTTTCGCCGATACGGTCATAATCTACCTTCGGGATTTCTGCAAGTTTTGCCTCTACTGCAGCGTCATCCATGCATGTGCACAGAGCTACTGCATATCTTGGCTTGCTTACAAATGTTTTTTCATGTCTGAATAATACTGTTTCTCCACCCAGAGTGTGCTCTTCTGCACCAGTACCAATTTTGATTGTCTTCATTGGCGGAGCAGTAGCCTCGGAAAGAGATGCTAAAGCTTCATCAGACATATGCGGACATTGTTCGATTTTCATAGCGCCCTGAGCAACTTTCATAGAGAAAGCCATACAAGTTGGGCATCCGCATTCCTTACAGTTTTTCTTTGGTGTTAATTTAAAAATCTGAATACCATTCAGTGCCATTTTATTTGTTCCTCCTATTCAATTACGCAAGTGCTTTGATCATTCTGGAAATAGCTGCAACAGCTTCCGGATGTCTTAAGATGACTGCATCAGATCCGGCTGCAAGGTCAGCAGCAGCTGTCATAACTTCCATATCGATTCCACGCTCTTCTTCCGGTCCCCATTCAGGCATATCTTTCTCAGAAGCTGTTGCTTCTTTTACGCCCCATGTTTCAGCGGATACCGGTGTAATGATAGGCATCTGCAGCATGTTATCATTCTGAGATAAAGCTGCACCTTTAATACGGTCCATAGTGGATACAACATATTCATATCCATATCCGGCAGCAGCACTACCGATATTCATAACAATTTTCTGTGCATTAACGCCTAACTGAGTAGTTACAACGTTAAGCTGTTTAGCAAGGTTGATATCTACGGCAGATTCTGCACCTACGATCTGATCGTAAGCAAGTCCTGCTGCAGCACCGATTGCTTTGTAGTTTTCTTCTTTTTCTGAAAGAATCAGTACGTTTCTTCCCTGAAGAGCTTCTGCTACCTTAGGAAGGAGTTCTGCGTCTTTCTCTACATTCTTGCATCCTTCAACTACTAATGGTGCATCAATTGCATCTGCAACTTCTTTAACAACTGCGATAAGTTCATCAACAGATTTGTTTACACCGTTCGGATCTCCACCCTCAAGGATCAGAGCTACAAAGTCAGCACCTTCCATAGCTGCTGCTTTTTTAGCCATTTCTCCGATTGTGGATGCTCCGTCATAGTATGCTTTGATACCTTCGGATACAATATTCTCAAGACCCATATCAGAGATTTCAACACCGATCTTAGGTGCGTTTTCTGATGGTGCATCAAAAGAATAAAATGGATAAGTAGAGTCTCCGCCGATTGTTACAGTCTTATCTCCGCTACCAATTGTGACTGTATTAATCTTTGCATTAAATTTCTGAAGTTTCTGATTAAACGGCATTTCTATTTGGCCTCCTTAAAAAAATTACTATGTACTTGCCTCTACGCAGACAAATCACATCATCTCATATAGTATACTACATCATCGGGTCCATTGACAAGGCTGGATGATTATGTTCTGTTAAAAATGCAACAAGCTCTTCTGGATCTGTTGTATTTGTCTCGTCACCAATCATATCAGTAAAGTTGTCAATACCATACAGTTCCTTTGCTGTCTTATTCAAACGCTCCGCAACTGTCTCTTTTAATTCCTTAGGCATCCATACGATACGTTCAATACCGCCTTCTGCCTTCATGAATTTCTTGGATGAAATAAAGTGTTTACCATGTCCCATGAATCCTGGTGTCTGAACACCGCCGCCAGTCATAGATGCCATCTCTGAGAATGTCATTCCGAGAGGTGTCATTCCTGCATATTCACGGTTGGCGATTACTACACCATTAGAAAACGGCTCAATACCACAGATACACTCGAAGCATCCACAGGAAGTCATAGGATCCTGCATAATGGAATAAAGCGTAACGTGTTCGAGAGCTCCCTGTGAGAATTTTTGTACAGCTTCATCAACATCCTCATAAGAACCAAGGTTCTCATCAATTGGTCTTTCCTTTGTAATGATCTGACAAGGTCCGTTTGGATCCAGTTCATTTGTTGCTTTTGCATCCAGCCATGAAACGGCTCCGCAAAGTCCAAGTCTCTCTGGTGTAACAACACATACATGAGACGGTGAAAAAGCCTGACAAAGGATACAGCTGTAATATACGTCTACAGTTTCATCTGTAAGATTTTCAAGACGTGCATCACGTTTATCGAATACAGGGATTGCTACCTCATGACGGATTCTTGTACACTCAGCCGGATCAGTATAAACGGTTACCTGACATTTATCAACTACAGCTTCAAACTCATTTTTTACCTGTGTATACAGAACCTCACCGATATGTCTGATACGGAATCCTGCATTGTAAGCTTCCTTACCGATACGGATCCTCTGCATATCTCTCTGTCCTGTATGATAAACTCCCTCAATACAGTTAATGTAATTGTGGAATTTACGCTCAATTACAGGTTCAAAATCAGGCTGCATTCTCTTTCCCGCTACTTCTACCACGTAAGCGATCGGATTCTTGCTTCCCAATTCCATTTCATCTACATCTGGTCCTACAACTGTAATCTTGTGGTCCTCTACCTCATCCATGCTTCTTGTCTGCACAAGTTCTGCACAATCCACACGGGAACCGTCGAACTCAACCTGCATATCTTTACGACGGATAATCTCGCCTTCGAATGCAGACGCAAACGCAACAGGAATATCAATATTGGTAATTTTGATCTTAATATTTCTGGCTTCCAGAGAAACCTTATTAAAATCAGCAACATTCGGGCATGCGATCAGCGCACCCGGAACTTCTGTAATGTTTTCATCTTCATTGGAAATCACAGGGAATCCAAGTTTGATTGCTCCTGCACCAGCAGCCAGAATCACATCATCGATCGGTTTAAACGCATTGACAAATGCCGGTACTCTCTCTGATGTATACTTGATCAGAGCGGCTGCATCTCCAGGAGTAACGTTTCCGAAGATCAGAGCTGCACGAAGTGCCACGGATACTACATGGATTACAGAAGTAATATCTTTTCCAAGTGGTACGATTCGAACATTATAGCCCATTTTCAATCCAAGTTCCTGCGCCTGGTCAATAATTCCTCCAACCAGTGTAACAAGAATTCCCTGTGCCTGATAACTCTTTACCAGATCTACACCTTCCTGTGCGGTAGGTGCCGATCCAATAATAACAGCTACACCAGGAATATCACCGGTTACAAGAGGTACACCAAGTTCACGGATTATGGAATCCGGAAGGTGTCCATAGTACGGTTCACTGTATGGCTCCGCTCCATCCAGATACTTCAGTACTTCTATGAACTCTGCACAAAGTGCGGTAGCGACTCCGGACATCAAAGCGTCATCTAACTGATGTTCTCTTGTCATAAGAGATTTGATCACACCAAGTGCTTCTTTCATTTCGCCAAGGGTCTTCACCTTGACTCCTGTTACTGCATAGTAACATGGCAGACAGTAGGCAGTATGAGGAAATTCAACTGCCTTGTCTGCGCCGTGCTGTGCAATGGCTTCCTCTACAGCCTGACAGGTTAACCCGTAGACTGCATCATTTCCGTTAAAGATTCTGTCGATTAACAATTTGCACATCTCCATTTCGTATTTAGAATAATACTATGGTTTTATCTATATAACGCTTTAGGCGTTTAAACCCCGGAGACGTTTAGTGGCTTCCGCATTGCCCATCCACGCCTCCGGGCAAAACCACCAATCTTTACATCATCGGATCAAGAGCTAATGCCGGATGGCCTTTTTCTGTAAGGAATCCAACCAGTGTCTCCGGATCAGTAGCGATTGTTTCATCACCGATCATATCTGTAAAGTTTTCAATACCATAGAGTTCATTTGCTGTCTTATTAAGACGTTCAGCAACAAACTCTTTCAGTTCTTTCGGCATCCATACGATACGTTCAATACCGCCTTCTGCCTTCATGAACTTCTTGGAGCTGATGAAATGTTTACCATGTCCCATGAAACCAGGTGTCTGAACACCACCACCTGTCATGGATGCCATTTCTGAGAATGTCATTCCAAGAGGTGTCATGCCTGCATACTCACGGTTAGCGATAACAACACCATTGGAGAATGGCTCGATACCGCAGATACACTCGAAGCATCCGCATGATGTCATAGGATCCTGCATGATAGAGTACAGTGTAACGTGCTCTAATGCACCCTGGGATAATTTCTTAACAGCTTCATCTACATCTTCATAAGAACCAAGGTTCTCATCAATAGGTCTTTCTTTTGTGATTACCTGGCAAGGTCCGTTTGGATCCAGCTCGTTGGTAGCTTTTGCATCCAGCCATGAAACGGCACCGCAAAGTCCAAGTCTCTCAGGTGTAACAACACATACGTGAGACGGGGAGAATGCCTGGCAGAGGATACAGCTGTAATATACATCTACAGATTCGTCTGTCAGAGTATTCAGACGGTCATCACGTTTCTCGAAGATCGGGATAGCAACTTCATGACGGATTCTTGTACACTCAGCAGGATCTGTATAAATAGTAACTTCACATTTATCAACAACTGCGTCAAATTCATTCTTAACCTGTGTATAGAGAACTTCACCGATATGTTTGATCTTGAAGCCTGCAGCAAATGCATCTTTGCTGATACGGATTCTCTGCATATCTCTCTGTCCTGTATGGTATACACCTTCGATACAGTTGATGTAGTTATGGAACTTACGCTCGATAACAGGTTCAAAGTCAGGCTGCATGTTTTTACCTGCAACTTTAACAACATATGCAATGCTGTTCTTGCTGCCAAGTTCCATGTCGTCTACTTCCGGACCAACAACTGTAATCTTATGGTCTTCTACTTCACTTGCATCACATGTATGTACAAGCTCTGCACAGTCTACACGGGAACCATCGAATTCAACCTGCATGTCTTTACGACGGATAATCTCACCTTCGAATGCAGATGCGAAAGCAACCGGGATATCGATGTTTGTAATTTTAATCTTGATGTCACGTGCTTCCAGAGAAGTCGCATTCCATTTGGAGATGTCTTTCTGGCAGATCAGGCTCTTTGGTACTCTTGCAACATCTTCCTGGTTTGTGATAACCGGGAATCCAAGAGCGATAGCGCCTGCACCACAAGCTACGATCACATCATTTAACGGTGCAAATGCATTAACAAATGCAGGTACACGTTTCATTGTGTAATCCATCAGAGTTGCAGCATCACCTGGTTTTACGTTACCGAAGATAAGAGCTGCACGAAGTGCTACAGATACTACATGGATAACTGCTGTAACGTCTTTTCCAAGCGGGATAACACGTACGTTAGCACCTGTCTTGTATCCAACTTCCTCTAACTGGTCAATAACGTCACCAACCAGAGTGATCAGGATACCCTGAGACTGATAGGATTTAACAAGGTCTGCTGCTTCCTGAGCGGAAGGAGCTTTTCCAAGGATAACTGCTACACCAGGGATATCGCCTGTTACAAGCGGTACACCAAGTTCACGGATCACTGCATCTGCAAGATGTCCGTAGCAAGGAGCTTCATAAGGAACTGCTCCGTCAATATATTTCAGAACTTCGATAAATTCTGCGCAGAGAGCTGTAGCAACGCCTGACATAAATACGTCATTTGTTCTTTTCTCTCTTGTCATAAGAGTTTTTACTACTGCAAGAGCATCTTTTAACTCTGCAAGAGTTCCAACCTTTGTTCCTGTTACTGCATAGTAGCATGGTAAAGAATATGCTGTATCAGGGAAGCTGACTGCTTTGTCAGCGCCGTATTTTTCAATTGCCTGGTTGATGGCACCCTCTGTAAGTCCATAAACCGCGTCGTTTCCCGCAAAAACACTTTCAAATAAAGTCACTTGTTCTACCTCCTAATATATGATTACTGACGATCTATCTTTTCTTTTATTTTAATGATCTCATTGGTAACTGTCTTGCTGAAGTCATACGGGGATTTTCCCTGTCTGTCTGCATCAATTACCTCTGTGTTGTAATGAATCATACCTAAAAGATCTTCCTGTGGAATCCGTTCTCTGATAAAGTTTTCGTCATCTTCATTGCGCACTTTGTTTGCGACAACCTTTACCTGAGACACTCCTAAATCTTTTGCCAGGCGCTTTACATTTTTATATGTCTGCACACTCCTTGCACCTGGTTCGATCACTACGATAAATGCGTCAACTCCTTCTGTGGTTCCTCTGCCGAGATGTTCCAAGCCGGCCTCCATATCAAGAATTACTACATCTTCTCTTCTAAGTACCAGATTATTGATAATGCGCTTTAACATTACATGTTCCGGGCATACACATCCGCCACCGCCTGTCTCGACAGTTCCCAGGACAAGGAGCCGTACGCCATTACAGACCTTACCATATTTCTCCGGAATATCGTCTACTTTCGGATTCAGATGATAGAACTGATTTCCTGCTGTAGCCCCTGTACGTTCTTCCACCAGCTTACGCATCTTTGAAATCGGTACAATAGAATCCAGAGTTTCTTCATCAAAGCCTAATGCAAGACCAAGATTCGCATCCGGATCCACATCTGCTGCAAGTACCGGTCTGCCCTCTGCTGCATACAACCTGGCCAGCGTTGCTGCAAAAGTGGTTTTGCCTACGCCGCCTTTTCCTGTAACTGCTATTTTCATTTTACGTCATCCACCTTTTATTACATTTTTAGGATCACAGCAGATTAGATTCCTAATGCTGTTCTCTTCTCTTCGATTCTTTCGATCATCAGATCAACTAATTTCTCAATATCTGTTTCTACTGTATAAGCAGCTCCTGTCCATTTTCTTGTTCCCTCTGTAAGAAGCTCTCCCATTTCTGAAGAACCGGAAACATATGGATCAACACCAAGGAATGTATCAATACCGGTACCTACTACATAGTTACCGATGGATACAGCTTTTTCAGACATCCACTCAGGAGCACATCCAACTACAGGAAGCTGATTGATCTGAAGACCTGCATCTTTTGCAAGTTCAGCAGCAAGGATCATCATACGGGAAATATCTACGCATGATCCCATGTGGAGTACCGGTGGGATATCAGCCAGTTCACAGACACGTTTCAGACCTGCACCGCAGAGATCTTTTGCAGATTTGTCCATAAGACCTGCTTTTGCAGCTGCCTGCGCAGAACATCCGGAAGCAATGACAACAATATCATTGGCGATACATTTCTTCATCAGTTCAATATGTGCATAGTCAGGACGGATCTTAGGATTGTTACATCCAACCATAGCAACAGCACCACGGATAACACCGGAAGTGACTTGAAGTTGTCAATAGCCATCTTGACGATTGCTTTTGCATTCTCTCCTGCTGTCTCAGCATTGAATCTGATAAATTCAGCATCAGGCATCTGAGCGATCGGAGAAGTTGTGATAAATTTAGTATGGAAGCATTTGCTTAAAGGTCCTAATGCAGGGAAGATACACTGAACATCTACTACGATCGCTTCGCAGGCACCTGTCAGTACTACATTCTCCTGCTGCAGGAAGTTACCGGCCATCGGAACACCGCGACGCATAGCTACTTCGTTTGAAGTACAGCATACACCGGAAACAGTGATTCCTTTTGCTCCTACAGATTTTGCATAATCGATCATTTCTTTGCTGTCTGCATATTCACAGATCATCTCAGAAAGGCTCGGATCATGTCCGTGTACAACGATGTTTACATTCTCTTCAACCATTACACCAAGGTTAGCTTCAGTGTCAATTGGCTTCGGAGTTCCGAATAAAACATCAGAGAACTCTGTTCCCATCATGGAACCGCCCCATCCATCAGCCATACCGCAGCGGATAGACTGTTTTACAAGAGCTTCCGGAAGAGAAGAACATCCCATATGAGCCATATGTAAAGAAGTGGAAACCTCACGGTCGATCGCACGTGGTGCAATTTCATTTTCAATCAGTTTCTCTTTCTGTCCTGCAGGCATTCTGTCAAGGAATCTCTGATATCCGAATGGTTTACCATATTCCATCAATCCTGTCTCAGCCATTTCATGAGCCAGATCATAGATATCTTTTCCTTCTGTCTCTACGCCCCATTCTTTTGCGATACGGATCAGTTTCTCAGGATCTTTTACCTGATAGTTTCCGCCGTCTTTTGCACAATATAATGTGTGGCAGATTTCACGACCGTGATCAGAGTGAGTAGCTGCACCACCTGCTGTAAATTTCAGGAAGTTTCTTCCTACGATACCATGAACGTCACATCCGCAGATACCTCTTGATGCTTTAGGGGTAATACGACATGGTCCCATAGCACAGATACGACAGCAGACACCCTGCTCACCGAATTTACAATGTGGAGTCTGTTTTTTTACACGAAGCTGCCATGCGTCAGCTCCAACCTTTGCACCTGTCTCCAAAAGTCTGGCAGTAGCCTCTTCAAACTCTTCCACTGTAGTTAATTTGAATTCACTCATTATAGACCTCCTTTAATTCTGGTTTGTGTATTCCTTTAAGATACACATTTTTATTTTATTAATAATCCCACAGGCAGGAAATCCCGGTTATCTATAGGTTATCTATATCTGAAGAATTGGCTCCGTTAAAGATAACTGTGATAACCCATCCCATCCCCTCCCATGGGTTATTTAACTTAAAAAATAAAGATGTAAACTTGTATTTATCTCTGTATATATAGATTTCCTATGCGCAGAAACATCCCTCATCGGATTCTCATCCGACAAGGGGTGTTTCTTATAATTTTAAATTATCAACGATTGCACGAAGTGCAGTCTTGACAGGGTTGTCTTCCGGAAGTGTGCTTGTAGGACGTCCTTCACAGTCATATTCATAAACTGTTTCATCCTGTGGAACAACACCAAGAAGTGTCAGTCCCTGATTTGCAATCTCTTCCTGAATTCCCTTATTCAATTCTCCTTTCGGAGCTCGGTTAATGATCAGACCAACTGTATCAGGATGCATATCACATTCTTTAATGAGTTCTGCAATCCTGCCTACTGCCTGTACGCCTCTTCTGGAGCAGTCGCTGACCAGAATGGCAGTCTGCATGCTCGGAAGAACACCTCTGCTGATATGTTCCATTCCGGCTTCATTATCTACAACAATATACGGATAATTATTCTGGTATTTTGCAAGCTGAGTCTGAAGAAGACCATTAACATAACAGTAACAGCCTTTTCCCTGAGTTCTGCCCATGACAAGAAGATCAAAATCATCATCTTCTACAAGCGCATCTTCAAAACGCATTTCCGCGTAATCAGCCTTAGACATTCCAGTAGGAATTGGATTCTCTTTTGCAAGCTCTGCACGTGCAATTTCTTCACGCACATCGCCAAGAGTTGTCTCTACCTTTACGCCAAGAACCTCATTGAGGTTTGAGTTTGCATCAGCATCTACTGCAAGAATCGGCCCTTTACCCTTTTCACACAGGTACTGGATCAGCATTCCGCATAATGTTGTTTTTCCCACGCCGCCTTTTCCTGCGACAGCAATTACGTGTGCCATAAAACCAGGTGCCTCCTAAATCTGTCTTAGTATTCTTTCTATAAATAAAAAATGATGTTAAGGTCAAAAGGTATTTTGTCCCTATCTTAATATCAGTCACATTTCAGTTTCACAATACTGTTGGCAAGGTCAACCATTAAAATAGTTCCCTCGACCACTCTCTCATCTCCCATAATATCACGGAGAATCAATTTATTCCCATCCACATCTATACGGGAAACATTTTTAAAAATAACAGAATCGTCACTTTCTTTATATACAGTTGCCAGACACATGTGATGTCGCCTCCTATTTCATCTCTTCTTTAACAAGTGTTAAGGCAAGTCCAAGTCTCATATTGCCTTTCTGAAAATCTGCAACAGCTTCCTTAATAGTCTTGCATGCTGCATCCATTCCCATCTTGGCAAGGTTATCAGCCATCTGATCCAGTTCCTGAGCATGATGCTCATTATGCTGAAGCATATATGTCAGAAGAGCCAGTGTCTCATTCTTACAGTCACCTTCACTGCAGGATCCGCAATGAGCAGTATCACAGGCATGATCTGCATGAGAATGTCCATGATCATGACCTTCGCCATGAGTATGCTCATGAGTATGAGTCATACCATCTTCATGGGTATGTTCATGGGTGTGTCCATGCCCATGCTGGACAAGATTCCCATTTTCATCTTTGATTAAATGCATGGTTAAATGCTCCCTTCTTGTATTGAAAAATACACTGAATTTATAAAATTCAGTCTTTTTTTATGACAATAAATTATCAATTTACTGATATTATACATCTTTTTTTTCGTTTCCGCAAGCCATTTAGCATAAATAATCACTAAAAAAATTTTGAAATATATGCTTTGAAATAGCTTTTTTCACAAGAACTGTTAATACTTTAACCCTTATGTTATATTGTTAACAATGTATTCTTGCAAAAACTTAATAATTTTTATGTACTTCTGACACATTTTTATGTTATACTTGGACAAGATTATCGGGCAAAGCAGCTTGCCCAAAGTGTATATAGGAATTGGAGGAATTGTTTTGGATAATACTGTTTTTCTGAATACAAACAGAGAGATGCCTTTACTCGGACTGGGAGTATACAAAGCCACCGGGGAAAATGAGGCCGAAAATGCTATTATTTCTGCTGTTGAATCAGGATACCGTCTGATTGATACAGCCTCCGTATATAAAAACGAAGAAAATGTAGGACGGGGAATCGCCAGCTGTGGAATACCGCGAAATGAACTTTTTATTACTACAAAAGTATGGAATACCGCACAGCGTCTGGGAGACATTCAGGGTGCTTTTGAAAGAAGCCTGGACCGGCTCAAACTGGATTATGTGGATTTGTATCTGATCCACTGGCCGGTTCCGGGATGTTATCTCAGCACCTGGAAAGTACTGGAGGAAATCCAGAAATCCGGGCGGGCTCTTTCTATTGGTGTCAGTAATTTTGAAATCCGTCATCTGGAAGAACTGGAAGCCAATTCCGGAATCATACCTGCTGTAAATCAGATTGAATGCCATCCTCTCTGCTATCCGAAAGAGCTGATTGATTATTGCCAGGATAAAGGAATCCAGGTACAGGCATATGCCCCGCTTGCAAGGGGTGCATATCTTGATAATGATGTTATGTGTGTACTCGGAACTAAATATGCCCATACTCCTGCTCAGATCGGTCTGCGCTGGGCTACCCAGAAGGGAATATCAGTAATCCCGAAATCCGTACATCCTGACCGCATCAGAAGTAACGGCAATATTTTTGATTTCACAATCGAACAGGAGGATATGGATCTGATCGATACTCTGAACGAAAATTTCCACAGTTCACATGTTCCCGAGGATTTAAGGGACATTGCATTCTGATAAAGAGTAGTTAAAAAATATTTTATCATTCAAATGTAAAAAGCAGATGTATTTATATAACATCTGCTTTTTGCATATTTATCATCTCTGTCTATAGAATTTTCCGTAAATGATGCATTCGAAAGTTTTTCGTAACCATTCAGCAGTCAGCTATCCCGCGAGGTACTGAACAGTTACAGTTTTTCTATAACATCTCAGTTAGTTTTCTGTCCGTCTTCCCATGGAAGCATCGGCGTCTCCACTTTCTTATCTCTTACCATAAGGTCGATCACCGCTTCCGCTGCACTTTTTCCTTCGAACAGGACTTTGTTTATTTCTGTGATGATCGGCATTTCCACATCATATTTCTCAGCCAGTTCTTTTGCTGCTTTTGCGGAATAGACACCTTCCACGATCATTTTCACTTCAGCCATTGCCTGCTCCATGGTATATCCTTTTCCCATCAGATATCCGGCTTTCCGGTTACGGCTGTGGACACTGGCACAGGTAACGATCAGATCTCCGATTCCGGACAGACCATAAAAGGTTTCCATACGTGCTCCCATTTTAACACCCAGACGTGAAATTTCTGCAATTCCTCTTGTGATCAGGGCTGCTTTGGTATTATCGCCGTATCCCAGACCATCTGCGGTTCCGGCCGCCAGTGCGATCACATTCTTTAACGCTGCGCCAAGCTCCACTCCCAGCATATCCGGCGTGGTATAAACTCTGAAAACAGGGCTCATAAAGATTCCCTGCAGATATTCTGCTGTCTCTCTCTGGTGAGAACTTACCACACAGGTAGTCGGAAGTCCCTTTCCAACCTCTTCTGCATGACTTGGGCCGGAAAGCACAGACACATTTGCCTGCGGAAGTTCCTGTTCAATGATTTCGCTTAAAGTAAGAAGAGTTTTTTCCTCCACACCTTTGGCAACATTTACAATTTTCTGTCCGTTTTTTACAAAAGGCGCCATACGCTTGCAGGTACTTCTGGTATAAGGCGAAGGAACTGCCAGAATTGCCACATCTGCATCCCGCAGGCTTCTCTCAAGATCTATTGTGATATCAATCGGTTCAGGAATCTTTACACCCGGAAGTTTGCTCACGTGTTCCCGCTTTTCTCTTAATGTTGTTATCTCCTCCCCAAGCGCCGACCAGAGAATCACCTCGTGTCCATTATTGTAAAGAAGGATAGACAGGGCAGTTCCCCAGCTTCCCGCACCAAGCACACTTATCTTTGCCATATAAATACCTCTTTTTATTTATTTTTTTTGCTTAAATAAATTTTACTTTCTGTCCCGTCAAGAAGCCGTTTTATGTTCTTTTTATGTCTGTAAAATGCCAGTACTGTCAAGAGTCCCATAACAATATAAAGCTCGATCATATGAGAAAAATCCATATGATAAGAACCCATCTGTCCAAATACGATCATACTGATAAATGCAGTCAGATATGCACTTACCGAACACAGAGAAACATAGTGTGTCAGGAAAAACAGTCCGAAAAATACAATTGCACAGATCACAAAAATCCGCCAGTCAAAGGCAATCACAAGTCCTACAGATGCAGCTACGCCCTTCCCGCCCTTAAAATTAAGATAAAATGGAAAATTATGCCCCAGAATACACCCAGCTGCTGCATAAAGGCTCAGCAGCGGCAGGATATCTCCATAAGAATTTCCGAATATTGCTCTTACGATCAGGATGGCCGCAATACACTTCAGACAGTCACACAACAGATTCAATGCCCCGGCCTTTTTGCCAAGTGTACGCAGTACATTTGTAGAACCCAGATTTCCGCTTCCCTGTTTGCGGATATCAATATGATAAATTTTTCCTAAAATGTATGCGGTCTGAAAAAGTCCGCATGCATATCCAATTGCAATACAAATCAGGCGTTCCATGATTATTCTTTTTCACCTCGTTCACGAATAATGAATTTCAGTGATGTTCCCGCAAATCCAAAGGCATCCCTGATCTTGTTCTCCAGATATCTGGTATAAGAGAAATGCATCAGTTCTTTGTCATTTACAAAGATAACAAATGTAGGCGGTTTGACAGCCACCTGTGTCATATAGTAAATCTTCAGACGTTTTCCCTTGTCAGACGGAGGCTGCTGCATTGCCACTGCCTCAGAAAGGATTTCATTCAGGACACCTGTCTGGATTCGCAGTGTCTGGTTTTCGATAACCGCATCGATCGTTTCAAACATTCTGGAAATCCTGAGTCCTGTTTTTGCAGAAATAAATACTAGCTCCGCATATGGCATATATGCCAGAACCTCGCGGATTCTGTTTGTGTGCTTATAAATAGTCTTATCATTCTTTTCAATGGCATCCCATTTATTTACTGCAATGATAACACCCTTTCCTCTTTCGTGGGCAATCCCTGCGATCTTGGCATCCTGTTCTGTAACACCCTCTGATGCATCGATCATTACAATGACAATATCTGCACGTTCTACTGCAGTCACTGTACGGATCACACTGTATCTCTCAATCTCCTCTTTAACTTTTCCCTTACGGCGAAGTCCGGCAGTATCAATAAAGATATAATCCTTTCCCTGCCATTTTACTCTGGTATCTACCGCATCTCTTGTAGTTCCGGCAATATCAGAAACAATCACACGGTCTTCTCCCAGAAGTTTGTTTACCAGTGACGATTTTCCTACGTTTGGTTTTCCCACAATGGCAATTCTCGGGATTTCATCATCTTCTTCTGTATCTGCATCCTCAGGGAAATGTTTTGCCACTTCATCCAGCATATCACCCAGCCCCATACGGTTTGCCGCAGAAATCGGAATCGGTTCACCGATACCAAGGTTATAGAACTCATAAACATCCATCATAAATTTCTGGATACTGTCTACCTTATTCACAACAAGGACAACCGGTTTGCCGCTGCGTCGGAGCATATCTGCCACCTTCGCATCGGAATCCACCAGTCCCTGATGAACGTCTGTGATAAAGATGATAACATCTGCCGTATCAATGGCAATCTGTGCCTGCTCTCTCATCTGAGAAAGGATGATGTCACTGCTGTCCGGCTCAATACCGCCTGTATCGATCATGGTAAATGTCTTGTCCAGCCATGTCACATCTGCATAAATTCTGTCTCTTGTAACGCCGGGTGTATCTTTTACAATAGAAATCTTCTCACCTGCCAGCGCATTAAACAATGTGGATTTACCTACATTAGGCCTGCCCACTATCGCTACTACCGGTTTGCTCATATATCTGTCTCCTTCTTATCTTTTTATGGTCTGGTGCTTCGATCAGACAGTTTACCAGGTCAGCACCCGGTTCATCTACCACTACAACTTCCGTCTTAAGAGCCTGTCTGACATCTTCCACCGTCAGGTCATCCAGAAAAACATCCTCGCCGCTTCTGAGCATATTGCATGGGATCAGTACTTTTTCTCCCAGATTTCTCTGCGCAAGCTGATCCATAAGATCAGTAGCTGTGATCAGACCGGAAACTGTGATCTTCTCTCCAAAGAAATTATTCTTTACTGCATATACTTCAGCCTGGACATTCGGAAATTTCTTCTGTACCAGTTTTATCATTTTATCTATATAAGGCGCTGCCAGCCGTCCTGTTGCAACAGTGGCATTTACCTCTCTGTCATCGCCTTCAAGCTGCTCAAGTCTCTCTTTTACCTCTGTTTCAAGCAGACGCATCATACCAACACCATTCTCCAGCTGAAGGTATCCGTCATATCTGCCCTCCTCAGGAAGTTCATATCCTGCAAGAATATACCATTCATCCGAAGCATGTACAAAATGAATACCATGCTTCTTCACCATGATCTTCTGCCACCGCTCTACCTGACTGATCAGATACCTTGCATCCTCTTTATCAAAAGATTCCAGTGGATACAGACCTTTTCGATACCTGGAAAGACCTACAGGTACGATTGAAACACTCTGCAGTACAGGCGCATATTCCGACAGTTTTTCCAGACTGTATTCCAGTTCATCCCTGTCATTAATCCCCTTGCAGAGCACAATCTGCCCGTTCATGGTCACATCACCTTTATAAAGCCTGTCAACTTTTGCAAGGGCATCTCCGGCAAATCGATTATGGAGCATTTTGCAGCGAAGCTTGGGATTCATAGTCTGAAACGATACATTGATCGGGGAAAGATGAAACTTGATAATACGCTCCAGATCATAGTCACTCATATTGGTAAGGGTAACATAGTTTCCCTGCAGGAATGACAGTCTGGAATCGTCATCTTTAAAATATAAAGTTTCTCTCATACCGGGCGGCATCTGGTCTATAAAACAGAAAATACAGTGATTGGAACAGGAGCGGTACTCATCCATAAGACTGTTCTCAAACTCCACGCCAAGATCATCTTCATATTCCTTTTCTACTTCCAGTTCCCATTCCTCGCCATTCTTCTTTCGGATAAGGAGCGTAACAAATTCGTCATTCATCAGATAACGATAATCAAACACATCCTCTACCGGCTGGCCGTTAATGGAAAGCAGCGCATCTCCCGGTTCCAGTTCCAGTTCTTCTCCGATACTGTCCGGAAGAACCCTGGATATTATGTGTAAATTTTTTTTCATGAATTTTACTCCATTGGAATGTAACCGGAAATTGTGTGTGGGATAAACTTTTCCGGCACATTTTGTTTCTCGATCATTCAGGAGCCGCTGATTTATTTACTGTGCAGGCACAGTTACTTTCTGACATTTACTCCTGATATCATATGACAGTAATTCCGGACAAAATATACCTGCGCCCAGAATCCGCTATCTTTTATATCATAACAATTGTAAAAGAAAAAATCAATAAATTCCTTGACGTATTTTAGGGCAAATGTTATATATTATATTGAAATCTATTTTTTGAGTATAAAATCACTACTTAGGAGGAGTATTATGCCAAACATAGAATTGTTGGAAAAATCCATGCCGGTTGCACCTATCCGTATTGCAGCTCTTGGATGCAGAGAACTTGCAGAAGAAGTTGACAGAAAACTTGTTAAATTCCGTAAAGAGCTGGTTGAACGCAAACAGCTCAGTGTTATTCCTCAGGGATACAGCGAAGAATCATTTATTGTAGAATGTGAATGCCCCCGTTTCGGAACCGGTGAAGGTAAAGGTTATATTAAAGAATCCGTTCGTGGCACTGACCTTTATATTATGGTTGATGTGACCAATTACAGCGAATCTTATACTGTATGCGGACACGAGAACCATATGTCTCCTGACAACCATTTCCAGGATCTTAAACGAATTATTTCCGCTGCAACAGGCAAGGCACACCGTATCAATGTAATTATGCCGTTCCTTTATGAAGGCCGCCAGCACAGACGTACTAAAAGAGAATCTCTGGACTGTGCACTGGCACTGAAGGAATTAAGCGATATGGGAGTTTCCAATATCATTACCTTTGATGCCCATGATCCACGTGTCCAGAACTCTATTCCGCTGAATGGTTTTGATAACTTTTTCCCTACTTATCAGTTTTTAAAAGCTCTGATCAAGAGTGTGCCGGATCTTCGTGTTGACAATGACCATCTGATGATCATCAGCCCTGATGAAGGTGCCATGTCAAGAGCTGTATATTTCTCCAACATCCTTGGAGTAGATATGGGTATGTTCTACAAACGTCGTGATTACTCTACAATCGTCAATGGAAAGAATCCTATTGTTGCACATGAATTCCTCGGAGATTCCGTAGAAGGCAAAGATGTTGTAGTTATCGATGACATGATTTCCTCCGGCGGAAGTATGCTGGATGTTGCCAAACAGTTAAAGGAACGCAACGCAAAGAGAGTATTTGTATGCACTACCTACGGTCTGTTCACAGACGGTCTGGATAAATTTGATGAATATTACGAGAAAGGCTGGCTTGACAGAGTGATCACAACCAACCTGAATTACCGCATTCCGGAACTTCTCGAAAGACCATATTATGTAGAAGCAAATATGAGCAAATATCTTGCGAGCATCATTGATATCATCAATCATGATGTTTCCGTTGAGAAGGTTCGTTCCAGCAACGAAAAGATTATGTCTCTTATGGAAAAAGTAAATTCCAGATAGTTTTTCCGGCAGATGAATACGAAAAGGGGGAGCTGTTAACCAGTTCCCCCTTTTTCGTATTGTACAGTTAATCTGCAAATTCAGGATTACTCACTTCGCACTGTTGTGCTTATAACAATTTCAGGTTTTATGAACGTATGCCAAGAAAAGCCCCAAGATTTCCCCTTTTTCCATGGGAAGCCCTGTGAGAAAAGAGAAACTCAGGATTACAGCAGGTACAGAGATTTGGCATGGAAATGTTTTCTTCCGGGATTCCCGCTTCCAGAAAAATAATCTTGTTTGCCATCCACAGATTTAACTGATATTTTCCGTTTTCTTTTCTGTAAAACAACCTGTTCCGGTATTTCTTATCAAAAACCTTTTCAAATTCTTCAATCACATCTTCGCTGACTTCATAACACTCCTGACAGATAGACGGTCCGATGGCCACTTTCAGATCTTTCGGATTACTTCCATACTCTTCAGACATCTTTTCTATGGTAACTGCACCGATTTTCTGAACCGTACCTCTCCATCCCGAATGAGACAGTCCGATCGCGTGATTCGCCGGATCAGCAAAATACAGCGGAACGCAATCCGCATAAAAGGTTGCGAGAACCAGCCCCGGAACATTTGTGATCATTCCATCTGTATCTGTATAATCACGCGGGATCACAATTCCCTTTCCGCGGTCTTTCTCTGTTACTTTCCGCACATTGTTGGTATGAGTCTGATCAGATGTAACGATGCTGTTCATATCAAATCCCATAGCATCAGAAATCCTTCTGTAATTTTCTTTCACGCAGGACTCCTCATCACCTCTTGTAAAACTCAGGTTCATAGAACTGTAGATTCCTCTGCTCACTCCGCCAAAGCGGGTGCTGAATCCATGAACAAGCCAGTTCATTTCTTCATATGCGGGATATGTAAGAAATGTAACATCTTTATTGTTTTTTACATTCATCTTTGGAATCTGTTCACTGTTCCATTTTATCTTCATATTTCATTATTCCCTTCCTGCTGTATGGCAGATTATTCATCAAAGCAGTTTCTATAATTATTAGAGGATTGCAATATATTCAAACGCATTCTTAACCCAGTGTATTTCATCCCCGTCAATTCCTGCCACATCGAAACGGCATGGGATATCCACATTGTGATATTCCACTGTAAGAAAATACCTTGCCACCTTACATATGGTTTTCTGTTTAGCAGGATTTACTGCAGCCAGCGAATAACCGGAACTATTGTCTTTCCTGTATTTTACCTCAACAAAAACAAGATATTCTCCATCTCTGGCAATCAGATCGATTTCTCCAAATCTGCATCTGTAATTATATCTCAGAATAAATAATCCCTGCTGTTTCAGATAATCAGCAGCTTTTCGTTCGTAACAGTTTCCGGTAGACCGGGTATTTTTATGCAAATTCTTCCATCCATTTCTTTTTATATTATATGTAGGCATCTTTTGTTGTTACTGTGCATCACTCAGTGTATTGCTGTGTACTGAAGGATAGTAACCCTTTTGCGACTGTTTATATGAAATGTGTAATAAAGGTCTTTCTGTGGATCGGGGTTTCTCCGTATTTTTTCAGTGCCGCAATATGATCGGCAGAACCATATCCCTTATTTGATGCAAAACCATATTCCGGGAACACTTTATCATATTCTTCCATCATTCTGTCCCTTGTCACTTTTGCAACAATACTTGCTGCTGCAATGGAAACACTCTTTGCATCTCCCTTAATAATGGGAACCTGTGGAATGGTGATCTGAGGAATCGTGACTGCATCATTGAGAAGAAGCTGAGGAACCACTTCCAGTTTACTTACCGCCTCCCGCATTGCCTCATAAGTAGCCTGAAGGATATTGATCTCATCAATACGCTCCGGGCTGCGCATACCGATTCCTACTGAAACCGCTTCCCTCATAATCACATCATACAGTTCTTCTCTTTTGGAAGCACTGAGTTTCTTGGAATCGTTCAGATAAAGGATCCGGCTGTCCTGTGGCAGAATTACCGCACATGCCACAACCGGGCCTGCAAGGGGGCCTCTTCCCACTTCATCAATTCCGCATAAATAACCAAGATGTTCATATTTATGCTCATATACCTTCATATTTTCAATACGCTGCTTCTCCGCTTCCAGAGCTGCTTCCTTTTTGCGGCACTGTGCGATCAGTTTTTGCACACCACTTCTTGTATCTTCTTTATAAATTTCATATAAAGCCGGGTAGCTGCTCATATCTGCTGCAGCAAACTCGGCTTTAATCTCAGCTATTGTTTTCATAATGGCGCCCACTCCAATGTGATCCGCCCCATTTTTCCGGAACGGAAATCATCAAACAGTATCAGCGAAGCTTTGGCATAATCCAGCTCTTCCTGCTTTTTCAGACACCCTCTGGCTCTGGCAATCGCCTCCAGAACTTCCACAGAAGTTCCCTCCTCTGTGATCTGATATCTCTCTGCCAGAATCCCTTTATAATTTTCGCGCAGATAATCGATCAGCCAGAGTGCCAGTTCCTCCATATTCAGAATGTCATCTTTGATAGAACCTACACATGCCAGACGGATTCCCACCTGCTGGTCTTCAAATTTCGGCCACAAAATACCAGGAGTGTCCAAAAGTTCTACTCCCTTATTCAGACGGATCCACTGTTTTCCTTTCGTAACTCCCGGCTTGTTTCCGGTCTTTGCACAGGCCCGTCCTGCAAAGGTATTGATAAATGTAGATTTTCCTACATTCGGGATTCCCACTACCATAGCGCGGATCGGACGGTTTTTAATACCGCGGCGTCTGTCTCTTTCTATCTTTTCCTTACATGCTTCCTGGATCACATTATTGATTGCTTTCATTCCGGAACCATTTCTGGAATCTACTTTTACAACATAAAATCCCTTTGCCTGAAAATAAGTTTTCCAGGCTTCATTCTGGCGCTCGTCAGCCAGATCTGATTTATTAAGAAGAATCAGTCTGGATTTATTTTTTCCCAGTTCATCGATATCCGGGTTTCTGCTAGAAAGAGGTACGCGGGCATCCACAAGTTCAATGATCAGATCGATCAGCTTAATGTCTTCCTGCATCTGTCTCTTTGCCTTGGTCATATGACCAGGGTACCACTGTACGTTCATATACACCTAACCTTTCAAAAATCCAAATTTATCTTTCGGGGAAATGACAAACCATACCTTTCCCACAATATATTTCTTATTGATATTTCCGATATCACCATACCGGCTGTCCTCACTGTTATTTCTGTTATCGCCAAGTACAAAATACTCACCGCTTTCCAGAGACACTCCGTCGGATGCCAATCCCGCATTACTGATTTCAGGAAAATTCTTATTTTCATTATATACTTCTCCGTTGATCAATACTGCTCCGTTGGATATCTGTACAGTCTCACCGGGCAGACCGATCACGCGGCCGATATGCAGAGCCGCATCATCACTTCCACTGGTTTTATATACAATGATATCTCCCCGTTCAGGTGAGGATACTTTATAAACAGCCCTGTTTACAAAAAAGCGTTCTCCAACCTGCAGTGTGGGCTCCATGGTACTCTCCTGTACAGTCACTGATTGAAACAACGCAATTCCCGCCAGAATGCCAAAAATGAGCACTACCGCTATCTGAAATATCCAGTTAAGGATTCCCCGGACTTTTTTATCTTCAAGTTTTATTTCCAGCATATCTCTGGTCTCTTTCAGTGCCGGACTATCTTTCCATTTTCTGATATTCATCCAAATCTCCTGACAGATGGAAAAAGAGGGACAATACACAAGTTATTGTCCCTTCTTCTGCTAATTCATGAAATTATTTAACAAGCTCTTTAACCTTAGCTGCTTTACCTACACGATCTCTTAAGTAGTTCAGTTTCGCACGACGTACTTTACCACGACGGATAACTTCTACTTTTACTACATGTGGGGAATGAAGCGGCCATGTTTTCTCAACGCCTACTCCGTTAGAGCTCTTTCTTACAGTAAATGTAGCTCTATTGCTTCCGCCCTGTTTCTTGAGAACTGTTCCTTCAAAAACCTGAACACGTTCACGGTTTCCTTCTTTGATCAGTGCGTGTACTCTTACAGTATCACCTGTGTTGAATGCCGGTACTTCAGCTTTTAACTGAGCTGCTTCGATGTTTTTGATAATTTCGTTCATTGTATTTTTCTCCTATTCTTATATGGATGTTCTTAATACATATCCTGTAACAGAGGACCATCTTTTTTCACAACAGTTGTGATTATACTATATAGCCTGATGTATTGCAATACTTTTTGCAAATTTTTTACCAGCAGATTACTTCACATCCTGTTTCCGTAACCAGAACAGTTACTTCCCACTGGGCTGAAGGAAGTCCGTCCTCTGTACGAACTGTCCACTCGTCAATCTCATCCGTATAAATTTCATCGCTTCCCATATTTACCATCGGCTCTATGGTAAACATCATACCCGGAACCATCAGGACACCTGTATTCTCTTCAGAAACAAAGCTTACCCATGGATCTTCATGGAACTCAACTCCCACACCATGTCCACCGATTTCTCTGACTACAGAATATCCGTTTTCTACTGCATGTTTATGAACTGCACTTCCCATATTTCCGATCGGAGTCCATGGTTTCACCTGAGAAATACCAATCTCAACACATTCTTTTGTGACCTTGACAAGTTTTTCTTTCTCCGGACTCACTTTACCGATGCAGAACATTCTGGACGAGTCAGAATAATAACCATTATATATTGTAGATACATCAACATTGATAATATCTCCCTCTTTCAGAATCTGCTCTTCATCCGGGATTCCATGGCATACCACTTCATTTACAGAAGTACACACGCTCTTTGGAAATCCTTCGTAATTTAACGGTGCTGGGATTCCCCCATGCCGTACAGTCTCTTCATGTACCCATCTGTCAATCTCTTCAGTGGATACACCTGGTTTAATATGCTCTTCCACATAATCAAGAACTGCGATATTGATTTTGCAGCTTTCTTTTATTTTCGCGATCTGTTCGGGTGTTTTGATCAGATCATGATCGATCACTGCATATCCTTTCTGCTTCATTATTTCCATTTTTTCATCAAATGCCTCATGGCATTTTTTATATTTTTTTCCGCTTCCACACCAGCATGGATCGTTTCTTCCAATTTTCAAAGACATGATAATTCCTCTTTCTTTTTTCTTATGTAGGGTACAGCGCATCATCACCATTACAGGAAACTGTGTACTGTTTTATCATACCACATTTTCTCTCGGAAATGTGAACTGTTATTGGTAAAATTACTCGTTATCTTTCGTGAATTGTAAGAAAAAGCATCTGCATCAAAGCATTTTTCAAACACACTCCGGAATTGAAAAATCCGGCAGTTTAATTGCTGCCGGATTTTTCAGAATCAGAAGTCTTATCTGTATTCATAATCTGATTAAGTTCATTTATCATCTCATCATCTTTCAGACGAAACTTTACTTCCACTCGTCTGGATGCATCCTTATCTACATTCCCATCGGAATCCAGAACCGGATTGGCTGAGCCATGACCATTTACGGTCAGATAATTCTGAAGTTCTGAAATCTCATCAGAACTCAGGAAGTTCTCCCTGATTTCCGTCAGATACTGTGCAACTGCGAGAGAACGTTTCTGAGAAAGCTCCAGATTGTAATCATAGTCTCCGTCTGTGTCTGTATAACCGTCAATGATGATCTCAGCCAGATACTTCTTATAATCTTTCTGAAGAAGCACCTTACAGTAAATCGGAAGGATATCTGCAAGTTCCTGTTTGCCCTCATCTGTCAGTTCTGACTTATCATAGTCAAATAATACATTTGCATTGAGGGTAAGAGCACCTGTCTGAGCATCAATATCAACACTTACATTGTTTTTGGAAAACTCCTTCTGCAATGCTTCAATAACATCTGCCTTGACACCGATGATATTATCAATTTTCTTTTGCTGTGTGGCAAGAAGAGATGTTTTTTCATCAAGGCTGGCCTGCTGTTCCTTTAACTGTGCTGCCAGTTCTGCAAGAAGCTTTTTCTGCTTGTCAAGCTGTTCATCCTGGGAACTCAGCTTGCTGTTTTTCTCGTCCAGCTCACTCTGCTGTGCCAGAATTTCCGCTGTATACTGCTCCTGAAGAGCTATCTTGTCATCTCTCTCCTTAATACTCTCGTTATAACTTTTCTGAGCCTGAAAAAGAGTCACACACATAATCAGTATAAAAAGGAGCAGCACACCGGCTATCATATCAGAATAAGACCGCCAGACATTAAATCCGCCCTCTTCTGATTTCTTTCTTTTGCGCATATTTCTCTCCTTTTCTTATTTGAATAAGCTGAATTTACCTTTCTGGTTTTTGGAAATATTCTTCATATTTTTGTTCATCTCCTCCAGAAGTGCTTCCTGACGCTCGCTCTGTTCCTCCAGAAGTTTGCGTACTTCCTCCACAGATTCTTTCTGTGCCGCACTCTGAGCTGATTTTCCGCCTGAGAGATAAATATTGTTGTCTTCTTTCTGAACAGAAATATCTGCAAAGAGTCTGCGTACCTCTTCCATTGTCTCGTAAGTCATCTTCTGATAAGATACAAAGTCTTTCATCTTTACATCCAACTGTTCTACCAGTTTACGGTTAGCCTCAAGCACATCTTTTCCTGCCTGATTTGCAGCCGAAACCTTTTCCATTCCCTGCGCGGCAGCTTCCACATATTTCTGCATTGTCTGATTGCAGGCAACCCAGAATTTGGCAGAAGATTTCTCGGATTCATGCAGATAATCCGCAATGCGCTGATAATCCTGCTGCTGAAGCTTCTGGATTTCCTGATTATCCTGTGTGATTCTTGTTGCCGTAGACATATAACGGCCCTGAACCTGTCCCAGTTCATTTACAAGGTCTTTCATAGCTTCGCTCTGTTTTGCATATGAGGTATTCAGCTGATTACTCATCGTCTGATAGAGCCTTGTAGTATAATCAATATTTTCTTTCTGCGCTTCCTTCAGCTGTACAAGAGCTTCATTGAAATCTGTGAACTGCATTTTAAATGAACCGTTCATCTCCCGCAAAAAAGTACGCAGGATATCCTGAACCACATCCTCCTGACATTTTGTTACAGATTCTGTCAGAATCTCCAGAGATTCTGTCATCTTCTGGAAAGTAGGATTGATTGCTTTCTCAAAACTCTCTGCCATCTGTGAGGTAAGCTGCTCTGCCATCTGTTTCATGGCTTTTGTCTGAACCTTCTGACTTGCAAGCATCAGGTTTCTTGACTCGCTCTCAGCCGCCGGAAGTACATAAAGATGAAATCTCTCCAGAAATCCCTGAAGCTTCGCATCCATTCCGGAATAAACGCTTTTCATTCCGGAACTGTAGATCAGTGCAAATGCAATTCCATAGATAGAAGTAAGGAATGCTACTTTGATACCATCTACCAGGGCAGATACAGAGGTAGTCATTGTCTCATAGCTGGATGGCTCAAAACTCTTAAGCCCCCATACCAGACCAATAAAAGTACCAAGAATACCAAGGCTGGTAAAAATATCCGGTGCCATTTCCAGAATCTTCTTATGTACATGAAGATCAATCTCGTCCTCATTTATGTAATCTTCAACATCTCCGATTCCTTCCTGGTTTTTCTCCATGGCATCTACAAAGCTGTCCATTCTGTCATCCAGATATTTATGTTCAAACATCCCCTTCAAGCAGGAAAGATCTTCGCTTTTGGCTTTTCCGGGTATTTTGAATATACTGGAAAGCTCCTGCGTTCCTCTTGCAAGAGCCTCTCCAATGCTGTCTACCCGAAACATACCGCCAAACAGTCCGGCCAGATAGATCACAGCCATAACAGCGAGGAATGCAAAGTTATAAATCATCGTGCCTGATGAACCATTCCCGGTCAGCAGCGTCATGGCAACACATCCGCCAAGCACCACCAGAAAAAGAACCGTATTCATAATTTTTTTGCCCATAATACACCTCCTGTGATTATTTGCAGATTCTGCACAAAATTACAGACAATTTCCTTTTTCGTATATCATATCACAACGTCATATCTGTCACAAGTAAAAATATAGTTACTGTTCACAGTAACGTAGCCAAAATTCATTCCAGATTGCCTGCGGCAATGGAATTTTGGCTTGTATGTCTCGGGATAGTGGGATACTGCAGTTTGGAGGCACACATCCATGCCAGAAATGTTCCGGATCCTGATAAACATTCTGAAGCAGTGCACGAACTGCACATCCATGAGAAGAAACAAGAATTGTTTTGTCTGCCAGAGCAGGATCTGTCGTTTTCTCCACCCAGAATTCTCTGGTGCGTTTCAGAATATCAGAAATGTTTTCGCCGTTTTGAGGACGTTCAAATTTCTGTGGCTCTTCAAAGAAAATTTCCATTTCATGGCTGATGATCTTCCCTTGTTCATCCTTAAACCGGCTTCCTTCAAGAACTCCGAAATCAATTTCCTGGATTCTTTTATCCTCAATAACAGGAATCTGCCTGTTTCCCAGCACATAATGTGCTGTCTGTCTCGCTCTTGCCAAAGGACTGGTAAAACAGATATCAAACGGAACATCTTTTAATGCTTCTCCTGTTCTTTTCGCCAGTTCAATTCCTTCCGGTGCAAGGGGAATATCCATTGCCCCCTGCACTTTTTTCAGTTTATTCCACTGAGTTATCCCATGTCTTAATACATAAATCAGCATTAACTTCTCAACTCGATTCCAAGATCTGTCAGGCCATTCAGGATTTTCTTCATTGCAGCTGTAATCTCGCTCTCTTCCAGAGTCTTGTCATGGTGACGGAATACCAGAGAATAAGCCATGGATTTATATCCTCCTTTAATCTGGTTTCCTTCATAAATGTCAAATAACTGATAACTCTCCAGAATCTTTCCGCCTCTCTGAGTCAGAATATGTTCAATCTGTCCTGCAAGAACGGTTTTCGGAACGACCATACTTAAATCGCGGGTTACTGCAGGATATTTTGCAATTCCTGTGTATTTATGGTTGAAGCTTGCAAATTCAAGAACCGTAAGGATATCAATCACTGCCACATATGCCTTATCACCGATTCCATAAGTATCTGCAACCAGAGGATGAACCTCTCCCAGATAGCCCACAACCTTACCATCATAAACCATATTTGCCTGTCTTCCGGGATGAAGGTAAGTCTTTCCGCTGTTTGGATCATAATCTACTTTATCTCTCATTCCTACTTTCTCAAAGAACTCTTCACATACACCTTTCATGTCAAAGAAATCGCCGTTTCCATACATACCAAGTGTAAAGTGCATACGCTCATCCGGAAGTTCTGTAAGAGGAAGTGCTTTCGGACGATATACATTACCAAGTTCATAGAGACGTACATCTTTATTTCTTCTGTTATAGTTCGTAGCCAGAGAACTGAGCATACCGTTTAAAGTAGTTGTTCTCATGACACTGTAGTCTTCTCCCAGAGGATTGCTGATCACGATTCCCTGACGGAGCTTACTGTCAGCCGGAAGTCTTAATTTGTCAAATACCTTCGGACTTTCGAAAGAATAGGTCATTCCTTCAGAGAAACCACAATATTCCGCAATATCACGTGCCACTGCTTCAATACGAAGTTTAAACGGAAGCTTACCTGTTGTAGCTTCACCTGTAGGCAGAGTAGTCGGAATCTTATCATATCCGAAAAATCTTGCAACTTCTTCTGCAACATCAGCTACATAATGGATATCCTGACGGAAAGTAGGAGCTACGATCTCATTTGTTTTTTCGTCATAGGTCAGTTCTACTTTTGCCAGATAAGCAAGCATTTCTTCCGGTGTCAGGTCAGTTCCAAGAAGAGCATTAATCTTCTCCGGTTTGAAAGGAACTCTGGATGGTTCTCTTACTTCATTGCAGATATCTACCATTCCACCTACGACTTCACCTGCTCCAAGTTCCTCCATCAGCTGGCATGCTCTGTCGATAGCTGCCTGCGCATTGTTCGGGTCAAGACCTTTTTCGAATTTACCGGAAGCATCTGTTCTCAGACCGATTCTCTTGGAAGAAAGGCGGATATTTGTTCCATCAAAACATGCAGCCTCGAAAAGAACAGTTTTTACATCGTCTGTGATCATAGAATTCTCTCCACCCATGATACCGGCAATACCAACTGCTTTCTCACCGTCACAAATCATCAGTACCTGATCATCCATGGTACGTTCCTGTCCATCCAGCGTTACAAATTTCTCATCATTCTCTGCACGACGTACAACGATTTCTTTTCCTGCAATCCTGTCCAGATCATATGCGTGCATTGGCTGACCAAATTCTTCCATTACATAGTTTGTAATATCTACCAGATTATTGATCGGACGGATTCCATTGGAAGCCAGACATCTCTGCATCCATTTCGGAGATGGTCCGATCTTAACATTCTTTACGACTCTTGCGCAGTAACGTGGACAAAGTTTCGGATCTTCTACCGTTACTTTTACATAGTCAGAAGCTTTTTCATCATTTCCCTTACACTCTACAACAGGAGGACAGAATTTCTCATTAAACGTAGCTGCCGCTTCTCTTGCAATTCCCAGTACGCCGTAGCAGTCAACACGATTGGATGTGATTTCATATTCAAAAACAACATCATCCAGGCCCAGTGCCTTGATCGCACTCTCGCCTACAACAGCGTCTTCAGGGAAAATATAGATTCCGTATTCCGGTGCTTCCGGATACATTTCTCTTGTGCTTCCCAGCTCTTCGATGGAACACATCATACCATAGGAATCGATTCCGCGAAGTTTTCCTTTTTTGATTTCAATTCCACCCGGTGTTTTCTTTCCGTCATGTCCACCGGCAACACGTCCGCCGTCAAGAACAACAGGAACCTTATCTCCCTCTTTTACATTAGGAGCGCCTGTAACAATCTGTACAGTCTCTGTTCCGATATTCACCTGGCAGATGATCAGTTTATCTGCATCCGGATGTTTCTCAATTTTTTCAATCTGACCGATCACGATCTTATCCAGATCTGCGTCCAGTTTTTCAAAGCCTTCCACTTTTGTTCCTGTCAGTGTCATGGCATCTGTATATTCCTGTGCTGTCACATCAAGATCCGGCACATACATTTTAATCCAAGATAATGAAGTATTCATTTTGTTAATCCTCTTTCTATATTATAGCTCAGACTTATAGCAGCTTTCCCGGACAGAAATTTCCTCTTGGCTGCATAGCTCTGTTGTTTCAGACAGTCATTTCATCAGAACTGTTTCAGGAAACGGATATCATTCTCATAGAGCAGTCTCATGTCATCAATCTCATATTTCAGAAGTGCAATACGTTCAAGACCTACGCCAAATGCGAATCCTGTGTATTCTTCCGGATCAATTCCGCACATGCTTAATACATTCGGATGAACCATACCGCAGCCAAGGATTTCAATCCAGCCGGAACCTTTACAGAAACGGCAGCCTTTACCACCACACTTGAAACAGGATACATCCACCTCTGCGCTTGGCTCTGTGAACGGGAAGTGATGTGGTCTGAACTTAGTTTTTGTCTCAGGTCCGAATAATTCCTGTGCAAACTCCTGCAAAGTTCCCTTAAGATCTGCAAAAGTGATGTTCTTGTCAATAACAAGACCTTCGATCTGATGGAAAGAAGGAGAATGTGTTGCATCTACTTCATCTGAACGGAATACACGACCAGGTGCAATCATACGGATCGGCAGCTTTCCTTTCTCCATAGTACGTGCCTGAACCGGTGAAGTCTGGGAACGAAGAAGGATAGAATCGTTGATAAAGAAAGTATCCTGTTCATCACGTGCCGGATGATTTTCCGGAATATTCAGTTTAGTAAAGTTGTAATCCGCATACTCTACCTCCGGTCCCTCTACTACTTCATAACCCATACCAATAAAGATACGCTCTACTTCTTCCAGGGCGATGGTGTTCGGGTGACGGTGACCGATTTTAGCTTTCTTTGCAGGTAAAGTCACATCAATCACTTCCTGTTTCATCTTCTCTTCACGTGCTGCTTCTTCCAGTTTCTGTTTAGATTCATCAAGAAGTGCTTCTATCTTGCTTCTTGTTTCGTTTACAAGCTGTCCAACCTTCGGGCGCTCTTCCGGTGCAACATCTTTCATACTCTTTAAAATTGCAGTCAATTCACCTTTTTTACCAAGGTATGCCACACGTACTTCGTTCAGTTTTTCCAGACCTTCGGATTCACTGATCCGTTTTCCGGCTGCTTCAGCCAGTTCCTGAAGTCTTTCTTTCATATCCATGTTCTCTTTCTCCTTTATGTCATAATGTCAGAGAAGAAAAATCGTTACTGAGAACAGAATGAACAGTAACGTAAAATCTGACTCTGACTTGATAGCCACAAATCGCTCCGTTGCAAAAGCAGTTCTCGCAATTCATGTTATAATAGCAGAATTGGCAAACAAAAAACTCCGTCCCACTAAAGGGACGGAGTAAAATATCCGCGGTACCACCCTGCTTCCTGCATTTTCTACAGGCTCTCGGTCTGCTTAACGCGCAGTAACGTCATTTCCTACTCAGTAAATACTGTCATTCAGAAACGCGGCTCCGGTGGGAAATTCAGGAAATATCTGAACCTGAGGCAGCTTCCAGCCGATGGCTTCCTCTCTCTGACGGAAAATAAATCCCTGTAAACACCTTCTAAGCTTTTCATGATTATCAACACTAGTAATCATGCCACAGACGTCAAAATCTGTCAAGTACCATTTACATTATTTATTTTTAAGATATTCATCGATACCTTTGGCACCAGCTTTACCTGCACCCATGGCAAGGATAACAGTAGCTGCACCTGTAACAGCATCACCGCCGGCATATACACCATCTTTAGATGTCTTACCTGTTTCTTCTTCAGCAATGATACATCTTCTCTTATTGACTTCAAGACCTTTTGTTGTAGAAGAAATAAGAGGGTTCGGGGAAGTACCAAGAGACATGATAACTGTATCTACATCCATGTCATATTCAGATCCCGAAATTTCAACCGGACGACGTCTTCCGGAAGCATCCGGCTTACCAAGTTCCATCTTGACAACCTTCATACCTTTTACATGACCGTTCTCATCTACAAGGATTTCCTTCGGGTTAGTAAGAAGATCAAAGATGATTCCCTCTTCTTTTGCGTGATGAACTTCCTCTGCTCGTGCAGGAAGCTCTGCTTCACTTCTTCTGTATACGATATGTACTTCAGCACCAAGTCTTAAAGCTGTTCTGGCAGCATCCATAGCAACATTACCACCGCCTACAACTGCTACTTTCTTTCCTGCTGCGATCGGTGTATCATAAGAATCATCAAAAGCTTTCATCAGGTTGCTTCTTGTAAGATATTCGTTGGCAGAGAATACACCGCTTGCATTCTCACCCGGGATACCCATGAACATTGGAAGTCCGGCACCTGATCCGATAAATACAGCTTCAAATCCTTCGTCCTCGATTAGCTGATCGATTGTTGTGGATTTACCGATAACAACATTAGTCTCGAATTTAACACCTAATTCTTTAACTTTTTCAATTTCTTTCTTAACAACTTTCTGTTTCGGAAGACGGAACTCCGGAATACCGTAAACAAGAACACCGCCAAGTTCATGAAGAGCTTCAAATACAGTTACATCATAACCAGCTTTTGCAAGATCACCTGCACAGGTAAGTCCGGAAGGACCGGAACCGATTACTGCAACTTTATGTCCGTTCTTAACTTCTGCTCCAACAGGTTTGATATCATGTTCCAGAGCATAGTCAGCAACAAATCTCTCCAGCTTACCGATAGAAACAGCTTCACCTTTGACTCCGCGGATACATTTACCCTCACACTGGGATTCCTGAGGACATACACGTCCACAGATAGCCGGAAGTGCGGAGGATAATCCGATCACTTTGTATGCTTCTTCGATCTTTCCCTCTTTAATCTCTTCAATAAATCCAGGAATATTAATGGATACAGGACAGCCTTCCACACATTTCGGTTTCTTACAGCCTAAGCATCTCTGTGCTTCTTCCATTGCTTCTTCCTGATTGTATCCAAGACAAACTTCTTCAAAGTTTGTTGCACGCACCTTTGGATCCTGTTCTCTTACAGGAACTTTCTTTAACATCTTTGCATCTGCCATTACTTGTCACCTCCACAATGTCCACATCCGCCATGATGGGTATCACCTTCCTGAAGTTTCAGTAATGCACGTCCCTCTTCAGTCTTATACATCTGGCTTCTCTTCATAGCCTGGTCGAAATCAACGAGATGTCCGTCGAATTCCGGTCCGTCTACACATGCAAACTTAATCTCATCGCCAACCTGAAGACGGCATGCGCCACACATACCTGTTCCGTCAACCATGATCGGGTTCATGCTGACAATTGTATGAATGCCAAGCTTCTTGGTAAGAAGACAGACAAATTTCATCATGATCATCGGTCCGATCGCTACACAGACATCGTAATGTTTGCCTTCGTTTGTTACCAGATCCTCAAGAGTCTTGGTAACCATACCTGCACGGCCATAGGAACCGTCATCTGTAGTAACATAAAGATTGGAAACTTCTCCCAGTTCTTTCTCAAGGATAACCATATCCTTAGTTTTTGCACCAAGAATAACATCTGCTGTGATTCCATGTTCATGGAGCCATTTTACCTGTGGGTAAACAGGGGCTGTACCAACACCGCCGGCAACAAATACCATTTTCTTTTTCTTTAATTCTTCGATATCTTCCTCAACAAATTCAGAAGGACATCCAAGAGGTCCTACGAAATCGCGGAATGCATCTCCTGCTTTTAATTCTGCCATCTTGATGGTAGATACACCAATCTCCTGGAATACGATTGTGACCGTACCTTCTTCACGATCATAATCACAGATAGTAAGAGGGATTCTCTCACCCTTCTCATCTAACTTAACGATAATAAATTGTCCTGGCTGACAATGGCTTGCAACACGCGGTGCGTGTACAACCATAAGATGGATCTTAGCTGCCAGTGTTTCAGCTTTTAAAATCTTATACATGGTTTTCCTCCTCGCAAATAATAAACCTCTATTAATAATACGCCAAAATCTGACATATGGCAAGGGTTGATTTGTAGCATATATAAGATTTTTTTGTTACTGCTCACTCCGTTCTCAGTAACGTAGCCAAAATTCATTCCAGATTGCCTGCGGCAATGGAATTTGGGCTTGTATGTCTCGGGATTTTGGCATAT
>PPYE01233187.1_pt1 | contig 44227 bp, 43 predicted proteins | sample 1559881 | NCBI WGS metagenome assembly PPYE01 (sample SAMN08240022, study PRJNA423297) | Human gut metagenome, whole genome shotgun sequencing project.
TCATCGGTGGATACCTGGAAAAGCAATTTTATGCCATTTTATCCCATTTCACCTCACTTTATGTCCTTGACAAGGGCCAGCTAAAACCGTACTAAGCACATCCCCAAATCAAGACACAGAGCGGCTTTTGCTCTGCATCCCTGAGTCATTGCTACAACCATACTAAACCCTGTCTATGGCCTTCCGCAGGTCTGACAGGGTCTTGTGTGTGTAGGTCCCTTTTGTGATACCCGGTCTGGCGTGTCCCAGAATCATCCGGATAGTTGTCTCACTGACCTCCGCACGGTCAAGGAGCGTGGCCAGGGTGTGGCGGCACTCATGAGGTGTGTGCTTCATTTTGACTTGCCCCATGGCCTTGTCCCAGAGCCTACGGAAGCTGTCATAGGTGGGGCAGGCGCAGATGATGCCAGACGCTTTCCTTTCTGTGAGTATCCCCAGGATACGGTGATGGATGGGGATTTTACGGACCCCGGCGGCTGTCTTTGACTGCTTGATGTCGATGTACCTTTGCCGGACGTTGATGTCACCTGGACGAAGAGCGATAAACTCTCCGACCCTCATGCCTGTATAGATAAGGATGAGAGCATCAGAGACGCCAGGGACATCCAGAGACCGCCAGAGACGGCCTATCTGCCTGGCTGTGAATGGCTTTTTATGGTAGACGATGGTGTGCTTCGGCAGCTCGATGAATGGGCTCAAATCGTGGTCCACGATGCCGTTTTTGATGGCATACTTGTACAGCTGAGAAAGCAGTACCCGGCATTTCTTTCGGGTGCAGTAACCAGCTGGTACAGCGTCGATGGCTGACTGTAAATCCGGATAGGCGATAGCATCGAAAGGCATGGCGTGGAGCGGGGAAAGATGCCTGTAGCTGATGCGGTCGGCCTGCTGACTGGATGCCGAAACATCTGGGAAGTGCCTCTTGCTCCATGCCGCATAGACGGCGGAAAACGTGACTTGATGGGTGGGTGTGCAGTGATTAATCTCGACAAGATACTCAAAAGCCTCTTGATACGACTCAAAATATCCCAAAGCTCGCTGCCGTCCATCTATGGTCTTTTTGACTACATACGGCCGCCTCCGATTCCCTTGCAGTTTATAAACGGTGCCGTATCCATTCGGTAATCTCATGACAACACATCTCCTTATAAGTCATATAAGGAGCATTTTACCAAAGGAGGTGGCCTATGGATGTATCACTAGGTGACATCGTAGCCGTCTTGACTCTGCTGGGCGGGGCTCTGGTGTGGGTCATCCACGTGATCATAAGCCCGCTCAAGGTCCTGCTGGACCGTGTGGTCAAAAGCCTTGATAAGCTAGATGAAACGCTCAGCAAGGAACGTGCCAGGCGGGAAGAAATCGAAATCCGGCTGGAAGCCATCGAAGCCAGGGGGAAGAGCAACTCCCACCGCATAGATGACCTGGAGGAGCAGCAGAAAAAATGTTTGAACAAATCGCTCATAAACTGAAAAGAATGAAGCAGCTTCGTCTGACGATTCAATCCGTATGGCTGTTCCGATTCATCGTTTTTATAGGGCTGGCGCCTTTCACGCTGGCCCTTTTTCTATGGGTATTTGCCCTGGCAACAGGGCTCCACGAGGAATGGCTTTTTAAGATGATCGACGCTGCGCTGCACATCGGAAATCAAGTCCTGGGGCCGGCCGTTGTCTCCGGGCTGCTGAACATAGTGCCCAGGGTGACCGACTCTAATGGCGACGGCGTCCCGGACATAGACGAAAGGGAGGAAAAAACTGATGAAAAAAGTGACACTGGAAGACATCCAGACCATGGCTGAGGCATCCCGTGCCCAGCTCTGGGAGGATGCCCGGAACATGCAGCGAGATGTCAAGATTTATCTGCACTGGACAGCCGGGAGATATGGCCAGCTTTTTGACGACTACCATCTCAACATCGATCAGGACGGCTCCATCTATGCCAGCACCGACGACCTCAGCGAGACCCTGGCCCATACCTGGCACCGTAACACGGGGGCTGTAGGTGTGGCCCTGTGCTGCTGCTATGGTGCAGACACGGCAGACCTGGGAGACTATCCGCCCACTGCCGCTCAGATCGAGGCCATGGCCCAGGTGGTGGCCGTGCTGGCCAAAGCCCTGTGGCTGACCATCGACCGGGACCGGGTGCTGACCCATGCGGAGGCAGCGGATAACGTGGACGGTCTGCTGCCCGTAGGAGATGAGTATGGCCCGCAGACCACCTGTGAGCGCTGGGACCTGCAGTACCTAGGCACCGATGAGAGCCCCCAGTGGACCACCGATTACGACGACCCCTGGACCGGGGGAAACATCATCCGGGGCAAGGCCATCTGGTACAGACAGCAGATGGGAGAGTGACTCCGATGACTGATATGCAGGATCCTGGCACCCGGAAAAAGATCCTGGCGGCGGCGGCAGGCCTGTGCCTGCTCTGTCTCCTGGGGGACATGATCTATGGATGCAGTCGGGAGCACCAAAAAGAGCAGCCGACGGTGATGCCGTACCAGGATACCACGGACCCGGTCAAAGCTGCCGACCAGCTCAAGCTGTCCGATGACTCCGCCAGAGAGGTGACCAAAGAGATCTATCGGATCCAGCAGACCCAGCCCACGCCCCATGTGACTTACTACGTACAGGCCCCGGATCTGACGGCCGGAGCGGAGACCGTGGCCCGGGACATCCAGGAGGATAAACCCTCCGTTCCGGCAGCCGCACGGGAAAAGACGGACCGCACCGTGGTGACGGCCGATCATGACCACCAGAAGGTGGATGTCTATAAGGTTAGCTTGCGCAAGCCTCATAAGATCAAAGCCGGGCTGATGACCGCCGACGGCAAGACCTACGGTGGTATCGGCTACCAGGCAGGCCGCTGGGAAGGTATGATCTACACCCGCAACGGGAGGAAAGTGGACGCGGCGGCCATTACCTATACCCTGGCGGAGTGGTAAAAGAAAACCCGTAGAGCTAGGAAATATCTGGCTTTACGGGGTGATTTTTTATTGTTTTCACTTGACAAAATACCGCATATACGGTATAATAAAGATGTAGAAAGGAGGTGAAAAGGTGGACTTATTAAAAATGGCCGCAGAAGTTACAACAGGAATTGGATTGATTTTGACAGGGATCTACCAAATCCTGAAGAACATCATTGGCCACTGATTGTAGGGGAGGAAAGTCCTCCCCTTACTCATCATAAGTCTATCAAAATACCATGAAAAAATCAATTTGGCACTGTGCATTTTTAGGAGTGGGTTGCCTAGCGATGTTGAATGACCAAATCCAGTTGGGAATGGTTCTACTTGCGCTTGGACTTTTCTTTTTATTCAAGGGAGGAAAATAATGTTGAATGATGTGATGACTTTGGAAGAAGCTGCTGAGCTTTGGAATAAGTCTACCGACTCCTTAAGGCAGGCTTGTATTAGCCGACAAGGAAGACCTCCACGCTTTAATATTGGCGTGGAGGCGGTACAGTCGAAAAGAATCTGGCTCGTTACCCGTGCGGGGATGGAAAGGCTGTATGGCCCTTTGGACGGCAAAAATACGGCAAAAAAATGATGGAAATCACAGTGTTTCGTGGGCAAAATATCGATGTTGCAATTATGGCCACTGTGATACAACCTAGTGTTTGGGATTAACGAAAAAATATCGTTATATATCACAATTACGGCAAATAATCACAAATCTGCCCGCATCCTCCATGGGTGCGGGCTTTTTGTCTCTTGTGGCAAAATTTTGGCAAATGGATTCAAGCTTCAAGGTACGGTTTTGTTTTTATCAAAAAATGGATTGATTCACGGATTAATTCCCGTTTGGATGCTGACAATACATTTGCTGGTTTTTTGTTTTGTCAAGTTGAGAGAAAACCTGTTCCTCAATCTCCCGAAATCACGTGTTCCTACGCCTATTTTTTAACCGTCTCAATGAGGTTGTTATCGCCTTCAGTGAATCCATTGGAATATGGCTGGTTCCATCGCTTGCATCATTGGGCGTTACCTCAATCTTGCGGGCCATAAATCGTTTTGACTGGACGATTTCCAGGGGGTGAGGATATGGAAAAAACACGATAACAAGAGAGCCTTTCGCTAGGGATGGCAGGGGAATTTGTTAAATCGAGCGCCCTCATTGTAAAATAAGGGAAACTTGTTCTTCCATAATCATGCGTTTCCGAAAAGCGCAAGACGGGCAGACTAGAACAAAATATCGCAGGAAATCCAGCGCCTCATTTAGATCCGTACCCATCATCAGGTTGCGTCTTTCTTAGGAATCTATGAGCGTCTTTTTCGCTGGCCAAATAAGGAGACATCCTGCACTTCACAGTCATTTCCTTTTTTTGTCATAAAGATTTTATTTGTTCTTTCGATTTTTACGCTGTATAATGGAGCAAGTGGTATATCCAATTTGCATGGGTCTTTCTTTGAGGGAGGATTCTGTTAAGGAAGGTTGTTATAACTATGGAAAGACAACAGACCGTACTGATTGCTGATGATGAGGCACAGATCCGAGAGATCTTGAGCCTTTATTTTAAAAAAGAAGGCTTCAAAGTGATTGAAGCGGCCGATGGGGCGGAAGCCCTGGTGCAGATCCAGGCGGGGAAACCGGACATCATCCTTCTGGATATCATGATGCCTGTCCTCGATGGTTTTGAAGTCTGCAAACAGGTCCGTAAGATTTCTGATGTGCCAATCATCATGCTGACCGCCAAGGATTTTGATGATGACCGTATCCTGGGTCTGGAGATGGGGGCCGATGATTACATCGCAAAGCCATTCAATACCCGCGAAGTTGTCGCCCGCGTTAAGGCTGTCCTGCGTCGCAGCAGCCAGTTCCTGCAATCCCAGAACAAGCAAGTCCTTGAATATCCCGATCTCATGATCAACTTAAGTGAATATCGCGTCGTTGCCTTTGGCCGGGAAGTGACCTTTACGGCAAAGGAAATGGAGCTTCTGTGGTGCCTTGCATCAAACCCGGGCATTGTTTTTTCACGCAATCAGCTGCTTGAAAAAATTTGGGGGTATACGTATTACGGGGATACCCGCACGGTCGATACGCATATCAAGCGCGTTCGCCACAAATTGGACATTCCCAAGGATGCGAAATGGGATATCGTGACCGTTTGGGGCGTTGGCTATAAGTTTGAGGTCAAGAAGTGAAAAAGTCATTAAGTACGAGGCTCATGTATAGCTACATGGGCCTTATTGTCATTATCATCGTAGGGATTTCCGTAGGACTTTCCTATTTGATTACGGATTATTTCTTCCGTACAAAGGAGACGGAACTGAACCAAAAAGGGGGAGAAGTAGCCCTCATTGTCCGCTATTTCAACGCGTCAGGGGCGTCGTCCGCCATGTTGAGCCAGTACCTTACAAGTGTGGATCAACTGATTGGCGCGCGTATCTGGGTCTTTGATTCCAATTACCGCCTCATCAATGCCTCCGAAACGATGCGGGATATGGAAAAAGATCTTCGTACAGCCCACGACATGCCGAGTGCCGGCGCCAATGATCCCTCCTCCCGCCGCAAGGGAAGCTCCGTTGAAGCCATTGACCAGCAGCTTCGGGAAGGCGGTCCCCTCAATGATAAAGTCAAATCTATTCTCTCGAGCGTCTATGAACGCAACCGTGTCAATGCCCGGCTCTTTCATCCCTACTATAAGGAACAGGTGCTCTTGGTAGGGCTTCCCATGGAAGATTCACATCAGGAAATTACAGGGGCCATTTTGCTGGCTGCCCCCATTGATGGGTTAAACCGTGTCCTGCGCGATATCTATATCTACACGATCATTGTCGGCATTGCCGCCCTCGTCATCAGTGTCATCATTGTGTCAGGACTCACGCGGCGCCTTGTGCGTCCCCTTGTAGACATGAAAAACAGCGCCAAGGCCATTGCTTCCGGCGATTACTCCTTGAAGGTTGTCGTAGACGGGGAGGATGAAGTGGCTGATTTGGGCCGCTCCCTGAATTCCTTGGGCCGTGACCTGGAACAATTTGTCCTTAAGACCAATAAGATGGAAAAACTGCGCCGCGACTTTGTAGCCAATGTTTCCCACGAACTGCGGATGCCCATTACTATCATCCAAGGATATAATCAGGCCATCCTCGATGGAACGGTCACAGATCCGGATGATATAAAAAAATATAGGAAACTCATTGATAATGAGACCCAGCGCCTGGAACGGCTGATCAATGAACTTCTTGAAATCAGCCGTCTCCAACGCAAGGAAAATGAGGAAATGGAACCTGTGCCGTTGGGTGAGATTACGGAAAACGTCGTGAGCATGATGGAAGTTCGGGCCCAAAAGCGGGATATCCGGCTCGAGCGCTACCTTGATGACAATCTCATGGTCATGGGCAACGGGGACCGGCTCTTCCAGCTTGTCATGATCTTGGGGGATAATGCAATGAAGTATTCCCCTGATTCATCATCCATCGTCTTCCAAGTCCTTCCCAGCCGCACCGGAGGCGCTGTGTTAACGGTGACAGACCACGGGTATGGGATCCCTCAGGAAGACCTTCCCTATATCTGGGAACGCTTTTACAAGGTGGATAAGTCCCACTCACGCCATATCCCGGGAACTGGCCTAGGCCTCGCCATTGCAAAGGAAATTATTCGTATCCATAAAGCCAAGGTCCAGGTCCAGAGCGAAGTGGGGAAGGGAACGACCTTTATGATCACGTTCCCCCCTGCCAAGGTCAAAAGCAAAATGGGAAAGGAACATGTGGCAGAAGTGGTTGAGCCCGTTGTGCCTCTTCCTGATGAAGATCCAGTGGAGCCGGAAGGAAAGTGATCCATATGAAAAAAGAACTCCTTACGCTGTGTTTTTGCCTCATCGGGCTGTGGGGAGCAGGTACTGTTCAGGCCACGGCACCAGTCACCCCAACCCAGCCGTCTGCTCTTAGGTATTTCGGAAATGCCCATGAAACCCTTGCCTTGGTGCCGCAAAAAAGTGGTTTTTCCCTCTGCTATGCGCTCCCCGGCGAAAATGGGACGCGCTGGAACTGGTTTTATCTGTCTCCTGAACGTAAGGACAGCTACACACTTCGGGAAGAAGGCCCTACGGTCAAAGCTGACAGTACGGTCCGTCTGTCCCCTGGTGGATCCCAGCTTGTTGCAGGCCGTTATGTCTACCCTGCCATGACCTATACGGGCAAGCCGCCTGATGAAGCCTTTCAGGAAGCTCCCTACGAGATGGCCCCTGATGAAGAGGCCTTGATTGGATACTATCACGGCGGCGGAGATGTGCTCCTTGTCCGGGAACATCAAGGAGAACTGGAACTACTTTATGAGCTTGAAAAAAATGATCGGGATTTTACGAAAAGCAACAGCTTTGCCTTGGTAAAGAATCATTATGATGCCTATACACTGATGGAAAAGGGCCCCTATACGGATACGTCCTCTCCCGTCCGTTTTGACCGAAATGGATCAGGGTTGGGAATCAGCCTGCGCATAGGCAATCATTCCTACAGCCGAATTTTTACGCGAGGCGAAAATGACAGGCCTTGGCGCGTCAAACCGGTCATGACCTTGGCGCAGGCAAGGGAAAAAGCCAAGGCCTTTCCCGTCCCTTCAAAAATAGCTGCAGAAAAGCTTGATCTTGTAAGCGTGAGCGATGTTGTTTCAACGGCAAAACTTGACCTCCGCTACAGTACGGCGAATAATCTATTTGGAGAAGCTATCGTGTCAAGCAAAAAGGCAGAACTGAACCGTAAGGCCGCACAAGCTTTGAGCCGGGCGGCAGAAATACTGGCTTCTAAAGGGTATGGGCTCCTTATCTGGGAAGGCTACCGTTCTTATGAAGATTTTGCTGTGGCAAAGCTGCTCTTGGGTCCTTCCCGTGACAGCCTTTTGCCCCCTTTAAGTGAAGGTTATTCCCATAATACGGGGCGCAGCCTTGATGTGAGTCTCTATGACCTTGAGACGGGAACCCCCATCAAGATGATCTCTGATTTTGATGAACTGTCACCTGCTCAGTATCGGGCTTTTCCAGGTGGTACGGATCTCCAGCGCTATTTGCGCGGCCTTCTCGATTATGCCATGACGCAAAGTGGATTTAACGGCAGCGACATGGAATGGTGGCACTACGAATACAAAGGATAATCATACATTTTGCAGCAGGTCTTCTCTTTACAAAGAAGGCCTGCGTTTTTTTAGCTCCTCATGGGAGTTTCTGTACAATCACAGAAAATTGGCATTCCAATCTTTTCTATGTTAGAATAGGAGGCGTAACCAAAAAAAGGAGGAGAAATCCCATGAACGTATATGATCAAATGAATCAGGTGTGCGAAGCCATCCGCGATTCCCACGAATACAAAAAGATGCAGGAGGTCAAACCGAAACTCGCGGCCGATAAGGACGCGGAATCCATGGTCAAGGACTTCCTCAAGCAGAAGTCAGAAATTGAACTGGCCCAGTATCAGGGAAAGAAACCGGACGAAGCTCAGGTACAAAAGATGCAGAAACTTTATGAAGTGCTGCAGCTAAATCCCGTTGCCAGCGAATATATCCAAAACTACATCCGCTTCCAGATGATGCTGGGCGACCTGTCCAAGGCTTTCAGCGATACCATCAAGGAAGCTGTCGAATGATGGACTTTGATGGTCTTTGCGCGTATGTAAAGGTGCATTTTCCTAATTCGTTCAGCATCGGGGAACCGATGAAGGACCATACGACCTTTGCTATTGGCGGACCGGCCGATCTATTTGTGACGGTGCGGGAGGCCAAAGCGCTCCAGGCCCTCTTGAAAAAGGCACGGGACTGTGATGTGCCTTACCTTATCCTAGGGAAAGGCTCCAATATGCTCGTCCGTGACGGCGGCATTCGAGGCCTTGTTGTTCATTTGGATGAAGGGGGCGCGCAGCTCGTGACTGGTTACGAACTGCGCGCCGCCGGCGGCGTGCCCCTTTCTCAGGTTTCCCAACTGGCGGCTGCCCATGGACTGGGCGGCCTCACGTTTGCCATCGGTATTCCCGGCAGCCTTGGCGGTGCCGTGCTCATGAATGCCGGTGCCTATGGCGGGGAAATGAGCGATGTCATCAAGGAAGTGACCTTCCTTGATGAAAACCTGGACTTTCAAACCGCAAAGGCTACGGACCTTTCCTACAGCTACCGTCATTCCTATTTCATGGATCATCCAGGCTGCGTCATCGTCGAAGCGGTCATGGAGCTATGGGCTCAGGCATCCTGTGAAATCGAAGCGGAAATGGCGGACTTTACGAAACGCCGCAAGGAAAAGCAGCCCTTGGAGTACCCCAGTGCGGGCAGCACCTTCAAACGTCCGCCCGGTTATTATACAGGTCCCCTTATCCGGCAGGCAGGTCTTGCCGGCCTTGTCATGGGCGGCGCTCAAGTGAGCAAAAAGCATACGGGCTTTGTCATCAATCGTGAGGAGGCAACCGCGCGAGACGTGCTGCGCCTCATTAAAACCATTCAATATAAGGTCAGGAGCCAGTATGGCGTCCTTCTTGAACCGGAAGTCAGGATCTTTGGGGAAGACACGGATGAAAAGCGGGGGAGCTGACAGCATAGAGGACTTTTCCTTTAGCGAGGAAAGGTCCTTTGTTTTATGGATAAGGTGATTGCTGGGTTAATTTTCACCCTATGATACGGACTATATTGAACTTTTGTTCTGCTTCCGTCATAATAGGAGAAGAAGCCAAAGAAAAGAATCTTGGCAAAGGAGGAACCATGGAAAAAACCTTATGGATCACGGGCCTTGGGGAGACCATGCGACCAGATTTCCTGAAAGAAGCGGTCCAGTACCCTTATGGAAAAGCCCTTTTTCTTGTGCCAAACCTGTATTTTAGAAACCTGGTCCGTCGCCATGGCGTCGTCAAGACGAGTACCATCGATGCCCTGCCGCGGGAAATCCTGCGCTTAAACGGACGGGAAAATGAACGGATGCTGATTTCCCGGGATACGCAGGCCCGCATTGCATCAGAAGCCATCGAGTATCTTGTTGGAAAGGAACTATTGCCTTATTTTAGGACCCTTGCCGATAAAAAGGGGTTCTGTGACAGTGTCGTCCAGCTATTGACAGAACTTGAAACGTGTCATGTGACGGGTGAAGATTTCAAGAACGCCGTCCTTTCCTGGAACCGTGAGGAAAAGCGGGGAGGGGAAAAGGATAAGGAAATTGCCCTCATCCTTTCTGCTTATGAAGCTCTCATGAATGAACGCCATCTTTGCGACCTGAATGGTCTCTATGACGCGGCCCTTGACGTGCTGCAAGATCCAGGGGCGATTCTCCCATGGGAAAAATTGTATTTCAGTGAGTTCAACGAACTGACAGGTCTTCAGATGGCTCTTGTAAAAGCCCTGGGAAAACGGGTTTCCATCTCTTTTGGCCTTTTTTATGATGAGTCGCGACCTGATTTATCGGAAGCAACGCGAAAACTCGAAGAAGATCTCTTGGGAGATGGGTATGAAAAGATAATTGCACCAAAAAAAGTGAGCCGTCCTGAGGACCTTGCCTATTTTGCCGAAACGTTTCCCAAAGCAACTGGCGATGCCGTGGCTGCGCAGCACATCTATCTTGGTGAAGCGTCCAGCGTTGACAGCGAAATCAAGATGGTCCTTACAGACGTCAAGAAAAAGCTCAAAAGCGGCGTGGCGCCCCATGAAATTCTCCTTCTTGTACGGAATCTCAATGACTATCAGGGTCTTGGCCGGTACATGGAAGAATACGGTCTCTTGTCGACCCTTGCAGATGTGACGGACCTTGCCGGTCAGCCTTTGCCCCTGTTCCTTACAAAACTCTGGGAAGCAGCGCTAACGAAGGATGATACGATGCCCCTTCTAGCCCTTATGAAGACAACGCTCATGCAGGAACTTTTCCATGTGGACCGGATAGCCGTAGGTCACCTTGTCGAGGAAAGCTATATCGAGACGCCAGGGTTCCTTTTGGAACGCATTTCCCATCTTTCCGGTGTTTCGGACCTGAAGCCTCTTTTTGAAGCGCTCCAGACGCCAAAGACCTGTACGCAGTGGCGGGATTATCTTGACGAAAGGCTCACGGAATGGGACCTTGTGCGGACCTTTGGCAGGCTCCATCAGGAGGGAAAAGTGACCCTTTCGGAAGTGAAGATCATGGCTCAGTCCGAAGACTTCGTCAGGGCCTTTTTTGACCGTCTCGAAGCCCTTTTTGAAGCTGTCGGCAGCAAGGACCTCTCCGTCGGATTGGGGGACATCTTTTCTTATTGGAAGGAGGCCCTCATTGGCACGACTATTACGCTGACGCCGAGTCATGAAGAAGGTATCCGTGTCATGGAAGCCTCCGATATTCAAGGCGTTCCTTATCCTTATGTCTATATCCTGGGCGTGAGGGATGGGCTCTTTCCGGCTATTTCCCGGGAAAGCTGGCTCTACAGCGATGAAGAACGGACAGAACTTGCTGCTCTTGATATCCCCTTGGGTACGTCCGCACGGCGCCTTGCCCGGGATCGCTTTTTCTTTGCTTCGGCTGTCAGCCTTGCCGAAAAGGAAGTTCATCTTTCCTGGTTTGCTGACGATGAGGGCGGCGCAAGCTATTATATTGAACGGCTGCGGCACTTTTTCACGCCTCACGCCCTGCCATTTGTGACGTATCATTCAGATGTCCATGACTGTTACAGCGAGCCCCAAATGGTACGCTATCTCATGGAAGCGGAAAATCTGGGCGAAAAGGAAGCCACCTATCTGGCAGACCATGTGGACGCGAAAATTTTGCTGCGGGCCCAGGACGAAAAGAATCGGTTTGCTCCAAAGAGCCTTTATAATGGCTATTTGGGACCGCAGGAAGAAACGCTCCATCTTTCCGCATCCCAGCTTGACGGTTTTCTCACGTGTCCCTTTATGTACTTATTTACTCATGTGTGGAAGCTTGACGTAAAAGAAGCAAAGACGGCATTTCCTACACCGGACGTTGTGGGAAACCTGATCCATCTGACCCTTTCCCGCTTCATGGGGCGTCACTTGGGGGAAGCGCTCTTTACAAAGGAACTGGAAATGCTGTGGCAGGAACTTAGTGAGGCGTACCAAGCTGCTTATACCGAAATGGAACGGAACGGGGATATTCCCCGGTCCCGCTACTCGGACCACATTCGAAAAAGCTATGAAGAATGGCTGAAGCGCTGGCTCCGCATGGAAGTGGACTATGAGGAAAAGAGCCCTACTGGAGTCACGGTTTGTGCCGTAGAAAAGGCCTTCGGCCGAAAAGGCGCGGCTTGGCCTCCTTATGACCTTACGGTGGATGGAAAGAAAGTCTATCTTTCCGGCCAGATTGACCGCATTGACCGAAGTGAATCAGGCTACCTCATCATGGACTACAAAACGGGCGGACGGCCGACCACGGCTCGTATGGATGAAGGAAAAGCCGTCCAGCTGCCCCTTTACATCAAGGTCCTCGAACGCAATCTGGGTCTTATTGACCAACAGATTTTTGGTGCTATTTATGGAGATATCCGAACGGGACGCCGCGTGGGCGGCATGTGGTCGAGCGTTGGCAAAGCGGCTAAAGAGGCACCAAAGAGCGTACGAGGAAAGGATATGGAGGACGTTCTCAAGATTTCCGAAAACGTTATCGCTGCGGCTGTTCGGCGCATGAGAAGTGGGGACTTTGCCGCAGAGCCGTACAACGGAAAATGCCCGGATTACTGCCCCGCCCGTGACATTTGCCGCATCAAGGACAACCAAACCCACGAAATGATGAGCGCTGAGGAGGATGCAAATGGCTGATTTCACTAAAGAACAAACCCTTGCCATTACCACATTGGACCGGAATGTCTCCGTCTCAGCCGGTGCGGGATCTGGGAAAACGCGGGTCCTTGTCGAGCGTTTCCTGACCATCTTGAAAGATCCGGACAAAAGCGCCAACAGGATCCTTGCCATTACCTTTACCCGCAAAGCGGCTCGGGAAATGCGGGAACGCATCCGTAAGTCCCTCTTGGAAGAAGTGGGGAAGACGAGCGGTGAACTGCGGGCCCATTTCGAAGAACAGTTGCGCCACCTTGATGGCGCGCCCATTACGACCATCGATGGCTTCTGCTCCCAGATTCTGCGCGATCATCCTGTTGAAGCAGGGATGGATCCTCAGTTTACGGTGAAGGAAGAATATGAAGTAAAGGAATTCCAAGCTTCCGTTATCGATGCCTTCCTGCGGGATCTGCTCAAAAAAGAAGATGAGGATCTGGAGCTTTTATTGGGCCTTTATCACCCGGGGAGGCTTGGCAGCATGCTTTATGGTCTTCTTGAAATCCTGCCGGACCTCATGGCTTTGGGGGATCTTTCTTCCCCTTATGTGGTACGTCAAGAGGATTGGGAAGAAGCAAAGATCCGGGCGGAAGAAACCTTCCTTGCCATGCTCGCCTCTGGGGCAGACCTAAAACCTTCAAAGACGAAAGACGCCCTCTTGGAGCTTGAAAATGCACGGGCAATCTACCATGAAGCCCTTGTTGCAGATGATCTTGAAACTGTTCTTCCCTTTATGAACCTTATCCGCGCAGCAGGAAAAGCGGCCCCTCTCATCAAGGAGTGGAAAGAGGCCTTAATCAAACTTCAAGGTTACGCACGCAATGAAGTGGCCATTCCTTATGCCAAAGCGTGGAATGGCCTGCTGCACCGCCTTGCGGACCGTCTCGAAGAAGAATCCCTGCGTCAGGAAATTTTTAGTTTCTCTTTCCTTGCAGGACGGGCGGTCTCTCTTTTGCGGAATTATCCCGAAATCTGCCGGGCCTACCAGCATCGTTTTGACTACATCATGGTCGACGAGTTCCAGGATACGAATGAGCAGCAAAAAGAACTGGTTTACCTGCTTTCTGGGGCGACAGCTAGTGAGCTGCGGGGGAAGAACCTTTTTATCGTCGGTGATGCCAAGCAGTCCATCTACCGATTCCGCGGTGCCGATGTCACGGTCTTCCGTGTTGTCCGTGATGACATCATACATTCTGGCGGAACGGACATTGTCATGGCCGATAATTTCCGCTCTGCCCCAGAAATCATCGAGTCCTGCAACTGTCTCTTCCGTGACCTCTTGGGGACGGACCCCCAAAAGGCGGTCATGGCCCAGGACCTTGTGCCCCATCAGAAAGCGACGCAAAAACCCATTCTTGCCATCATTGACCAAGAAGACGGCACCTTTGCCGACGCACAGCGGGCCGAAGCTCAGTGGGTGGCACAAAAGATTGATGCTATCGTAAAAAGTCATGAGGAACTGGGGTATGGGGACATTGCCATTCTCGTACCGGCCATCCGGCTTGCTGAGCCTTATGCCGCAGCTCTTGCAGAGGCCCATATTCCCTATACCATGACGGATGGGAAGGGCTTTTATGAACAGCAGGAAGTCATTGACATCATCACCATCATGACCGCCGTTCTTTCGCCTGATGTGGATTGGGCCATGGCCGGCGTCCTTCGGTCTCCGTACGGCGGTCTCACGGATCAAGAAATCCTTGGCCTTTTGCGCATGTATCCCCAAAAGAACCTGTGGGAGAGCCTGTCCCAATCTATTGAACCGAGCCATGTCAGTCTTTGGAAGAAACTCACGGTCCTCATGCACGTGAGCCGCTTGGGTTCTTTGCCAGAACTTTTTGATGCCATCATGGAGACGCTCCATGTGGAAAGTCTCCTTCTTGCTATGCCTCATGGACGAGAAAAGATGGCAAACGTGTGGAAACTGCGTTCCATGGCTGCTTCCTTTGCCATGCAGGAAGGGGGCGGCAGCGAAGACTTTTTGGACAGATTGAACCTGATGCGCAGGATGCAGGCTCGGGAAAGCGGCGCTGCCTTGGAACCGGACGCCAAAAGCGTGCAGATCATGACCATCCACAAGTCCAAAGGGTTGGAATTTCCCGCTGTTTTTTTACCGGATCAACAGTATAAATCGCCTCCTGACAGGCTCGGCCTTCAGTATCTTCCCGGCGCTGGTCTTGGCATTATGATTCCTGGTGATGAAGGACCGCAAAAGACCGCCCTTTATGAAGAATTGAGCGAGGACAATCGCGCCCTCGAGTGGGAAGAAAAGAAACGCCAGCTTTATGTTGCTATGACGCGGGCTGAAAAATATCTTTTCCTGTCGGCTGCTGTGAGTGAAGAAAAGGAATCTGTCAGACGGGAAAAACGGGCTAAAGGCCGTGTCAAGAGCCGGGAAAATTGGTATGAAAGCCTGCGCCGTATTTTCCATGATGGTGAGGGAAAAGACCTTGTCGAATGGGTGGAACTGAAAGCGTCGGAAATCCTTGCCTTACCCCTTTCCTTTAGTATCCAGGAAGCACCGCCCCTTGAACTTGAAGCCGGCGCCTTCGAAAAATTGAAAGCTGTGGAATTTCCACAGAAAGTGATCCTTAGCGCCACGGCCCTTGGGACTTATGACCTTTGCCCGCGCCGCTACTTCTATCAGTATCGGAGCCATATGCCGAGCCTTGATCCCGATGTGGTAGGGACGGGGAGTGTCCGCATTCCGCCGGCAACGCTGGGGACCTACATCCATAAAGTCTTGGAACTTTGCCGCACGGCACCGGCTGAAAAAGCAAAGGAACTGGCACTTCTTGAAGAATCATACAGCGATGGGGAAAAGAACGTTCTCCGAAAAGAAGGGGGCCCCCTCATCGATGCCTACCTTGCGTCGCCCCTTTATGCTGCTTATGGGGACTTTCCCCAAGATGCAGAAGTCGATTTTGAACTGCCTCTCATGACTGTAGGGAATGCGTCGGTCTACTTTGAAGGCAGCATCGATAAAGTCGTCCATCTGCCAGATGGAACGCTTGAAATCATCGACTATAAGAGCGGTCATCCGCCCCTTGATGGCATGGAACGAAAAGCTTATTCGCGGCAGCTTGCCATCTATAGCCTTGCCGCCGAAGCCCTTTATCACATGAAAGTGAGTCAGGCCTCGCTCCATTTTCTGCGCAATCTCTCGACCTGGGAACTTACTGACCGGGACAGGGAAGAGGCAGAACTTAAAGCGCTCCTTACAAAACTCCAAACCCTTGGCGAAGAAGAAGACTTTGCCGTGAAAACGGACGCCTGCACTTATTGCGGTTATGGCTATTTTTGCAAAAAGTAAGCGGTCATCCATCGTTGCGCCACCATCATCAAAAGACCTTAACCGAACCCAGGAGACTGGTTTGGTTAGGGTCTTTGGCTTTTCTTTAGGGCAGAGGCTTGAAATGGAGTCCTTGAATCCTGGAATCAAGCCCGTAAGCCCAGTATATGGCACGACTGTCTTACGTCCTTATGGCAACTCATCCGCCTTCTCCTTGATATAGGTGATGAAATGCTTACTTGCCAGCGGCAAAAGATCCCAGTCTTTATAACAAATGGCAAGATGTCGATAAAGGGGCGGGTCTATGGGAACAGTTACGATATCATAGGGATTTCGGTCCGTCATGAGTTTTGCGAGGATGCTGACACCAAGACCGGCTTCGACCATGGTCATGATGGCGTAATCATCGTGGAGTCTGTAGGCGACATGGGGTTTGATTCCCTTTTTTTGAAAGGCTTCCATTGGTTCACTGTAGTTTCCTTCTTCAAGAAGGATAAAGGGGTCCGAAAGGAGGCCCTCCAAGGGAATCGCTTTTTCCTTTGCCCAGCGGTGGCGACGGGGGAGCACCGCTAGAAGTTCTCCGTCCTTAACGGGAATGGTCATTAAGTGGGGACAGGAGTCAGGGGAGACAAAGCCAAAGTCGATGATGCCCAACTCGATCCATTCGGGAATGAGCCTGTAATCGCCTTGCTGAAAGGTAAACTTCACATTGGGGTAGCGGGCTTTGAATCCTTTGATGAGAGGCGGCATCCAGCGGCAGGTGATACTTGAGATGGTCCCTACACGAATCACTCCCGTTTCAAGTCCCCTGATTTCACGGGCCTTTTCTTCCATGGCTTCGTAACTATGGAGGACCTGTTCCAAAAAGGGGTAGAGTTGCTGCCCTTCTTGGGTAAGGGTAATGCCATTTCTGGAACGGATCAGGAGCTTAAAGGACAGTTCCTCTTCAAGAGAGGCCATCATTTGACTGATGGAGGATTGGGTATAGCCCAATGCGTGGGCGGCTTTTGTAAAACTCCCTAGCCGCAGGATGGTCCGAAGGGCTTTGAAACGCTGCATTAAAGGCACCACCTTTCATTTTGCTGTCTTTATTATACATCACTATTTCTAATTTAAACATTAGATAAAGTCGTTTTACTAATTCTCGTCACCGTGATATCCTTCCTTTAGAAACGGAGGACGTTACAATGAAACAATATATTGTCGATGCCTTTACGGATACCGTCTTTAAAGGAAATCCTGCTGCTGTCTGTATCTTGGATGCGTGGATTCCAGAGGGCATCATGATGAAAATTGCCATGGAAAACCGGTTTTCCGAAACGGCTTTTGCCGTACAGGAAGGAGGCGCATACCATCTGCGCTGGTTTACGCCAGGCGGGGAAATCGACCTCTGCGGTCATGCCACCCTTGCTGCGGCCTATGTCATATTCCATTTTTATCAGAAGGACGCGGAGAAAATTTGCTTTAAGACTTTGAGCGGCCCCCTCACTGTGCGCCGCGACGGGGATCTCATTTGTATGGATTTTCCTAGCTATTCCCTCATGCCTGTCCCTGTCACAGATGCCATGGCAGATGCCATCGGTGTGCGTCCAGAACGTGCCTATATGGGACGGGACCTTGTCTGTATCCTTTCAGATGAAGTCGCGGTCAGGAACGCAAAAATCAATCAACAGCAAGCCCTTGACCTAAACGGATTGCTCCTTCACATTACGGCCCGCGGGAAGGACTATGACTGTGTAAGCCGTAGTTTTGCGCCAAAACTCAGTGTGCCAGAAGATCCGGTCTGTGGGTCCGGGCACTGTCATCTCGTTCCTCTTTGGTCCGCCATTTTAGGAAAGGATGACATCAAGGCCTTTCAGGCATCGGAACGGACCGGCGTCCTTTATACCAAAATAAGGGGCAGCCGGGTGGAACTTGCCGGTAAAGCCGCTCTTTATTCCATTGGGGAACTGGTCTTTCCCTTGGAGGTAAAATAAATGAAACAAGGAAACACTTCTTTGCGCAGTGCCCTCTTTTTAGGACTTATTGCCTGCCTCATCTATGGCCTGGGGGCAGGGCTGCGGGCAAGTATTGGCATTCTGCTAGAACCCATTGCGGATATGACAGGCCTTTCCTATGAAGAGGTCAGTTTTTCCATTGCCGTCATGCAGATTGTCTTTGGCGCGTCCCAGCCTTTATTTGGGCTCTTAGCGGCACGACGGTCCAATCGATTCGTCCTGACGTCAGGTGTTTTTTTCATGGTCCTTTCCGTCCTCGGTATCAAACTATGTACCAGCTATGGGATGCTCATCGTGACCCTCGGCGTCCTCATGGGGCTTGGAACGGGAGCCATTGCGTTTGGCCTTGTCCTGTCGTCTGCCATCTCTTTTGTCGGACAGGAGCGCTCTCTTTTTCTTGCGGGACTCCTTAACGCATCAGCCGGTATGGTCAATTTCTTTCTGGCCCCGCTCCTTAACTTTTCTCTCCAACACGGCGGCGTACCGTCGACCATGCCCCGACTTGCTCTTATTATGGTGCTCCTCATTCCTTGTATCCGCTATCTGACCAAAAAGGACAGTACGATAAAGGGCGGGACGGATGTTCCCCGACTGGGCCTTGGGGAAATCCAGTCGGCCTTGGGGGAACGGACGTACCAGCTCCTCCTCGCCGGGTTTTCAACGTGTGGGTTCCACATGGTCATCATTGAATCTCATCTCTTTTCCCAATTCGTCTCCTATGGGATTCCTAAGATGGAAGCAAGCTGGGCCTTTTCATTTTATGGCATTGCGACCATTGCGGGCGCCCTGCTATCTGGGTATGCCAGTTCCCGTCTGAGAAAAGGTGGGCTCCTTTCCTTCTACTATGGATTCCGTGCCCTGTGGGTGCTATTCTACCTTTTTGTCCTGCCCAAAACGATGACAACGGCCATCCTTTTTGCAACGGGTCTTGGCCTTACCGGAGATGCCACGGTATCGCCCACATCGGGCATCTTGAGCGGCCATTTTCCGCTTCATCAAGTGGCAACCCTCATGGGCTTGCTCTTTTTTGCCCATCAGATCGGTGGGTTCCTAAGTGCTTATTTGGGTGGCCTTTCCTATCAGCTTTTTGGCAATTACACGCTCATTTGGCTGATTGACGTTATACTTTGCCTAGTGGCGAGTTTGGCGAGCTACCTGATTCGAGAAAAATAGGGGACGACCCAATAGTCGGGCTGATTTGATGTAGGACGTGAGCCCCTTGCTTTAGAAAAGATTATTCTGAGGCAAGAGGCTTATGACCTATCGCACAATGGACCGACCGTCTCACGTTGGGGGATAGGATAAAGGCTGTCAGGCTGCCACGCTAAGGGGGGCGTCTGCCGGTTTAATCATCAAAATTGCGAAAATGGCAGGATACAACCGCGTGAAGATGGGAGCTCCCTAATACTGTACTACTGAGAGACGCTTATTCACAGTAATCAACTCAACGCGCACGTGCGAGGCTGAATCGCCGCGACGGAATCTTGCCAGTAGCGGTTTTGAACTATCAAAAATATTCCTTGCTCCCGCTCGCAAGGAGACAACCGCCCCCTTTTTCATCTTTACTCGGAGCAAAAATTACTCCGATTTTCTGCACGAGGTGACTTCGTTGCCTTGTTCAAGATTTATGAGATGGCAATTTGGATTTTTTTCGGATGATGTAGGAAACTTCATTCACTTACAGTCCATCTCGGTCCATCTGCGTCGTCAAACACGGCAGGCTTCCCAGAAGTACGGACAATCAATGTACGACGTCGTCTGGCTGCTTTGTGTTTTTTCAGCATCTGGGCCAATCTGGAACCATATTCGAAAAAGATCAATGGAAAAAAGACAGGAAGGAAAAGTATGACGAACCTTTTTAAAATCGTCTTGATCAGGTGGAACGGCATTCGCCGTTTCTAAGACAAAAGACCATAAGGTGAGTCTCTGTGAAGATTACATTCATTTCTAAATTCAGTAATGAATGAGAATCTGACTTCAGCTAGTGCTCAAAACAAAAAGTCTTATTCCGAATTGGTGTCTTGATTCGGGGTAAGGCCTTCTTTTTTATTTATTCTTTAGGTTCGATGCACCAGCATCGAACCGTCACCGTCAGATCTTTCGCCTTGCCAAAGCGGGGGACCGAAACGGGGAAATTTCCAAACACAAGTTACCTCTGAATTTTATCCGTTTTGATGGAGGATGAGGACGCGCAGTGACGTTACCTCACTCGCGTTAGCGAGGCATACTCGCCCGAGTCCCAAGCCCGTTTTGGAGCAAAGTGGAAGGACGCAGGGACATGGTTAAGGGCAAATGTAATTCGGCGCCCATTCCCGCAGGGACACGGTTTGGCGCCGGCGTTAGGGCTTTTCCATATCCTTAGCCAGCTTCCGGAGGCAGCCTTAGCCTTGTATTCTTTTCGCTTGACAGCTGCGGACATGGCCGCGAGACAGCTAGAGCCGAAGGCTCGAGACAGCTCGACCGCTATTTTCCCTTCCCATCAAACTCTTTCTTTAACAGCTCAATCAAATATTTCTCCGCTTTATTAAGATACGTTCCTTTTTTATAAAGGGCTTGGATGGGAAAGACGGGTGGATGGTCACTGTAGGAAAAACTTGTCCCATTTTGTTTGTCCCCGAGGATGATGACCGTGCGCTGGGGCACAATGGTGTAGCCCATCCCGCAGGCTGCAAGCATGACGGCATCGTAGCTGCTGTCAACTTCCGTGAGAATATTGGGAATGATGCCTTCTTTTTGGAAGACGCGGTCCACAATGGTGCGGATGAAGTGTCTTTTTTTAACGGCAATAAAGGGCTTTTTAGCAATCTTATTGAAGTTAATGCGGCGCGCTCCTTTGTCCCAAAAATCTGCATCGCTGAAAAAGTCCGGTGCGGCAATGAGAGGAATCTCTTCGTCGTAGATATGTTCCTTATGGATTCCTACAGGCAGCTCGTCATCAAAATAGGGGACGATGATAAAGGAGACCTTTCCCATTTGTAGAAGCTCCAAGAGGTCACTCGTGCCGCCTTCTTTAAAAAAGAGCTGGGAGGCCGGGTACTTTTCACGCAGGCGCCCCAGAACAGGGCGAAACATATAACCGGCCCGGCCCGATGGGATACCGACAATGATATCGCCGGAACTTCCTATCTTGAGATCAGCGATGCGATTTTTCATATCCGTTTTTTCGCGAAGAATGAGGCGTGCCGTCTTAACGTAGATCCGCCCTGCATCCGTGAGTATTAACGGCTGATGGGAGCGGTCAAAAAGTTTGGCACCCACTTCCTTTTCAATTTGGGCCAAGGCATGGCTCAGGGATGGCTGGGAAATGAAAAGTTCTTTGGATGCTTGGGTGATGTTCCGGCAGTCCGCTACCGTGACAACGTATTGCAGTTCTCGAAAATCCATAAGCCCTCCATAGAAACAATCGAATCGATTTCTTATTTTTCATCAATTATATCATAGCAAACCAGAAAAGAGCCTTTCCTTGAAAGGAAAGGCTCCTTGACTTACCTTATGAAAGGCTTTCAATAAACGTCCCCACCGTTTCAATCAGTTTCAGTCGGCACGTATCAAGAGAATGGTTGCCCAGAAGGTCGACACGCTGGTGAATAGCCTGAGACTGCTGGTCTGTAAGAAGGTTCCAGAAGGGATCGATCATGTATTGGGGTGGGGCTGTCGTATCTTTTTCACCGCCGATGATAAGGATGTTCTGATCCTTCAAAGGGTAGGCAGCAAGAGGGAAGGCCCATTCGTCGCGGTGCGTTTCACTGTCATTGACTAACGCTTCGGGGCTTTCGATATGAAGGACTGTGGCCGCTTCTGTGAGCATGGAGGCAAGGCCTTCTTTTCCGAGAAGGGTTTCCGCCCCCTTGTGATCAAAGGGGCAGTAGGCGATGACGCCGCGCAGTTCTGGATGGCGCTTTGCAACGTTGATAACCGTGTTGCCCCCGTTGGAGTGTCCAAGGAGAAAGACACGCAATGGGTCAATGGCATAGCGGTCCGTGCCGCCTGTGGCAAGATAGGAAAGGACCGCTTCCGTATCTTCTAGACAGTGAGAAAACGAGTAGGTGCCGGCACTGCCCCAGGCTCCACGGTGATAGAGCCTGATGACGACGCAGCCCATTCGGCGCAGGCTTTGGCATAGGTCGTCGTTGTTATTGGTGCCGGGAATGCCGTGGCAGACAATAACGGCTGGATGGGGCGCATCATAAAGGCCGCTGGGAAGGTACGCTTCGCCTAACAGGCGGTCGCCTGCAACCTCAAGGATGAAGTCCTGTGAATCTGGCTGAGTGGCATCTCCGTAAGGCGGTTCCTGCAGGACATATTGGGCATTGATTTTCATTCTATGGCCTCCTGATTTGGGTTCAAGTTTTGTTTATACCAGTCTTTCCCGTGGAAAATGCGCGTAATGAGCATGGAAACGACGGTGTCGCCGCAGGAATTGAGAAGTGTGCAGCCTGGATCAAAGAGTTCCACAATCATGAGCAGGATGGGAAAAGCCGCTTCGGGAAGGTTGAAAACAGAAACAATCATGGTTTCGCCGGCCGCTCCCCCGCCTGGAACACTGCTTGTTGCAACAGAAGAGGTTACACCTACAAAAATGGCAAGAAGGAAGGCAAAGCCTTCGAGGGGAACCCCAAACATCGTCGTTGCCAGCACTTCGGCATAGACCATGGCGATGCAGGCTCCATCCATATGGCAAGTTGCGCCCATGGCAATGACAACACTTGAGATGTCACGCGGTACGCCCAGTTTATCACAGGCTTCCATCTGAAGCGGAATCGTTGCTGCTGACGAACGTGTCCCAAGGGCCGTCAGGGCCGGAGCGAGAATGACCTTAAAGAAATTCCGTACGCCCCAGGGACCTGCGGCTAGGAAAGCATAAAAACCAAGGAAAAGGAAAAAATAAAGGAAAACGACGGAATAAAAGACGAGCATGGCATTGCCATAGGTTTTTAGGAGCTCAATACCATAGGTTCCGGTGAGGTCCGCAAAGTAGGCACCAAGGCCAAGGGGCGCAAGCTTCATGAGATAGGCCACCATTTTATAGCAGACCTTGGTCATGGCGTTCATCCAGTCGATAATCGGCTTTGCTTCGTCGCCAAGACGGGAGACGCAGATGCCAAAGAATATGGTCATGATGATGAGGGGCAGGACGTGGTAGCGGGAAATGAGAAGCGGCAGGTCGCCGACCGTGAGGGTCCCGACAATCTGGTTACTGACGCTGATGGGCTTTGCTGCCGCTGCATTTTTGGTCACGGCCGTAAAATTTGTCGGAACCCCTGTAAAATGGGTCACGACAAGGATCAAGATGGCAGAAAGGATGGCCGTCGTTACAAAAATAAGGAGCGTTAGTCCAATCATCTTGCCGACCTTGCCCGTATCCTTCGTATTAGCAATGGAGCCCGCAATGGAAAAGAAAATAAGGGGAACAATCAGGCAGAAGAGGAGATTGAGGAAAATCTGTCCAATCGGTTTGAGAAAAGAGACCTTGTCCCCAAAAACAAGGCCCAATATAGCCCCAATCACGCATCCTGTAATTAGAATGATCGGATCCCGGTAACTGCTGAGGGGTGCTGTTTTTGTTTTTGTGCTCATCATAACACGCTCCTTAAAAATAAGTAAGTCTATTATATTCCTACAGCTATAATAGGAAAAGACATAACGCGATTTTATACAATAAATGAAGAAAATAAATAAAAATCATGAAAATTATTAATATTAATGAAAAGATTTCTGATAATCATGCAGTCATTCTCGGCTCAGTGTAACTCATTTTACTTTCATTGCTTTTTGGCGATGGATGTGCTATGATGAAGTTCATATAAACCCTGGGGATGTACTGGTTTCGACGGGGGTAGATGTTGTGTGATAAGCGAGCTGGGATTCCATCAACCCCATAAAACGGTGGAAACGCGTTATAAACGCAGAAGATTCTTACGCTTTAGCAGCTTAATTGCTAACGTTCCTTTTCTTCATTCCTGCTGAAGGAAAGTGAACGACACTTGCAGGATACCACGGGGCCAATTCTCGGAGGTCGCGTGGGAAATCCATCGAGATAGGGACTGATTAGCCCGCCAATAGGCGATGATGCCCCGAAATAAAGTATGTTGGATGCGCTCGGAGAAAGTTGCATGGCAATGCTTTCGGACAGGGGTTCGACTCCCCTCATCTCCACCAATTGAAAATAAGCCCTGCTTTGGGCTCAGGCGGCACCGCATGGATGAATCAATCCATGCGGTGTTTTTGTGCGCCCGGCATAGGGGCACTCTTAAGGATGCAAGTCCTTAGACTGTTCGAGTAAGTCATAGCCGAACACCAAAAGCGATACCGTGAGGTGGAATCTGAAGGAAGGTGCAGGCAAATCTCTGACCTGACGAACAGAAACCGCATAAGGCCAATTCGGGATGGATAAGGGAGTAAAACAGACTGAAGTCCCATAACGACTCGGAATCCCAAAGGGTAGATGTGGCAGGTGGGTGGAGAGAAAGAGTGTGTTCTTACGCGGGGAGGCCTCACGGATAGGGCCGGAGCCATGAAAATGGCAGCTGTGGCCCAAACAAGATTTATCGTGAGGAGTCAGCAGAGGCCATCGTACTGGACGGGTTATAGACCGTCCAGGAAGGGCCGAATCTTAGGAAATATCAGTTAGTGAAGGGAGTCAAAAGAGGTCATTAAAAGCAGAAAACTTCATAGAGAAGGTTGCCCGCGAAAAGCAGCTGCCAAGCGGCAAGGATATGCGGGAACGCCTATCCCTGTGAGGAGTGCCGAACACAACGACATCATTGCAAACTTGTGAGCGGACACTCTGTTGGGGCAAGTCCTGAGGCGAGACAACCTGAATGCCGCGTATCACAGGGTAAAGGCCAACAAAGGATCAGGCGGTGTCGATAAGATGAGTGTAGATGAACTTCTACCGTGCCTTGGAGAGCACCGACTGGAACTCTTACTGCAGATACGGGATGGGAAGTATAAATTCAAACCCGTCCGACGGGTAGAAATACCCAAAGAAGAAAAAGGAAAATTCCGTAAATTGGGAATCCCGACGGTTGTGGACCGGTGATACAGCAGGCGATTACGCAAGAGCTGACGCCGGTATATGAACCGCAGTTCTCAGACAGCAGTTTCGGCTTCCGGCCGGGACGCAAAGCGCATGACGCCCTGAAACAGTGTAAGGCCTATGCAGATGCAGGATATGTCTATGTGGTGGACATGGATTTGGAGAAATTCTTCGGCAATGTCTATCAGAGTAAATTGGTAGAAGTCCTGTCAAGAAGCATCAAGGACGGAGCTGTCATCTCACTGATACACAAATACCTGAATGCAGGAATCATGAACCACGGGATATTTGAGAGAAGCGAAACAGGCCCCTTAAGCCCACTATTAAGCAACGTGATGCTTAATGAACTGGACGAGGAACTGGAACGGCGAGAACATAAATTTGTCCGTTACACCGACGACTGCATGATACTGTGCAAAAGCAGGAGAAGTGCAGAGAGGACCTTGGAAAGCATAACACGATACATAGAAAGGAAACGGTTCCTCAAAGTGAATGGACCAATGATTTCAAGCTGATAGACATGAAACAGCTGCTCACGGAAGTGGATACATGGATACGGCGGAAAATCCGGGCAATCTACTGGAAACAGTGGAAGAAGGTGCGAACAAGGTACTGCATGATGCGCCAATACGCAATTCCAGAATGGAAAGTGCATGAACTGGCAAGTTGCCGAAAAGGACTATGGAGAGCGGCGCTTATGCTGAGCTCATTCCTTACGAACGAAGAAATAGCCCGCCCTGGTTATATAACCATGACGAGCTATTACAAATAAGTTTGTGAAAACGAGGAAACCGCCGCGCTTCGAACGGTACGCACGGTGGTGTGAGAGGTCGGGATCTCTATTTAGAAATCCCTCCTACTCGTATTTCTGGGGATTGTTATTTCACATTCCCTTTTTGGCGCAGTCTGAACGAATCAAAACAATAACCTCAAAACTAAGCATTAAAAAAGCTCCATCTTTTGGGATCAAAGGTGTAGTGTGTACATCCTTACAGTTGGTCAGCCAGAGCTCGAGCTTGTTCAGGTCCGGCAGTTTGCTGTAGTTCGCCAGGTTTATCCATAGAGGAAATAAGGATTTCGCCTATGTTTTCCCATCCGAGATAGTCAATGGCCTTATGGTATGGCATGATGATACCTTCCATGTCGCTTGTGCTCTGAGACCGGCAAGTGCAGAGCAGGCCAGCTTTTTTACCGGCAATGGCTTCTTTTTTGCCAACACAGAAGCTATAGAGTTTATCAATCAGGCATTTAACTTTGCCAGGTATGGAAAACCAATAGGTCGGTGTCGCGAGGATGACAGCATCTGCTTCTTCAATATAAGGTGCTACCGTATTGAAATCATCGTCAAAGGTGCAGGCTTTACCCGTCTTGAAGCAGGTATCGCATCCATGACAAGGACCGATATTTAGATAGGCAGCATCGAAGCGTTTGACAGAGTGACCTTTTTTTTGAGCCTCTTCAATGAATGCTTCAGCAAGAGCGGTACTATTGCCATCTTTACGAAAACTGGATGTGATAACTACAATTTTTTTACCCATACTCTTTTCTTCCTCTCTTTTTATGGATATTTTCTTTATATTTTTTTCATGATATCATGAATATATACTGCATTCAATAATAAAATTGTATGTAAAACAATTACGCGTATATAATGTAAATGGATTTACTTTACTCACTATTTACGTTAAAAAACAGACAGAAAGGGGACCGATACCTATGTCCATTAATTCGTTTGATAACTATTATATGTCCTGGAAGCCTCAACTGAACCGCACCAATCAACCATTGTATATTTCGTTAGCCAGACAACTTGAAAATGATATTGCTACTGGTGTTTTGCTGCCAGGAACTAAACTGCCGCCACAACGTGAATTAGCTGATTTTTTAGATATTAATGTCAGTACAGTAGTACGAGCTTTTAAACTCTGCTCCAATAAAGGCCTGCTTACTAGTACTGTTGGAAGTGGCACGTATGTAGCGTACGATGTGGTGACTAATATTTTCGATACACCTGCAAAAAAAAAGCCTTATCTGATAGATATGGGTTCTCTTACACCGGAAACAATTCCTCAGGATGAAGTCGTGACGCTCTTGGAGAAAATGATACAAGAAGATGATTTTGGACGACTGTTGCAATATAATCACTCTGCTATGTTGTTTCATAAAGAGGCGGCCGTGAAATTACTTGATCGGGCAGGATGCCATACTGATGCTGATCATGTCCTTTTCGCCAGCGGCGGCCAAAATGCAACGTATGCTGTACTAGCGGGGCTTTTCAGGCCTGGTGATCGTATTGGTACAGCACCTACTGTGTATCCAGGGCTAAAAAGTGCTGCCAAGCTTATTGGCATTCATCTCGTTCCTATTCGGCAGGAAAATAATGAATTTACGGCTGAAGCAATTCAGTACGCCTACCACAATGAAGGTATCACCGGTCTGTATGTCATGCCGGATTATCAGAATCCAACGACCCATAGTATGCCACTATCCTGCCGAAAAATGATTGCACGCCTGGCCAGAGATCTGGATCTTCTGGTAATAGAAGATGGCATTAACTGTCTGCTTTCTCCACACATTCATCAGTCTATTGCCAATATGGCTCCGGAACAAACCATCTTTCTTGCCAGTTTATCCAAAACGCTGATTCCAGCTTTACGTTTAGCCTATATTAAGGCTCCTAAAAAATATTTTAAGAATTTGCGCAACGCCTTATATGCGATTCAATTATCTCCATCTGCGTTATTAATGGAATTGGCATCGCGCATGATCGTTTCAGAAAAATTTGAAGGCTTGCTTGAACGACGGCGCCAGGGGTTGAAAATTCGCAACGGGATTGTTGATGAAATTTTAAAAGGCTATGATGTGCGTGGCACGGAAGAATGTCTCCATCGCTGGTTGATTTTATCAGAAGATATGTCCGGAGAGCAATTTGAGCACCTTGCTTTGGAACATGGCGTCTATGTCTATGGCTCACAACGATTTGCTGTCGGTAAAGATATGCCTGTCCATGCGGCTAGACTGGGTATTTGTGTACCTTCTACGTATGATGAGTTACGAGAAGGCCTGAAAATTCTGCGTCAACTATTATGATGAAAAAGCAAAAATCAATTGAAATATATTTATTAAATCGTACTGCACACAATTTTAATATTGAATGAATATTGACTCTCTAGTATACTTGAATAAATCAAATAAACAGGTTCCCAATCGGGAAACAAACGAAGTAGAAGGAGGATTGATGAATATGAAGTACTACGTTGTTGATGCGTTTACTGAAGAATTATTCAAAGGTAATCCGGCAGGGGTTTGCCTGGTAGATGAATTCCCTACAGATGAAACCATGACGAATATCGCTGCAGAAAATAGACTTTCTGAAACGGCTTTTGTAAAGCATAAAGTAGATGGCATTTATCGTGTCCGCTTTTTCACACCTACATCAGAAGTAGATTTGTGTGGCCATGCTACATTGGGTACAGGGTTTGTCCTCGCAAATTTTGTGGAACCGGGTAAGAAAGAATTCCATCTGCGTGCCAATCAAGATGATATTGTCATTACCGTTCGCGAAGGCGGATTGTATGAAATTGAATTCCCATCCTGGCATCCCCAAAAAGTTGCAGTGACCAAAGAAATGGAAGATGCCCTTGGCTTCAAACCGGAAGCTGCTTGGCAGACACGCGATCTCATCATTTTAGCGAAAGATACAGATACGGTCCAAAATTTCCAGCCCGATTATCAGGCTATTGCCCATATGACCGATAAGCTAGGTGTCCTCATCACGGCTCAAGCTAGTGACAGTGAATTTGTCAGCCGCACTTTCTTCCCCAATATCGGTATTCCGGAAGATCCGGTTTGTGGTTCTGCTAACTGCTCGTTGATTCCGCTCTGGTCTCAGCGTCTCGGTAAAAAAGAGATAATCAATCATCAGCTGTCGCCTCGCACCGGTACGATTTACTGCCGTGACGGAGGTAATGTAGTTAAGATTAGCGGCCATGTAACGCTCTATAGCACGGCCGAATTAAATATCCATTAATCAAGTATTTTGTACGATATCTAACATATCCAGAGGAGGCTATCTATTATGAAATGCATCTATACAAATAAAGGCGCTGATCCGCAGGCACCATATTCTCAGGCAATGGTAACGGGGAATCTCGTATTTACAGCAGGCCAGATCGGACTGCTTCCTGGTGGTACGCAACCTGCCGGTGATACTGTAACGGAACAGGCAGAACAAGCTTGCAAAAATATCCAAAATATTCTTGAGGCGGCTGGCACAAGCTGCAAAAATGTCGTGAAAACCACTGTTTTTCTCAAAGACATTGCATACTTTGATGAATTCAATACAGTATATAATAAGTATTTCCCTCATCATCCGGCTCGCACCTGCGTGGCTGTCGTAGCGTTGCCGCTTGGCTATCTCTGTGAAATTGAAGCCATTGCTGAAATCAAATAAGATTCTTTTAAATACCCGTATAAAAAGGAAGAACCTGTCATGAAAGCTATCGTAATGAAAGAATTCGGCGGACCGGAAGTACTGAAATATGTTGATGTACCTGACCCGGTACCGGAAGCTAACGAAGTCCTGATTAAGCTTGCATTTTGCGGCGTCAATCCAAATGAAACCTATGTCCGTACAGGCACATATAATTTCTATAAACCGGAACTGCCTTATACGCCCGGCTATGACGGCGCTGGAGTAATAGAAAAAGTAGGTGCAGGTGTCACGCATGTGAAAGTCGGCGACCGCGTTTTCGTTGCAGCTCTGTTGGCAAAACGCAATACTGGTACCTATGCGCAGAAAGTCGTTTGCGATGCTGATTCGGTCCACAAGCTGCCGGATTTCATTTCCTTTGAAGAAGGCGCATCCTTTGGTATTCCGGCAATGGCTGCATACCGCGCTTTGTTCCATCGTGCTCACATCAAGGCCGGCGAAATTGTAATGATCCATGGGGCTGAAGGCGGTGTAGGATCGTTAGCTGTTCAGATGGCAAAAGCTGTAGGTGCCATCGTCATTGGTACAGGCACGACTCCTGAAGGCTTGGACATCGTCCGTTCCTTTGGAGCTGATTATGCAATCTATCACCTCAAAGCAGACAATCAGGATGAATTGATGGAATTAACCAAGGGGAAAGGCCCGGACGTCATTATTGAATTCCTGGCAAATGTCAATCTGCAGACCGATTTGAAGGTGATTGCAAAATATGGCCGTATCGTAGTCGTAGGCAATCGTGGCACGATTGAAATCAATCCGCGCCTGGCCATGGCCAATGAATCTACTATCCTAGGCATGGCTCTGTGGAATGCTCCGGCCAATGAATATCGGGAAAGCCTGTTTGCATTGCGTGCTTTTATGCAAAGCGGCGCTGTTCGTGCAAAAGTTGGAAAACAGCTTCTCTTGAAGGATGCTGCTCAAGCACATAACGAAATCATTAATGGTTTGGCAAAGGGAAAAATGATCCTCAAAATCGAATAACGACCATAGTCCATTGTAATTCCTGATTTGGTAAAGTAACTATCTTTTTACTAAAAATCCATTTTAAAACGATTCTTCACGTATTTTTGGGGGATGCCAAATCATACGCAGGTAAAGACAAGTACCGAATCAAGGTAAAAAAGTATCTGTCGTTCTTGTACCCATATGCATTCCGTTTGGCAACCTTAATCATGTTGTACCCTTCCAATCGGCTTGTGTTAATAGGGCATTTGGCGTGATTTGCCAGACCATCGATTCGCTTTTCCTTTAGCTTGGCGAACCGGACCAAGGCCGGTATCACGCTCGCCTTGGCCGCCTTAAACCATCGTTTCCACCTCTCGACAGCCTTCTGGTAGTCTGTTATCGCATATAGCTTATTCATTTCTCCCTTCATGGCGTAGCAGATTCCCACGGCTGTTTACGTAGTTTTACGAGCAATACAAATCAGAAGAGCTAAATTATGACTCAATCAAAAAGAGGGGGAATGCGCCCAGGTGCTGGGCGTCCTAAAGGTTCTGTTAGCCCAGAAGGAACAAGAAAACAGCATCAGGTCAGGGCTTTTGATGATGAATGGGATCTCATCTACAGATTTGCCAAGCTTATAAAATCCGGGAAAATTAAAGCTTGCAAGGTCGCAGTAGAAAAGCTTGGAAAAAGCAGCATTGACTAAAATTGCGCACTAAGTGCGCACCAAAATCATTTTAGTCATAAATAGTTAGAAACGTAGCCACTTTGTTAAGAGACTCCCCTCATCTCCACCAATTGAAAATAAGCCCTGCTTTGGGCTCAGGCGGCACCGCATGGAACATAGAATCCATGCGGTGCTTTTTGGGTGTACCGCCCGGCTCCGACAGATAAAGGGCCTTTAAAAAGATACGGCTCACTACCGCCTTTTTCTTAAAAGTGCTATGATAGACCTAAGAGATGATCTTGAAAGGAGCCTTGATTATGGAGATCAAACGAATCGGCATTGCCGGCGCTGGTACGATGGGCAATTCCATGGCGGATATCTTTGCTTCCTATGGTTTTGATGTGACCCTTTGGAACCATAGAAAGCCTACGCTTGAGCGTGCAAAGACCCTCATCAGTGAAACGATCCGCGACAAGATCCACTATACGACCAATCTGGAGGACATCGCCCATCTCGATATTGTCATTGAAAACGTGACGGAAGACATGGCCATTAAAGAGGGGTTCTATGAATCTTTCTGCAAGATGGCCGATGCGGACATGATCCTTGCGACAAATACATCAGGTCTTTCCATCAATGCCCTGGCCCAATTTGTGACGCACAGGGAACGCTTTTTAGGGATGCACTGGTTCAATCCGCCGACGCTTATTCTCCTTATTGAAATCATTAAAAATGACGAAACCTGCCAAGACGTGGCTGAGGCCGTTCGGGACCTTGCCCGCACCATTGGAAAGAAACCGGTCATTGTCAATAAGGATGTCCTGGGTTTTGCTGCAAACCGCATCCAGCTGGCTGTCGTGCGGGAAGCCCTGTCTTTGGTGAAAAAAGGTGTTGTTTCTGCTGAAGATATTGACGCTGTTATGAAATATGGACTTGCTTTCCGCTGGGCCTGCATTGGACCGCTCGAAACCATGGATTTTGGCGGGATCGACACGTTCTACCATGTCTCGAGTTACCTCATGAAGGACCTTGATGACAGCCATGAGATCCCCACTCTTTTAAAGGAACATTATGAAAAGGGTGAACTGGGTGTGAAGACCAAGAAAGGCTTCTACGACTACTCGAATGGGAAAGATAAGGAAGCAACCGAAAGACGGAACGAAAAACTCTTGAAAGTCTTCAACGTCCTTTATAAAACTTTATAAAAAAGCATAGTCCTATCAAAAAGCCCCTCCAAAGCGCAGGTCATGCGTTTTAGAGGGGCTTTTGTCTATGATGAAGCTGATTTCCTAGGAATTAGGAGCGGGATTTTACATGGAGAGGGACTGTCTCTTCTCTTTCTTCCATTTCCTCGTCCTTTCCGACGCAGTAGGAGGCGTAGAGGGACCCGGATACGTTATGCCACACGGAGAAGATGGCGCCGGCAATGCCGCCAGCTGCCGTAAAGTACATGAGGGCAAGGGCTGAGGCGAGACCGGAATTCTGCATGCCTACTTCGATGGTCATGGCACGCACTTTTTGCGGCGTCATGCCAAAGCGGCGTGCTGCAAGGTGGCCCAAGGCCATGCCGCCAAGGTTATGCAAAATGACGGCAACGAGGATCACAAGGCCGTAGTCCAAAATGGTCCTTCCTGAAAGGGAGACGACGCAAAGAACCGTCACCATAATGACAAAGGAAGAGAACATGGGCATGAAGCGGGAAAAACGGGATACAGTGCGGGGAAAGAAATAGTTGCTCGCAAGGCCCAAAATGAGGGGGAGGAGCACCATCTTGACGATGGAAAGCATCATGGAAGAAAGGCTGATTTCAATCCACGTCCCAGCAATCAGGTAGATGAGAAGGGGCGTGATGAAAGGGGCCAGTATAGTGTTTACCATGGTCATGGATACAGAAAGGGCTACATCGGCATGAGCGATGAAGGAGATGACGTTCGACGCAGTCCCACCAGGGCAGCAGCCCACAAGGACGACACCAATGGCAATTTCAGGAGGCAGGGCCAAGAGCGTAACAAGGACATAGGCCAAAAGGGGCATGATGGTAAACTGCAGGATGGCCCCGACGGCAACAGAGCGTGGATCCCGAAAGACATTTCGAAAGTCTTCGGCCTTAAGGCTCATGCCCATGCCAAACATGATGATTCCCAAAAGGGTGGGGATAAAGCGGGCGTAGGGTTTCATGGCCGCTGGGAAGAGAATCCCTAAAAAACCTGCAATCATGACGCCGACGGCCATGTAGCGTGTGGACCAACGGATGAGCTTATCGAGCATCAGTCTGCCACCTCCCGTTCTTTTTCCGTCCCGCGGCTTTTTAGCGGCTGATTTCCTTCGCCGAGCATGACGACCTTGGGCGTAAAGGAGCGGGCTTCTTTTTCGTCCATTTGGGTATAGGCGATGATGATGACAATGTCTCCTATCTGGGCGTAACGGGCGGCTGCACCATTAAGGCAAACAACACCGCTGCCGCGTTTTCCCGCAATGGTATAGGTTTCAATGCGGGCGCCGTTATTATTGTTGCAGATCTGGACGCGTTCGCCGGGAAGGATGCCTGCGGCGTCAAGCAGGTCGGCATCGATGGTGATGCTTCCCATGTAGTTCAGGTTTGCTTCTGTAATGGTGGCGCGATGGAGCTTTCCGTGCATCATGGTGTAGATCATGCTTCCACCCCCAAAATGACGTTATCAATGAGGCGCGTTGTGCCAAAGCGGACGGCAACCGCAAGGAGGACGGGCGTATGGAGCGTTTCTTCCACTTCAAAGAGGCCGGGCATGCCATACATTTCAACGTAGTCGATGTCGCTCATGGGTTCTTCCTTGATTTCTTTCATCACAAGGTCAACGAGGGCTTTCTTGCTCCGCTCGCCTTTTCCGTAGGCTTCTTTTGCATGACGGAGGCTGCGGGAAAGGACAAGGGCGGCTTTATGTTCTTCTGGGCTCAAGTAGACGTTGCGGGAACTTTTGGCAAGGCCGTCTTTTTCGCGGACAATGGGCATGAGGCGCAAGGTGACGTTCATGAAGAGATCTTCAACCATGCGCTGCAGGACCTGGGTCTGCTGAGCGTCTTTGAGGCCGTAGTAGGCGCGGTCACATTGGGTGAGGTTAAAGAACTTGGCACAGACCGTAGCGACGCCGCGAAAATGAATAGGTCGTGTCCTTCCGCAAAGGACCTTCGTAATAGGACCCGTGACCTCAACCCAGGTCATATCCTCGTGGGGATACATTTCGCCCGGGGCTGGCGCAAAGACGAGGTCGGCGCCTTCGCGTTCCGCCATCTTGCAGTCACTTTCCAAAGTCCTGGGATATGCAGCGTAGTCTTCCGTCGGTCCAAACTGTGTAGGATTGACAAAGACGGTGACGATGACGAAATCGTTTTCTGCCCGGGCTGCCTTGATGAGGGAAGCGTGTCCTTCATGAAGAGCGCCCATGGTGGTCACAAGACCAATGGATTTTCCTTCTTTCTTGACGCGGCTGACCTCATTTCTAAGTTCCTTTGTTGTGTGACAGACGTACATAGATGAATCACATTCCTTTCTGATTGGTGGAGTGTGGGGACAGGTTTCAAAAGGAAATGAAATGATAAGCAAGATCCTGGCGGACAATGCGAAAAATAGGAAGCAGCATACAAAAAAGCCGTGTTCCCAAAGAAACACGGCAAAAAAATTCCACAACAAAATGGAAAAACAGGTTTCTTTGGGAAGCAGCTTTTCGGAAGGATCATTTCATCATTCCAATTTTCTGCCTTAAGGGAAGAATTTCTCCCCTTTGAGCCCTTCGGGAAACAAGGCCGCCCTGCGGCTTTGCGACTCGCGGCACACACCTTCTGAAACGTGTCTGCACTCTCCCTATAAGATTTACCCAAATCTTCCTATTTTTCTATCCGGGGAGTAATATACCACCGTGATGATAATTTGTCAAATCATTTGCAATATAGTTAACTCAAATTATTTTTTCTTGAAAAAGGCCAATAAGATGCGGATACCCCTCGCAGAAGTGAAAAAATGGAAGAAAGTTTTTCAAAGAGGGACGGTAAAAATAAGGACTGGAATAAATTCGCTGGCACCTCGTCCTTACTTGCACTCGCTTTCAATCTATGCTAAAATACAAGAATCTAATGAGTGGAGGGAAATACCAGTGTTAACGGTTTTAATGGTTGTAGATATCGTCGTCAGTGTCATCCTGATTGCGTCCGTCCTGCTCCAGTCCGGTAAGAGCTCCGGTTTTGCTGGGCTTGGCGGCGGTGAGTCCATGTTCAGCGGCAAACCGACCGATATGGATGAGGCTCTGAGCCGCATTACGGTTGTCTTTGGCCTTATTTTTGCTGTCCTTAACATTGTAATTGCCCGCCTGCAGTGAGGGTGGGGGATGGCATTAATCAAATGGTGCAGTTATGGCATTGCCTTCATGAAGGGTAATGCTTTTTTTGTGTATAAAGTAAGGAGGAAACGGCTATGCTCCAAGGCGCTGAGCCTTATCGCTTTCCTGGAACCAATGATACAGCGGTTCTTCTCATTCACGGCTACACGGGTTCCCCGTCGGAGCTGCGTGAACTGGGGGAACGGCTGCATTATAAAGGCTATACCGTGCAGGGCCTTCTTTTAAATGGTCACGGTACGAACCCGGAAGACCTTGACGGCGTAACCTATGAAAAATGGACTCAATCCGTGAAATCCGCCGCCAGTGCCCTCAAGGAAACGTACGGCAAGGTTGTTTTGGTGGGGATGAGTATGGGAGGTCTTCTTGCCCTTGATTGCGCTTCGACTGTTCCCGTTGACGGGGTCATCGTCATTTCAACGCCCATCTATCTATTCGATTGGCGTTCCCATTTCCTTTGGCTTGCGGAAAAAGTGACGCGATCCATTCCCAAGCGCCCTCGTCATATCGACGCTCCGGCCCGCTATGATGTGGCCTATCACGAGATGCCCCTTTCCGGTGTCCGCGAATTCCTGCGTTTGCTGTCGACAGTCAAAAAGCGCACCCTTCCTCGCGTGACGGCTCCGCTTCTTATTATTCAAAGTGAAGCGGATCGAACCGTCCGCCCGCAAAGCGCACAGTACATCTATGAACATGCGGCATCTCCTCTAAAGCGGATCGAGATGCTCCCCCAAGGAAAGCATGTCCTGACCCTTTATAAGGAACGGGGACTTGTCTATCAAAAAATTGACCGTTTTCTGGAGGCCCTGCGATGAAGAATGTGAATGATACGAATCCTATGTGTTTTGGCTGTGGGAAGAACAATCCCATTGGCCTTCACATGCATTTTAAAGTGGATGAAAATGGCTGCTCGTCACACTTTACGCCCGAACCCTGTCATCAAAGCTATGACGGGCGGATGCACGGCGGACTCATTTCCACCTTGCTTGATGAAACCATGGGGAATTATCCCTATCTGTATGAACACCGCGTGGCCTATACGGCCCGACTGGAAGTCCGTTTCCGCTCGCCCGTCCTCATTGGTGAAACCATTGAGATTGTGACTAAGGTGAAGCGCCGTAAAGGCCTGCTCCTTGAGATGACGGGAGAGGTTATCCGCCCTGATGGAACTATCGCGGCGGAAGCGGATGCCAAGATGATGTATGAAGGAGAAAGATGAGTAACGAAAAAATTCGGCAGGATGTCCTTACTTATATGGAATCCCATGCCACCCATCCTGTCAGCTATGATGACCTGGGCCGCGACCTGCGGTATAAAGGAAAAGGGCTGGGAGCCTTGTGGACGGAAATTGAACTAATGATCAAGGATGGGCTTCTTGTGAAGACCCGCTTCAATACCTTGGGCCTGCCGCGGGCCATGGGGCTTGTCACAGGGCGCCTGCAGGTCACGCAGAAAGGGTATGGGTTTGTTGTACCCCTTGAAAAGACGGAGGAAGGTGATCTTTTCATCCCCGCGATGCACTTATCCGGTGCGATGAACGAGGACCTTGTAATCGCACGGGTCAGTGACCATGGCTATGGGGGAAGGCGTGAGGGAAAGGTCATCCGTATTTTGGAGCGGGCCCATGAACGTTTTGTCGGGACTTTTACGCGCAGTGGGGATTTTGGCTTTGTTACCCCTGATAACCGCCATATTGGACAGGATATCTATGTGAGGCGCAAGGACTTCCTGAATGCCCGCAACGGGGACAAGGTTGTCGTCAAGATTACGGTCTGGCCCAACGGACGTCAAAAAGCAGAAGGAACCATTACGGAAATCCTTGGCAAAAAGGGCGATGTGGGCATTGATATCATCTCCATCATCAAGGATAAGGACCTGCCCCTTGATTTTCCCAAAGAAGTCAAGGAAGCCGCCCAGCTTGTCCCGCAAGTCATCCCTAAAAAGGATCTTAAAGGGCGTCTTGACCGGCGCAAATGGCCAATCATCACCGTCGATGGCGTTGATTCCAAGGACCTTGACGATGCCATTTATGCCGAAAAACGGGGCGAGAATTACTTCCTTGGCGTCTATATTGCCGATGTCAGTCACTATGTGCGGCCCCGCGGTGAACTTGATCGGGAGGCCTATGCCCGAGGCACCAGCGTCTACTTGGTTGACCGCGTCCTTCCCATGTTGCCGCCCCTTTTGTCAAATGGCATCTGCAGCCTCAATGAAGGGGAAGAACGTCTTACCATGAGCTGTGAAATGGTTATTTCCGGTAAGACAGGGAAGGTCCTTTCCTATGATATTGCGCCCAGCGTGATTGCCTCCCGGCATCGCATGAACTATCCTGATGTGGCAAAAATCCTCACGGACCGTGACACGGCCCTGCGGGAAAAATACAGCGATATTGTGCCTATGTTGGAAACCATGGAGGAACTTTGCACGATCCTCCATAAAAAACGGGTGAGACGGGGTGCGATTGAGTTCGAGATTCCTGAAGTGAAGGTTATTCTGGATGAGAAAAAACGGCCCATCGACGTTCATCTGCGGCACAGAACCATTGCGGAAATGATGATCGAGGAATTTATGCTCGCTGCCAACGAAACCGTAGCCGCCCATATGACTAAGCATCATTATCCCTTTATTTACCGTGTCCACGACGTGCCTGATGAGGACCGGATGCAGAGCCTTTCAAAGATCATGGCCCAGTTTGGGACCGTTCTCAAGATTGAGGGCAAGATGCGGCCTAAAGTTCTTCAAATGGCCCTGCGCAAGGTGAAGGGAAAACCCGAAGAAGGCATGATTTCCACCCTCGCCCTGCGGAGCATGAAGCAGGCTGTGTACCAAACGGAAAATGTGGGCCACTTTGGCCTTGCTGCCAAGGACTACACGCATTTTACCTCTCCCATCCGGCGCTATCCAGATCTGTTGGTCCATCGTCTCCTCAAGGAGCAGCGGACGGGGCAGAAACTTTCCAAGAAGGAAAAGGAAAACTTGAACGATAAGCTTTCCCTCATGGCAAGCCATGCCTCGACACGGGAACGCCTTGCCATTGAGGCAGAACGGGAAACGGATGAACTCAAGATGACGGAGTATATGCTGCCCTATGTAGGACAGGAATTTGATGGAACGATTTCCGGCGTCACAAGCTTTGGCATGTTTGTCCAGCTCGAAAACGGTATTGAAGGCCTTGTCCATATCTCGAGTCTCCTTGACGATTATTATCGTTATGATGAGGAACATTTTGCCCTTGTCGGGGAGCATGGCGGAAAGAGCTACCGCCTTGGCAGCCCTGTAAGGATCAAGGTCTTCCATGTCAGTGTGGAAGAACGCAAGATTGATTTTATCCTTCCCGAATTCGAAACTTTTGTCACAGCTCGAAAGGAAACCGTTCCGTCAGATAAGAAAAGGACGCCTAAAAAACAGACCGTAAAGAAAGGCGGCCGCAATAAACTGGCCTCACAGACCCAAAAAAGAGGCGGTACACGTCAGAAGGGAAGTCAGCATGGAAAAAACAAACGTCAAAATCATCGCAGAAAATAGAAAAGCCCGCCATGACTACGCCATTCATGAAACCTTTGAAACAGGCGTCGTGCTTACCGGCACAGAAGTCAAGTCCCTCCGTGCTGGTAAGGCCAACCTGAAGGACAGTTATGCTGCCATTACCAAATCGGGGGAACTATATTTATACAACCTTCACATCAGTGAATATGACCATGGCAATATCTTCAACCATGAGCCGCGGCGTGACCGCAAGCTGCTCATGCATAAACGGGAAATTGCAAAACTCATAGGTAAGACCAAGGAAAAAGGCTTTACCTTGGTTCCTCTGACCCTTTATTTTTCCCATGGCCTTGTGAAAGTAAAACTGGCCCTTGCAACTGGTAAAAAACTTTATGACAAGCGGCGCGATATGGCGGACCGGTCGGCCAAACGAGAAATTGACCGGGCCCTCAAGTCTCGTAATCGCTAAGGGATACGGAAACATATTTTTCACAACTTTTTTCGTACAGGAGCCCTTTGATATGATATACTTGAAGTAGGACAACGATTGTCCAAACATTCAAGGAAGCCACGTATTTTGTGCGTGAAAATCAAAGGAGGACGAGAAAATGGAACAAAAATTCTACAGATGCAGTCATTGTGGTAAAATCATCGCTGTTGTAAAGGAAACGGGTGTCCCTGTCATTTGCTGCGGCGAAAAGATGCAGGAAATCGTTCCGAATACCGTTGATGCAGCCCAAGAAAAACACGTTCCCGTCATTGAAGTCAAGGAAAACCTCGTGACGGTCAAGGTTGGTTCCGTTACCCATCCCATGCTTGATGAACACTATATCGAATGGATTTCCCTGGAAACCAAGGAAGGCAATCAGAGAAAGGAACTGAAACCAGGGGCTGATCCTGTCGCGGTTTTTGCACTGGCTCCCAGTGATGATGTCGTTGCTGCTTATGCTTACTGCAACCTGCATGGACTTTGGAAAGCTGAAAAATAATGAAAGAGGGGGGGCGCATGCGGCGTCCCTCTTTATTTTTAGGCCTTTATGAAAATTAAAGTGTATACAAAATACAAAATATATAGGAAAATACAGATTTTTATGTTAGAATAGGGGAGACGGGTGTGGTGCTGTGCATCACCCCAAACAAAGGGCTACTTTAATTAGGAGGTATTGTCATGAAGGTTTTGTGTTATGGCGTCAGAGACGTTGAAGAACCGATTTTTGAGAGCAGCAATAAGGCTTTTGGGTATGACATCAAATGTGTCCCCGATTACCTGAATACTCCGGAAACGGCTGAAATGGCAAAAGGTTTTGATGCTGTTATCCTGCGTGGTAACTGCTTTGCCAACAAACAGAATCTCGATATCTACAAGAAACTCGGTGTTCAGTATGTACTGACCAGAACGGTTGGTAAGGACCATATCGATATTCCCTATGCCAAGGAACTGGGCTTCAAGATGGCATTTGTTCCCGGCTATTCTCCGAACGCCATTGCCGAACTGGCTGTTACCCATGCCATGATGCTCCTGAGACATCTGGCATACACGACGAGCGAAGCTCACAAAGGCAACTTCGTTGTTGATAAGCATATGTTCTCCAAGGAAATCCGCAACTGCACCGTTGGCGTAATCGGCCTTGGCCGTATCGGCCGCGTCTGCGCCCAGATCTTCCACGGTATGGGTGCCAAAGTTGTCGGTCAGGATGTCTTCCAGATCAAAGGCATCGATGACTATGCTACGCAGGTTGAAATGGACGAACTGCTGAAAGTGTCCGACGTCATCTCCCTGCACTGCCCGTACATCAAAGAAAACGGCAAGGTGGTTACCCGTGAATTCATCAGCAAGATGAAAGACGGCGCCATCCTTGTTAACGCTGCCCGCGGCCAGCTCGTTGACACGGAAGCTGTCATCGAAGCCATAGAAAGCGGTAAGCTCGGTGGTTTTGCTGCTGATACGCTGGACGGCGAAGCCGATCTGTTCGGTAAGGACTTCGAAGGCGGTAAGGCCCCGAATGCTATATTCCAAAAACTCATCGACCTGTACCCGAAAGTCCTGCTTTCCCCGCATCTGGGTTCCTTCACTGACGAAGCTGTCAAGAACATGGTTGAAACGACCTATGAAAACCTGAAGGAATATATGGAAACGGGCGACTGCAAGAACAAGATCTAAGCGATACGACTCGAAACTCCCTGCTGCGATGGCGGCAGGGAGTTTTATATTTATGAGCCGCTCCTTCCTGTAACTTAATCAAATGCCCCTTGCCAATCACGTGGCTGGGGGCATTTGATTGTTATTTTCGTTATAAGACCAACCGTTGTGAGAAAAGAGATTTGACAGGCAGTGTTGTTTCTATGTGGGCGTTTTGGATGCGTGAGACGTATCAGGTGAACTCCTTGACCACCTTGATGTATTCCTTGGCGTGGAAAGGGAGGTAGGAATTTTTTCGATACGTTGCTACAAAATCAACGGTTGTCTTAGGAGATCCGATTGAAAACAAGGCTAATTGGTCGCGGTTGGGAATATACTTCAAATGGGTTTCCGTAATGAAGGTAAAGCCGTAATTCCGTGCTGCCAGCTCGGCTTCTGCTTGGATATTGCTTGTTTCAAGGATAATGTGGGGTTCAATGTGGCGTTTATGAAAGATCCTATCCACAATCAGCCGTGTGTGCTGCGTCCGGTTTTGAAGGATGAAATCTTGGTTTTTTAGGAAATGAAGGTTCATATAAGGATATTTACAGCCCGGCCGTTTCCTTCCATAGCGCGTAAAGGAATGCTGGGCACTCATGACAAGCACCAGTTCTTCATGACTGATGACGGTGTAGGCGAGAGCGGGATTGGCCTCTACAAAATTGAAAAAAGCCAGGTCAATGTCCCCTTCAATAATCATTTGGATGAGGGATTCGGAATTTGCTTCGTGAAGGTCAATCCTTACATTGGGATACTTATCATGAAAAATAGGCAGCGTGCAGGGAAGCATATACGTACCCCGCATTGCGGGGAAGCCAATCTTTAAATAGCCTTCATTGTTTTTTATGATATCGCCCATCTTCTGATCGAGTTCTTTTTTGAGGGCCAGGATTTCCTTGGCTTTTTTATGTACTGTTCACCGGCATAGGTTGGGATATATTTATTACCTAATCTCTCAAACAAAGGAAGTCCAAGTTCTCCTTCAAGGCCTTTTAAGAACTTGGAGAGGGTGGGCTGGCTAAGGTAGAGGGATTCTGCCGCCCGCGTGATATTTTGCTGGCGTGCAATGGCCAGAAGATAGGTCAGATCTCGAAAATCCATTGGCTGTACTCCTTTCTTCCAGATTGTAAATCATCTTTGTCCAATTATAGCCCAAACTATTCATATAAACCATGATTATTATTTTTTTTATGAACGTATGACATGAATCGATGCACCATCTATACCATCAGTCCACTGGAAAAAAGCATGGCAAGGCGACATTTTTTCATGCTCCCACCAATAAAACCATTCGCTTTTACCATGTCAAAAATAATTTTTATGAATTTAAATTATGAACTTTTTCTTGTTATGATGTTTTCAGAAAATAACGATGACTGTTACCTATCTAATAAGGAGGGTTCATGATGACAAAAAAGATTAAACTTCCTGTCACGTTGATGCGTGGGGGAACGAGTAAAGGAGCTTATCTATTAAGAAAGGATATGCCGTCTGAAAGGAAGGATTGGGACAGCGTCCTTTTGAAACTCATGGGAAGCCCGGATTGCAAACAGATCGACGGACTTGGCGGTTCCCAGTCCGTAACCAGCAAGGTCGCTATTATCGAAAAATCCAGTCGCTCTGATGCCGATGTGGATTACACCTTTGCCCAAGTATCTGTGGATAAGCCTGTATACGAATACCCGGAAAATCATTGTTGAAACGGTTAATACAGCAGATGGCCAGGTGTGTTATGACGGAGACTATGCTATTGCTGGCGTGCCCGGTACGGCCGCTCTCATCAAGCTTAGTTTCCTTGATTCCAGCGGTACCCTTGGTAAAGGCATCCTGCCAACGGGAAATGTGGTGGATGAACTTGAGATCCCCGATTTTGGCCGCCTGTCCTTTTCCATTGTCGACGCAGCAAACCCCTTGGTTTTTGTAACAGCTGATTCCATATAGATGAATGGGACGGAACAGCCGGAAGAAATCAATAAAGACGAAGCCCTGCTCCGACTCTTGGAATGTATCCGAGGAGATGTGTACGGCAGCTGCCGCCGCAATTCCAGGGACCCTTGTCCATAGCATTCTTTCCCCCTGCGGTAAGCTTCAAGAAATCAGGATTGGTCATGGTTCCGGCACGCTTGTTTGCGGCGTTGAAGCCGAAAAGGGACAGACGATTCCTTTCATTAAAGAAACGTATGGGTATCGAACGGCCCGTCTATTGATGAAAGGCGTAGCCCCTATTTTCTACTGAATCCACTGCTCGTAAGGGGCATCATGATGGATCTATCCTTGATTTCATTGATTGTTCTTGCCGTTGTCGTTGCCATTGGGTTTATCAAAAAAGTCAATATAGGCTTCTTTTCCATTGGCGCCGCTTTTCTGCTCGGTTCCTATGGACAGATGAGTGCCAAGCAGATTGCTGCAGGTTTTTCAAGTTCCATGTTTGTGACCTTGGTTGGGGTTACCTTTCTGTTTGGGATGGCCTCTGCCAATGGGACGCTCAATCTTTTTTCCAAGAAGGTCGTCGCTCTTGTAGGGAAGCGGACCTACTTGATTCCCATCTTGATGTTTGTGCTTTCTGCTTTCATTTCAGCCATTGGTCCTGGACATATTGCTGCTGGAATCTTGATGACGACCTTTGCCGTCTATCTTGCCTTCGAACTCAAGATCAATCCCATGGCAACGGCCCTTTATGCATAACTGGGAGCCAATGCGGGCTGTGCCTCTGTTCTTTCCTTGACAGGCATCCTTGCCAAGAATCTTTCTGAGCCGCTGGGTTACCAAGGCTTTGGGACGCATCTCTTCCTATCTACGTTACTTTCCGGCTTTGTCCTTACGCTTGTTGTCTATATCGGCTACAAGGGGTGGCGCGTCAACTCGGAAAATTCACTGAAGCTCTCTGAAATTCCCGCCTTTAATCGCAATCAGAAGATTACGATGGCTTCGATTGTGGCTATGGTTATTTTCTGTATTGGCTTTAAGTTTGATACGGGACTTTTTGCCTTTGCGGCAGCTTCTGTCCTGATCATACTGCATTGTGCCGATGAAAAAACGGCTATTCGTCA
>PPYE01584910.1_pt1 | contig 44222 bp, 36 predicted proteins | sample 1559881 | NCBI WGS metagenome assembly PPYE01 (sample SAMN08240022, study PRJNA423297) | Human gut metagenome, whole genome shotgun sequencing project.
CACTGATATACTTATGCGTAGACTGTTCATTCCCACCAAGATATACCAGGGAATCGCAGTTACCTGGTATGGTTTCCCAGGTTTTCTCAAACAAAGCCTTGATCTGGGCAAGGTTTTGGATAAAAATGGTACAGGAAATATTCCTGGAACGCATGGTACTAAGAAGGCTGCAGTAGTCATCTGGCAATGGCACGTTGGCAAATTCGTCCAGCATAAAATTGACGTTAATGGGAAGTTTTCCATTGTAATGGAAGTCTGCCTGGTAATACAATTCCTGGAAAATCTGGGAATAAAGCATACCAATTAAAAAGGCATAACTCTTATCCGAATCCGGCGTTACACAAAAAAGTGCAGTCTTCCGGTTTCTGTCCCCGTCAACACCAAGCCCAATCTCCTCAATCTCCATTTCATCATGATCCAGAATCCGCAAAATTTGTGGATTCTGTAACAATCCCAGCCTTGCATTTGCGGAAATGATGATACTCCTTACCGTATCTCCGGCACCCCGGACCACTTTATTATACTGGATTAAAGCAGGGTGATTGCTTCCCTTTTTTCTCTCCAGTCTGCGGAAACGCCGGTCTAAATCAGAAGGGGAACCGTCTGCATGGACTTCCGCCTCATTCAAAAGCTGCAGAACCATACGGAGATTCCTTTTCTCCATTTCACACTCCTGCCACACATAAAGAAAAATGGCCTGCAAGTACAAAGACTCGGCTTTCTCCCAGAATGGATCACTGGGCTGTGCGTTTTTCGGAGTGGTATTATTGATCAGGTTCGTAACCAGTTTTACAATATCTGTTTCAGATCGGATATAGCGGAATGGATTATATCCGTTAGACTGCTCCATTTCCACCAGGTTCAGCACCCGTATCCGGTATCCATGCGCTTTCAGCATACCTCCGCAGCATCTTAAAATCTCCCCTTTGGGATCTGTAATGATCTGGGAAGCCCTGCTTAACTGAAGGAGATTGGGTTTCACCATGAACAAGGTTTTTCCAGCGCCGCTTCCTCCGATTACCAGGACATTTAGGTTTCTCCTGGTCTTTCTGGTATTCATGGACAGCCTGACATTCTGGGATAAGATCAGGTTATTGTGTTCATCTTTATCCGCAAACTGCTTTGCCACCTTTTTCGGATCTGCAAAAACAGCAGTACCAAATTCCTGTCCCGGCATATAGTTTTTCCGGCTGGTGACATACATGACCATACCAATCACATATACAAAAATCCCCAAAATGATTGCTTTTAAGGAAGTTTCGTTCCAATAATTGGCAAACGGGGCTACCATCACCTGATCCAGACGGTTTAAAAAATAATTGATATCCTTTCCGGGCTGATAACACACGTTCAAGAGATAACCTCCATAGCCGGAAGCTATGCCACCAATAAGATACATGCCCCAGGACTGTTTCTTCTTTTTCTGAATTGCTCCGGTTCTCTACCTCCTTCGCCCCTGTATGGTTCTTCTCCCTGCTTCCAGGTTCTGTTGTGCCTTCCTGTAATTCTGCTCCCTTCTTCTGCGTATCTTTTCCTGCTCCTGTCTGGCACGTTCCCTGTGTACCGGGTCATAGCTTTCCCTATATAAATCTTCCCCCGAAGTTTTTCTAAGAAAACGGTCCTCCAGGTCTAAAATTGCATACTCCTTCTTCTTTTCCAATCCTGCAAAAATCGTCTTATGGTCATTAATCCAGCTAATTTCCGATTTATCCAGCCAGATAAATTCATTCTTACGGTACGGAATCCTGGTTTTGATATGATGCTCTGTTTCTTCATATACCAGCTTCTGGTCTATGGTAATGGCATTCACACCTGGATTGTTCCGTTTCTCCTTTTGGATACGCTGAATGACCTGCATCTTTTCTTCTGTTTCCTGGCTGCTTCCAGTGCTGCGTCTTTGGGCTTCCTCTTCCCCAAACAACTGTTTCCACTGCTGGGAATCTACCAATTCTTCCATCTGTTCCGGTGTCCTGGTCAGTGTTACCGTACCTTCCTTCCCTTTCTCCAAAATCCCCTGTTCTTCCATGTAGCAGATAATCGGCCAGATCTGAAGCCAGGTCATATTCAGACGGGAACGGACATCACTGATCTTCTCCACCTGGTTTTTCGCCAGCTCCCGCGCAACCAGTTCACACTCCTTCGGCTCCGGCAGGGCAGGCTTTTTTACTTCTTCTACCAACTGCTCCACCTTATCCGGCTCTGCATTTTCATAGTATTCATCTAACGTCCCAATATTGGAATGTTCAATTTTTGCCATCATGGACTGAATACGGGGTGCTGCCTGGGAATGGAACAAAATTTCACTCATACCGTCCTTCTCATTCAAATCCGGCAAAATGGAATATAAAATCCCATACTTATTTGCCAGGGCTTTTACCCGCTCCAGGTCTTTTGTTTCAAAACGGAAAACCTGTAAATCGCCTCCCATTTTCAGGAGCTTTTGTACAGAAGTTTTCCCTGACAGTTTTTCCTGGTCCAGAACTTTTTTAAATACCGCACAAATATCTTTTACAAACTGCCAGCCTGTATTTCCCATTTTCAGAATGATTTCTGCGCCTTCAAAGGAAACTTTAATGATCTGCGCCGCATCTTGTATTTCACTCATGCTCTCCCTCCTATCCCATTGCCCTGTCCTTTTTTACTGGAACAGCCGCCTTTATTTTTCCTTCTGTAAGCATGGCTTCCAGGTCATACTGGATATTTTCCTGTTTTAAGAGAGCCGCCAGCATGTGGTTTGCTTTTTCCTTTTCATAGGTCATATATTGAAGCTGAAAAATATAATTCTCAATCTGCAAAATATTTTCCGGAACCTGAAAAAACGGTTCAAGGTAATGAGAAAGGATACGCTCTTTTTCTTCCTTTCCTGCATGAGGCGCCTGTAACTGCAAAATAATTTTTTCTACCTCTTCCATAGACTCCTTATGAAAAGCAATACGGTACAAATCCTGTTTCTGCTCCCTGGTAAGAAAGGGCTGTTCCTTTTCGGCGGCTTCCAAAAGGGAAAATGTTTTTACCACATGTTCAAGTTCTGCCATTTACACACCCGCCTTCCGTTTCCGCATCAAAAGGATAATTTCCCTCATTTTTTTCATTCTCTCCGGTGAAGGGCTGTTCTCCATCACCTGAAGGATTTCTGCATCTGCCAGCCCACTTTCTACGCACTGGCGGATTTCTTCCAACTGCTCTGCGGACAGGTTATATTCCAGGATCTTCTCCACAACACTTTTGGGTACTTTTTTCCCAAGCATGGCAATCCCAAGCAGCCGGCGCTTACTTTTTTGCAGCCCTTCTGCTGTTTGTATGCTTTTTTCTTCCAATACCACTTTTGTTTCCCTGGAAACAGCTTCTGTTTTTTCCCTGTATTTTTCTGCTTCTTTTTTCAGATCCTGAATTTCCTGCTCTTTCTTTGCCAGCTTTTCCCTTAATTCCTGTATATTTTTATCTTTGTATTGCAGGTTCTCATACAGGTCTTTAATCTCCTGATTTTTCTCTTCAACAACATGCTCCTTTACCAGAGAGGACAAAGCTGTAAAACGGTCATTGCTTTCCCGAAACTGCTGAATGGATTGTTCCATGATCCCCATAAGATTTTTCATATAAGAACGCATTTCTTCATCTTTCGGAACTTCTTTTTTTACCTTTGACTCTTCCAGTTGTATCCGCATGGTCCGCATACGACTGGCCGGCAGTTCATTTCCGGCATAGGTTTTCACCTCTTCCAGATCCAGCCCGTTTTTTAAGCCTTCTACGATTTCCCGTACCTGGAACTGGTTATAATTTCCTTCACATAAAAAGTCGATTTCCCCAATCCCTTCCATAAGCCCTATGATGATTGCTTTCATCACCGGGGCTTCCTGGTTACTCTTAACTACCTTCTGGATATCCGAAACAGGAAGACCAAAATCCAGCCCCATAGAAACTGCGTCCATCTGTTCTTCTTTTAAAACTTTCCGGCATTCTTCCAGATACCGTTGTCCTTCTACTGTCATTTACCCTCCTTTTCCTCTGCCCCTTGCAGACGTTTCCCTATTCTTTTCCTTCTGTTGTGCTTCCAAGTTTTCTTTTTCTTCTGCTTTTTCACGCAGACGCTCTGCAATCCTTTTTTCTTTTAAGATTTTTTTCCGTTCAATCCGCAAACGCTCCTCTTTCTCAAAGAAATAAGCGTCTGTCTGTTCTGCCTCAGACAAGGAATATCCCATTTCTTTTAACTGCCCAAGAAGGTTTTGGTATGTCTGGTGGTCTTGCAAAAATTCCTGATACCCTTCCTGATAAAGTTCTGCTTCCATCTGTTTTTCCTGCAGCTTATTGAGAAGCAGAAGCATTTCCTCATAAGGAACCATTTCTTTTCGTAGCTGCTTTCTTGCCCTGCTGTTTTCCCAAAGCTGTTCCTTTGTTGCATCAGAAATGGCTTTCAACTGCGCCTTATCCTGTATGCGATAAGCTGCCAGAAAATCAAATTCCTCCTGCAATTTTTTCAATTCATGGATTGCTGCCCTGTATTTCCAGGTTTTAGAGTCTGCCATTGGTTTCCCCTGCCGGTACCTGCGAAGAAAACGTTCCTTCTGGTATCTGGTCAAATGCCGCTCCCGGTATGGGATAAACACATACGTCCATTCTATCGGTATCTCCTCTCCGGTCATTTCCGGGATTGGAAGGCGTCCAAAACGCTGCCGAAGCCTTTCCTCTGTATATTCTTCCCCTAGCTGGTCAAGCCGTCTTGCCCTTCCTGCTCCGGGTTCCCGAACAGAAAGGTGCTTTCTCCCCCGCAACTCATATCCCATGCTGGAAAGATTTTCAAGAAATTCCTCATAAGAACCTGCGTCCTGTAATGCCTGGTCCACATCTCTTCTGATCCGCCTGTCCCGTTCAGAAAGAGATTTTTCTTCCTGTCCTTTTTGTTTGCGTTTTTCCTTTACTTCTTCCAGCTCCAGCACAGATAAACCATGCTCCCTGCATATCCGGTTGGTCAGAGGCTGGATACTGTTTTCCCAATCCCCGTTTTTATAATCGTATTTATATCCCGTAGTACAGCGTACTGAATTAAAAATAATGTGCCCATGAATATGGTCCGTATCATTATGGACTGCATAAACCGCTTCAAAATCCTTCCCAAGAAATTCTGCCACAAACTCTCCTACCACTTGGAAGGCTTCTTCTTCCGAAACCTCATCTTCCTCAAACGAAAGAATGAAATGGTAGCCCTGCCTTTTATCCAGCTTTCCAAAATGACGTTTAGTATCTACCATCTGGGATAATGCCTGTTCAGGAATACAGTTATGTCCACAGACATAGCGGCCATGTTCTGTTTTCTCCGGGTTCATAATATAGCGAAGACCGTTTGCCAGATGTTTTGCCGGATAACCCGTTTTTGCCTGTTTCATGTGCAGGCACTTTGTAATTGCCATAACCTACAGCCTTTCCTGCACCTGGCTTACCAGTGTTTTTATCTGCTTCAAAAACACATACAGACGGTGTTTATCTTCCCTGAAATAAAGGGCGCTGTTATTGTTATGGGTAATCTGGTTGATGTTTACACCAATCCGGTTGATTTCCTGGTTCATGCGTTCCAGTTCCTTGCGGATTTCCGGGTAATCCCTGGGGCGGTTGGTAATCAGCATACGAAGATACTGGGAATCAGAAAGCCCCATCTTTTCTGCCTGTTTTTGTAACTCTTCCAGCTCCCACCGATACAGCCGGATTTCTTTTCTACATTTCATTGTTTCTTTTTTCATGCTCCCCCTTTCCTTATCTTTATCACAGATTTCATCTACCGATTTCTACTTCAACGCTATCTGCTGTCAACTCCTAAGACCTGCTATCGGTCACTGTATAACTTCCCGGCGTCCGGACTGGCTATGCCAGTCCTCTGCAAGATACGGATTTTACCGTACAAAATCCCATCTTGTTAGGGGGCACCCCCTAATACCGCGGATAAAATAGATAGCACAACGCAGATACTGATAGCAGACCTGCGTTCCATATAGGGAAAAACCGATAGCAGTTCCAAACATCTGCTATCGGTTTTTCCACTTCCTACTTCTATTTCTGCTAACAAAACCCCAGTTCTGTTAGCAAATCTGCCAGCCTCCTGTGTCTGATGTGACAGCAGTTCTTCCATTCTGCTATCAACGCCTTTTGCACAGACTCCTTGCAAGCTGCTTCTTCTTCCGCAATTTCTCTCTTTCCAACAAGTATGGGAAGACTCTCTATGGACCATTTGCCGCTTTGGGTTTCTCTTATGAAATTATTGGTTTACCTGTTCTTCCAAACGCTCCAATGCCTTTTCAAAAGCTCCAATCCCACTGAAAAAGGAAGAAAGCCGGATATCCTCAAACAGATATGGCATGGCTTTGTATAGTTCCAGAAAAATATAGTACAGCACATCAACAACAATGGAATTTCCTGCCTGTTTGTAAAGCTGGCTGTTGCTTATGCCTGCTTCTTTTGCTTTCCAAAAATCCGCATCGGAAAAGCCCATAAGCCGGAAGCATTCTAAAGGTGTCAGCCTTCGGATACGGATCAAAGACTCTAAACGGTGTATCCCATTTGATGTCGTAAGCGTAGGGCAAAGTTCCCCATGCTCCTGTACCCTTCCCCGTTTTTCCACAGACGGATAACTAAGATTTACAACACCATTTTCCAAACATTCCTCATAACCTTTCTGTGTCTTTTGACGTACCAGAATGATATTATCTTTTTGTACAGAAGTAAGGGTATGGCAGACTTCTTTTTCTCCCAGTTCCAAAGTCTGCACAATCCTGCCTTCCCGATCATACCTGCCCCGGATTGCTCCTGGACATTTTTCTACAATCTTTGGCTGTTCATGTCCTGCTAAAACCGCACCGCTGCTTCCTAAAGGGGAATAAATAACCCCGCTTGAACCATAGCCGGTATGAATATCTCCCACTTGAAGAATTTTGGGCTGCTGTCCGCCACCGCCACAGGCAGTTACCGTAGGGCAGCACCCGTCTGGCAGATAAACCCGTCCAGTCTGTTCAAACACCCCTTTGATATTTCCGGCTCGCTTTACCCGGTTTTCCCGAAAAGCCTTCAGGCTTTTTTCGTCCGGCTCAAACAAAAGCGCTTTTCTTTCTTCCATATCTTCAATCAAGCGGCGTACTTTTTCCTGGGATAAGTAGTATTTTTCCTCTACCGTATCCTCCAGAATATCCATAAGGCACTGGAAGGACTCCAGCGGTTCCGGAAACTGGAATGTTCCATTATCCATTTCCTTCTGTATCAAAATCAGATATACCCGTTCCCTGTTCTGGGGTATTCCATAATGCTTTGCATTAAGAACACTCCAATAGGTGTGGTATCCGTATTCATGCAGTTCTTCTTCAAACAACCGGAATGTGGTATCCCGGAATTTTTTTCCTACAATATTTTTTACATTTTCGTAAATTCCCCATACTGGTTTGACCCCCCGTATCATACGGAGCCACTCCACCAGAAGGGAAGAACGTGTTTTATCAATATCATGGGAACCACACATGCCGCAGGCGTCCCTTTTGGAATAATGTACCTGCAGAGGGTTATACTCATACCCGCAGCTTCGGCATTTCCAAACCGCACCTGCCTGCTTGCCTGCCAGGGAAAAATCCTGACAGGGGCTTCCGCCACAGATCATGTTAAACGGTTCAATCTCCCTTTCGTCCACTTTTGTAATATCTCCCAGATTCAATGTTTCACTTGTACCATGAATCGCACAATAACTCTTTGCTGCATATTTATCAAACTCACAAAAATTCACCAAACTATATTTCATTCCTCATATTTCATGAGGTGTAGCTACACATTTTACCTAGGATTACTCACTTATTTCCTCCTGTCTCCTAAATTTTTTATAGTCTTCATGAGAAATCCACAGCTACAAACGAAATATCCATCTGGCATTACCTTACAATCATAGAATCACCCCTTCCCGTATCCAGAGTTTATCCTTCTGTCAAAAATTCTGTTGGTCTGCACCACCTCCTTTCCTAACACCCCCACTTTCGGATTGGTTATTTCTTTCTCACCGCTCTTCTTTCCTGATGTTTGCCAGCACCCTGGACACATACACCTGCTTGGGTATCCCCATGCGGTATCCCTGCCGCTCATAGCTCTCTTCGATAAACGCAACCCGTACACGTCCATACAGTTTCCTCTTTCCTATCCACTGCACTACTTTTTCCATCTCCGCTTCGCATTCGTCGATCTCCCATTTTTTGAGACATTCCTCATCATAGCTATTTTCCAAAAGAATACCCTCCTATCTTGCCTGTGCTATCTGGTATGATACTATGTTCCTGTGTCCTACCATTTTTTCTATCTTTTGTATGTTTGTCCCTTTTGTTTCAGTAAGAAGCGGCCTTTCCTTTTCTACCAGGCTGGAAAGCTCTTGGTTTTCCTTTTTATACTGCAAAAAAGCATTATAGTCTTTTCCCATAGGTGGAAGACGTACAAAAACCTCATACTCCATAAGGGTATATTTTCTTGCCAATTTTTTTGCCGCTTGTCTTCCCGGCAGGTCATTATCCAAACAGAACTGTATCTTCCTGATATGAGAATAATCTTTTAAGAACTTTTCCAAAGGACCATCGGAAAGCATTCCAAGTACCAGGATATTGTTCTGATAATCTTCCCGCAGTTCCATATCGGACATGGCATCAATGGCCGCCTCATATACATAGAGCGTATCACTGTTTTGGTCTACCAGATTAACCCCATAAGTTTTGTCATTCCCCGTAACATCTCCTTTAAAGGGTTTTCCATATTTATCCAGGGTTCCCCTCTGGCTGGCAAAACGTGGGATACCTTCCGTATCTTTTCCCACAAAAACCAGGTTATGGTACGTTCCGCTCTCATACAAAATCCCCTTTTTTACCCAAAAATCAATCATCTGCTTTGACAGCTTCCGCTGTTTTATCAGATAGCCATATAACCGGCGGCTGGTTTCTGATTTTGAAGGAAGTACAAAAGGTTCTTTCGGTATGTCTTTTCTCTGTTTTGTTTCTTCTATTTTTTCAGCCTGTCTTTCCGGTTGAAATTTTTGCATGGTTTCAGTACGGATATATCCGGCAAACTCCAGCAGATATTTGACTGCCTCCACAAAATCCATGTTTCTGAAATATTCCAGAAAGTCAATGGTGCTGCCACCTACCCCCTGGCTAAACCGGCACCAGGAAGACCGGTTGAAGATCATCACAGAGTCCATACCCACTGCCTGATAGAACCTGCCTTTCCTTTTCAATGGAATCCCTATCTGCTCCGCCAAATCCACTAAATCCACTGCCTTTGCAATCTGAATTTCTTCAGCCGTAAATTTTCCCATACTGCACCTCTTCATATTTCATATCCAGATAATGTGCCATTTCCGGGTGCAGAGCTTCAAAAGCAGTCAGGTAGCGGAAACAGGAACTATACTCTCCCTGTCCGGTACAAAATTCCCGCAGGCTCTTTTTTGAATACTGGGCGGGCTGGTTACACCAACGACTTAGATTGATATACATTCCCTTATAAACCTCCGGCGCCCGTTCCCATGCGGCATAGCGCATCAAATAAGCCAGGCACTTATACCGCATCAAAATCTCAATCCGTATGAAAACGTCCCGAATATCCTTTGCCCAAAAATCTGCTTTCCAGGTTCCTTCCCAGTCATAGCCGCACAGTACATACAGCTTAATTTTCTGGTAAGAAACTGGGATCACTTCCCGCAAAAGTTCCAATTTTCTTACAATAAGTTCCTGATCTTTGATATGGTCAAAGGCAAAAATCATACCGTTATCCAATTTTCCAGATGCCAGAAGTTCCATCTGCCTTTTCTGCATAATCCTCAGATCCAGCCCCTGCCGGAATTGAAACCGCCTGCCTGTTTCCAGGACACTGGAAAAGATTTTTTCCCACCCTGCACAGGCAAAAAAGTTATCGTCCAAAAAGCATAACTTCTTTCTGGACGGGTCATAAAATTCTTCCAATGGGCTTGCTGGTGCTGCACCGGTGCTGTTTTTGTTTACACAGAAACTGCACTTCCGAAAACACCCCCTGGTGAGGAAACCAATGGAATACTCCGTATAAAATTGGAACTCTTTCTTCTTTTTCTCTCCTTCGCTATGTTCTTTTACCATCTGGTCATACAAATGATAGTCCGGTGTATGGTGTTCAATCGCTTCTGGAAGTACTGGTGCTTTATCGTAAAAAAATCCAGTCCCTCCATAAACGGTTGTTTCCCTCGTCAAAATATGTTCCGGCACAAAGGTATCCGTAAACACTTTTGATACATAGAGCCGGTCATATTCCCCTGCCTGGCTATAATCCAAAAGAAGCTCTGTTTCAAATCCCTGCTCCTTCCAATAAGCGGAAAGTTTCATACATGCCAAGTTAGGAAACCGGTGTCTTTTCCGGTATAAAAGATCTGCATCTATAATCCCTATCCTCAACGCCTGCTCCTTTCCATACGGGTAGTTCCGGTTTTCTTCTCCCCTTTGACTGCCTCTTTTCTTTCTTCCTTTTCCTTGCATTCTGCCGGGCAATATGATTTTCCATTTGCTTCCATGATTTCTGCAAATTCACAAATATGGAACACCCTTGCCCCTACCTGTGTGTGGTATTCATCAATATAGGTACAAACCCGTTCTTCCCTTTTTCCATCTGGATATACAATCTCTATGGAGTCCCCGTCTGCTATGCTGAACAGGGTATGATAATGGCTGTCAATAAACCGTATTCTTTTTTTCTCTTCCATGCTTCTCACCTCATATTGCCAAAGAAAGGACAGCCGCAGCCGCCCTTTCCCAAGTTTAAAAACTGATTTTTATTTTCTATGCCTTTTTATGTCTTTTTCTGTAATAAAGTAGGCCTGCTACCATACCTGCACTTACACCAAGAGCCAGCAAAGGCAGGAACCAGTTTGTATCATCACCCGTTTTTGGTCCTGGTTTTACGGTACCTGGTGTTTCTGGTATTTTTTTATTCTGGATCTCTTTTACCACTTCAATGACTGGTGTTTTATCATTCTGATAGGTAAATACGATTTCCCACTCTTTTTCCGTCTTCTCATATCCCTTTAAGGTGGCAGTTTCTTTCAGCACATAGGTGATCGGTTCTTTGAAAACACCATTTTCATAAGTTCCAATTGGAAGTAGTTCTGAAACTGCTTTTCCATCTTTTCCAGTCTTCAAACGTCCTACTTCTTTTCCGGTTTCCTTTTCCAGCAGAACAAATTCTACTCCCTCTAAAGCTGCTTTACTGTCTGTATCAGTCTTTACAATAACCAGTTGTCCCATAGCACGCTCATCTTCCATCTTCACTTTCTGAATTTCTCCCGTTTCTTCTACTGTAAACTCCACGTCATTGGCCACAATATATCCGTCAACTGCCGCCTCTTCGTGCAGGGTATAAGTGCCTACCGGAAGATACTCAATCAGGTGTTCTTCTCCTGTGGTCCAGGACTCTACCACTTCCCCGTCCTGATCCAGGATCTGCAGCTTCGCCCCTTCAATCTCCTTACCATCTGTAATATCTGTTTTAGAGATAGAAACCTTTGTATGGTCGTCCTCCATTTTCACTTTTTGTACGTCCCCTGTTTCTTCCACAACAAATTTCACATCTTCTGCCCGGACATATCCCTGTTCCGTAGGCGCCTGCTCTTCATGCAGTATATATTCCCCTGGTGCCAGTGCGTAGACTACATGAGCTTCTTTTTTTGACACCCACTCTTCTACCACTTTTCCTTCCTGATCCAGGATCTGCATTTTGGCCCCTTCAATTTCCTGTCCACCGGTTAAATCTACTTTCGTAAACTCCGTAATGGTAGGCTGATTAGAAATTTCTTCTGAAAAAGCGAGCAGTTCAAGGGTCTGGTCTGTATAAGACGCATCAAAGGAATACACCTCATCATTTGGCAGGTATCCCGGCTTATGTTCTACTTCCTGAATATAGTATTTTCCATGAGGAAGATCTGCCTGAAATACCAGCTTGCCCTCTTCATCTGTTGTTCCCAGTTCAATCAAGGCATCTTTTTCTACAACTACTTCCCCGGCAGCATTTTTGATATCCTCCTGCGCATACAGCCCGAATACCACTCCTTCCAGCGGTTTTCCGGTTTCTGCGTCTTTCTTCAGAAGACTCAGGGAAACTTTCTGTCGCTGATTGGTAAGTTCCATTGTTACATAATCCACTGCTACTTCCTGTCCCTTATATGCAATTTCAAATTCTTTTGCTTCCGGGTCAAGCACGCAGTTCTGACCTGCTTTTTCTTCCACTACATAGTATTTTCCGATAGGAAGATTATTCAGGACTGCCTTTCCTTCTTTATCTGTCACCATACGGGCTACCAGGGCATCTTTTTCATATTTTACAATGCGGTTTCCTGCTTCGTCTTTCTGTCCGTCCGGGGTATAAATGGTTTCCTTTGCATGAATGGCAAATTCTGCACCTTCCATATTTCCCTCTTCATAGTCAAATTCATAACCTTTCTCTTTTTCCATGACCTCTTCCCCAGTGAAGAAACTGCTTACCTGATTTACGAAACCTGCTACACCGTTTTTCATCTTTGTCAGGAACTTTTCTTCTACTTTAGAAGCACCAGAAAGTTTTTCTCCTTTTTTATGGATTGTAAGGCTTCCTACTGCTTCATCATTATACTGTTCAATGACAACAATAAATTTACCGGTTTCCTCCTCTACCTGGTGTACGGTATCAGAATCTACGGTAATAGTGATCGGCGCTTTCTTTGCCTCCTGGTATGTTCCTCCGTCTGCAACTTCATTCAGCGGAACTTCCTTCCCGTCTTTTAAGAGGGCATTTTCAAATCCTACCTGTACATAATTTTCCGGTGCTTCCACTTCTTCAATCCGGTAAGTGCCACATTTTAACTGCTCCGGTGTAATCAGGTATCCCTCTTCGTTGGTCCTGAACACAGATACCACTTCTTTTTTTGGATATCTTACGATCATTTCCACATATTTTTCTGCTTCCACATCATAAATCTTATAAGCTGCACTGTTATCCAGCACCTGCTTCTGCGTCTGGGCATCTTTTTTCACAATCTTGAAGTAATACTGCAAAGGACGGTCATCAAACACACGCCATACCTGGGGTTCCCGGCTGTCTTCCGAAATCTGTACAATAAATGGACGAATCCCTTTTAAATTTTCCGGAACCGTAGACTCAAACACCACATAGGTTCCATAAGGAAGTTCTGGACTCTTTAAATATCCTTTCTTATCCGTAAACAGCTCTGGTACCGTAATCTTTTTACCATTCTCCCAATAAGAAGCGGTTTCGTCTTTGCTGTAATCATAGGTGATAAAATCTTCCGGGGTATAATAAGAACCATTTCCCGGCTTCAAACTTCCGTCTTTTACACCAGACAGCTCACTGATGAGGAATACCTTAAATCCAGCTCCTTCTACCAGTTCTGTTTCTGTCTGCTCCCCGTCTTCTGAGATCTTGATAAGCTGAAAGGCCTGTTTCTTTACAGTTTCCTTTACAGTCACCTCCCGGTGTACAATCTGTACTTCCTGTCCCTCATACGAAACCTCTACGGGATACTCTGTTTCATCTAACAGATACCCTTCTGCCGGCTCTATTTCTTTTACGAAATAATTTCCAAGATACAGGTTTTTGAAATCTACGGTTCCTTCACTGGAAATCGTACCCTGCGCTACAAGTTCCCCTTTTTTATGGACAATCCCATCTTTCTTATTTGGGTGTTCAATATCTTCCGTAGCATATAACCCATATTTTGCCCCTACTAAGGTTGCGTCACCCTGAGAAATAAATCCCTGGGAATCCTGGTCAATCTTACTTACATGAACTTCTCCCCGTACTTCCTCATTTTTAAAATCATGGGAAAAAGTATATGTGTAGGTGCTGTCGTCTTTATATTCATAGAAGAAACGATACACCTCATCTGTCATATAATACTTATCTGGTGCCTGGATTTCCCTCACGCTGTAATGGAAATTCAAAGGAATATCTGCATGGAACACAGCCATTCCTTCCCTGTCGGAAACAGCACGTTCCACCAGGCTTCCTTTTTCTACAAGGACCTTTCCGTCTGCTGCCGTCAGGTCTTCTTCTACATACAAGCCAAACGTCGCACCTTCCAGGGTAACATCATCATGTTTCGATTTTTTCACTACATTTACGGAAATCTCCGGTCTTGCATTGGTAAAAACGGTTTCCCCCTGGGATAGCTCTACATTCTGTCCTGCATAGGACAAGGTTACAAACTGGGTACGTTCCTGTTCTGTTTTCCCAATCACCAGATTTTCCGGTGCTTTCTGTTCTACAACCTTATATTTTCCAAGATACAATTCTTTGGAAACAGCGCTTCCATCTTCCCCTGTTGTCAGACTTTCTACCAGATCCCCTGCTTTATGCACCTTCGTCACTTTATCCTGGCTGTAAATATCCTCTGCCGCATAAATGTTATATTCTGCCCCTGCAAAGTCCGCATTTCCATATACAAAAGTCAGGTTTCCCTCTTCTCCGGTCACTCCGGTCAGAACCTCACCTTTTTTACGGATTGTGATTTTCCCTTTCTGTTCCTCATTCGTCACTGCAACAGAAGTTGTTTTTCCTGTTTCCAGCTTCACGTTAAAAGACTCTGTATTCAGCTTATATCCTTCTGGAACAGAAATTTCTTTTAAATATACCGTATCCTGGGTTTTCGGAATTTCCACCTCAGAAGTACCGTTGCTGTCTGTGGCCGGCATCTGTACAAGAAGGTTTTTACATGCACTGTCTGAATAAATACCAAAAACAGCGCCGGACAGATTTACTTTACTGTTCTTATCTTTTTTTGTTACCTTTACCCTTGCCAGGTCCAGCCACTTCACCGTAAATTCCACAGAAGCACTTTCTTCTTCAAAAAATGCCCCATACCCAATATCCTGAGAACCAGAACCCGTAGACAATACTAAGGTCTTCCACTGAGTTCCCATTTGTCCTTTCAGCTTACCACTGTTCCATGTACCAGTTACAGTTTTGGGAGCACTGAAATAGAATGTGGTATTCCCATTGATCTTTACGGTTCCTGTCTGTTTTGTACTTCCACTGTGATAAGTCACATGCTCTGGCATTTTTAAAGTAATATAGTTTCTATGGTCACCTTTTAAAGTAAATTCTCCGGTACGCTGTTCCTTTCCACTTTCATAAGCCTTTGCTTCCTTTGGGGACAATGTGATTGCTGCTGTCGGAGGTGCTTCCAGGCTGTAAATATGCTGGATATATCCCCACACACCGCTTGCCTTAATATCTTCAAAGGTACAGCCATAAAAACCGTCCATGCCACAATAAGAATAAGCGGCAGCTAAATGCGTAAAAATATACTTTGTCTTCCAGTCAAAAGAGGGCATATACTCCCCAGTAATGTCCCCGGGACCGCCATATCCATAATAAAGGACTTTCTGTAATTCCGGGTTGCTTTCAAATTCATTGGCTACATAATCCGAGGTCGGCGGGGAAGCCTTCATAGACTCCAGACAATATGCCACATGGCCATTTACGGTGAAATAGGAAGTAGAATAGTTCCCCACGTTAGAAGGGTATGGGATTTTCTCTCCCTGTACCAGATGTACATTGCTTCCTTTTTGCTGCTCCATTGCTGCCGGAACAACCGATAAGAACATTCCCTTATCCTCTTTTGGTGTCAGATCAATCAACTCTGCCCCTGCATCTGGCATTTCCGGTTCTTCCGTCAGTACCTCCGGTATCTCCGGGTCAGGGTCCGCCTCACCGTCCTCACCGGAGCCATCTTCGGTATGCTGGCTTACTTCTCCCTGGGGTTCCTGTGTACTGTTTTCCCTTGCTTCTACCACAATTCTTCTCATAATCTGATAGGAAGGGTTTCCGCTTAACGGATCAACACGATAAAATGCCTGGTAAGAACCTGGGGTATTGAAATCAAAAGAATTGCCGGAGTCCCCTTCTGCTTTCAGAAACGTTACCTTTACTTTTTCATCATTTTTCTGAAAACCCCTGTAATCGGTTTCCAAGTCAAAGGACTCTCCTGCTTTTATGGTAAGGTCCTCTGCATACACCAGTTCTTCTTCTGTTAGTTGCTCCTTTACCTCTTCCAACTCCGGTAATGTTTCTGAAGCAGCCTCCTCCTGTTTTACTTCCTGTATCTGTGCATGTTCCTCAGACTGTTCAGAAGCCAGTGCGGTGATCCCTGTATTGAGTAACGTAGAACAACTAAGAAGAAGTGCCAGCGTCCCAGCCAGCAGCCTTTTCTTTTTTCCTTTCATCATAGCTTTGCTCCTTTTCATTTTTTCGTCAAAAAAAGCAGGCCACACAAGCCTGCTTTCCATTTTCTATCTTCTTTTTTCTATCTTTTGTATACGGTCTGTCCCGTATCCAATGCACCTGTCAATCCCCTTTCTATTCCCTGCTTCCTGCATGGAACACTGCCAAAACAAGCTGCAGAACCAGCAGAAACAAACATATCACCAGTTTCCCTGTCAGATACAGCAGTTTCCCCACTGCAATGAAAATCCCTTTTACAACTTCCCATACACTTCTTCCTACTGCCATATCTTTTTCCTCCTTATTCTTCAAATGCCCCATAAAATTCCGCAAACCGTAAATCTTTTTCCATACAGGCTTCTTCCTTTTCCCTGTTCTCTGCTATCGTTCCACCGTCAGAAAGTTCTCCCTGAACGGCCTTTTCCAGCACACCCCGCTTCTCAAAGGCTTCTTCCTGTGCCTTTGAAACCGCTTCTTTTACGATTTTACAAAATTGTTCTTTCTGGTTTTCCAGAAGGGTATTTAATAGTTTCATCTGCTGTACTTCTTCTTCCTGCTGTAGATACTTGGCAAAATAAACGATTGCTTCTGCTATAAAATCGTCTTTTGTCTTGAAAATATCTTTGTTATACTCCTTCAGATACCGATAAGCCTGATGATGTACCGGTCTGCTTTTATACAGCCGCAGTGAAGTTGTATATACTTTTTCCGTATCCATAAGTTTTCACTTCCTATCATGCTGTCCGCATTTTCCTCTGTTTTGCCCGGATAATACTTTTCACTGCCTCTTCACAGCCCCTTGCATTGGCATGTATATCCGTTACAAACTGTACATCTTTTCCCTCATTGGCTCCAAAATGCTCCACAATGGAAGAACCACCGCCCATAAACACCATTTTGGTCAGATCCAGATTATAATGGTTTGCCTGTATGATACCATAAATTTCCTCTGCGTAGGACTTCAAACAGTTTTTTATGACGTCCTGATACTGCTTCGGGCAGTCATAGCTTCCTGTTCTCATAAATGCTTCTGTAATGTATGCCGGTACCCCTGCCCCTGTTTTGGCAATGGCTTCCTCATTGACTTTTCCGATACAGTACAAAGCTGCCTTATCCGAAATCGAATACTTCCCGTCCGGCATTCCGTCAACAAACTCTACCAGGTCGGTAGTTCCTCCACCAATATCTACTAAAAGGCAATAGCCGGGAACTGCTTCTAAAAGCGTATGGATCACCACATGCCCCTGCATAAAAACAAACACATTTTCCAAAGACACATGATAATGTACTCCTTCATAACGGAAATGCAGTTCCTTTGTCTTTAACAGATATTTCTTAAAACTTTCTTTCTGCTGCTGAAATCTTCTAGGCGGAAGGGCAGCTCCCATTTTTACGGAAGCGTCTGTCAGTCCCCGGCAGCGCATTTCCTGTGCCAGTGCTGCAAGGGTAAGAAGATAATAATTTTCATTCTCTGTCTTATCCACACACTCCTTTTCCGGTACTTTCCCTCCCACATAATAAAACTGGTTCTGGTATTCCAGAATATGTTCCAGGCTGTCCGGCCTTGCCTGTAAAGGCTGGATTGCTGCTGAAAATACAGTATTTGCAGTTTTCATGTTACGGTTTCCATGATCAATTCCAATAATCATTTTAGTTTCCACGTTCTTATCCTCCTGAAAGTTATAGTTTGTATTTTATCTTGTTCTCTTTGGTTCTTGACCTGTTTCTTTCTTTTCTTTGTCTATCACAGGAAGTTTTTCAAACAGTTCCCCCATCACAGCTTCCATTTCCTGAAACTTCATTTCATCTGGCATACACAGAAAAACAATCACTGCATCAGTCAGACGTTCCCCATTCTCTTTCCGGTAAAGTTCCGTATAGGAACCCCAACAACCGTCCTCACCCGCATAAAACTTTTTTGTCTTCTCATTTACTTTTATGAGGTATTCTTCGGTATCAACAAAAATTTTCCGAATGGATACTTTTTGTAGGTCGTATTTCATGCTGTCCATATAAACCGGAAGGTGTTCCTCTGGTGCAAAATAGACATACATTGTGCAATAGGTATCTCCCTCCGTCCCCATCTCCTGTAAGACAATCCCGGCTTCAAACATTTCCGGTGGAGCATAATCTACTACAAAATCCGAATCCTTACCCTGTGGAGATTTTTCAAAACGCCCTGAATCTCCAACCAGAAAATGTTTGGGGCACTGAATACGAAACCTTTCTTCCCTCATTCTGTATATTCCTCCATAATCTCACTAATATCTTTTTGAAATAACCGCTGAAGTCGGACAACTACATAGACATTGGGCTTTTGCTGTCCGTATTCAATCCTCTGATACGTCCGAAGACTGATACCCAAGACAGCCGCAAGTTCTATCTGTGTATATCCATGAGCTGTCCTGAATTTTCTTAATTTTGTTACTTTCTATCACGCTCCTTACGTCTGAGGGATAGCTTCCTGATAAGCAAACAGATTGGATATATAGCTGTTTGCTGTCAATGTGGCATTGTATAAAGCGGTAAGCAGCACTGCCCGGATATTATTGGCTTTCCTTGTACACTGCTTAATTGAGTCTATCACATACTCTACGGTAAACTTATCCAGCTTTTTATACATTCCCTGTACAATGCCAAGAGGTCGTTCTTCCTGATTTACCCTTATGGTCTTTGCATTGGACGTCAAAACATCTACTGCAAGCCCTACAATCTCATTGAGCAGTTTTCTGTCAAAAGGTCTGTCTATCCATATCGCATCATAATCAATCTGATCTTTGAACTGTTCTTCTGCTGCCTGATAGGATAAGATAGGATTATCTCTATACCCATTCCCTATTTCTGTTGTATTCTTTTGGGTACTTTCTGCTGTAGTCTTTGTAGTAATCTCTGTATTTGTCTGCCCGCTATCAGTCTGAGGTACCTCTTTGGGTATCCAGGGCTCTGTTTCCCTGTCGGGGTATGCTCCCTCTTTGAATGGTGACACCCTCTCCCTTTGGAAAGGGACAGCCCTCTCTTCTACAAAATGTATCTCTTCCTCTATGGCTGTATGGGAACTGATTTTCTCTGCTTTGGATTTCTCTCTTCTTTTTTCAAAGGAAACCGGATCTGCTCCTGTTTCTTCTGGATAAGTCAATTCTTTTAATCGGTCTACGATCAATTCCAGATACAAAACATTATTTACAACAATCCCATTCATGGAAATGGTTCTAAATACCCGTTTTACCACACCCAGCTTCTCTAAAAATACCACTGCATTTGTCGCTTCTTTTTTGGAAATCCCAAACTGTTCACTGATCTGCTGGTAACTTCTCTGAAGAAGGTCTGACTTAAATTTCTTTCTTACCCCAATGACCTGTCCGGTTCCTTCATCTCTGATTTCTGTAGGCTTATACCAATACACAATATCTGCCAGTATAATAATGGCTGTCAGATTTGGCTTTCCGCTTTCTCTGATGATTGTCCGATACCACACCTGCGGAATGATATTTCCAGATATATTCAGTTTTGCATTTTCATCTACAATTTCATTCCCAGTGCTATAAACACCTCCATTCATACGTTTATCCCTCACTCCCCTGCTTCTTTTCTTTTTCAAATAAAGCACTTATTTCTTCATCTGCTCTTTTGCCTGCTATCAGACACGCATACAACGAAACGAGGAAAAAAATTATTCCAACAATCATAATCACCTTTATCATTGCTCCGTCCTCCCAAGAAAAAAAGGACTAAGCCAGCTAACAGAATCTTTTAACTAACCTAGTCCTTAACATATTTTTTTCAATATATTGCAACCGAATGGTTTTTCACAAACTTGACCGCCTGTGAGAATGGATATAATTTTGACAGGACCAGTAGCAATAGGTTTCTATCTTTAAGAGCCCCTGCCATTTGATTTTTACTATGAAAAATTCATTCCCGGTCTATGAATTTTCTACCCTTTATGGTATAATAGAAAAAAGACTAAATTGGCGTGAGCCCTTATTTTATAAGGAATCTGCTAACTTAGTCTTATTTTAACATGACCACCGCTGCCGGAGGTCCCGACGATAGCCAGAAATTCTCCTTTTTCAACTGACAGGTTCACGCCGTCCAGTGCCGCCACCTCCGACTCCCCGCTGCCATATACTTTTCTTAAATTTTTTGCCTGTAAAATCACCATATTGTTCTCCTTTATCCTTCAAAATCCCGCAGGCTGCACACCCGTACCCGCTTGCGGCCATCTTTCGCCTGTGCGCAGTATGCATCTCCTCCGATGGTTTTCCCGTACAACGAAAAATAGCCTGTATCATTACAATACAGACTATACCATAAGAATATTTCCAGCCGGTGTCAGAAATATATCAGTTCTGACACATTACCCCCTGTGTAAAAATACAGAAAATGTGGAACCTTTGCCGGGTTCTGAGGAAACTTTGATATATCCCTTTTCTCTTTTTATCACTTCTCTGGCAAAATAAAGCCCGATCCCCACGCCCGGCTGTCCGGACACTGCTCTGGAACGGTAAAAACGTGTAAAGACGGATGCCTGTTCCTGCTCCGCGATCCCGATTCCCGTATCAGCCACATCCAGCCGAAGGAACATGGGATATTGGAGGATGCGCACCGATACAGTGCCTCCCTTTGGCGTATACTTTACCGCGTTGTCTATGATATTTCCCACAGCCTCTGTGGTCCACTTCAGGTCAAACACTGCCTCCTCCGTGGAATCCTCAATGGTAAGGGTGACTCCTTTTTGCCTTGCCTTTTTGGAAAACTGTCTGTCTGCGGCAGACAAAACCTCCCGGATACAGCATTTTCGTGGTTCCAGTTCCAGGATACCGTTCTCCAGACGCGATAATTTCACCAGGGACTCAATCAGGAAATCCAGCTTGTCCACCTGCTCTATGACTGCGTCGATCTCCTCTGCAATATCTTCATGAACGGAGCGGTCTCCGGCTTTCCACTTTTCCTGCTGTTCTTTTAGCAGCTCCCCATAGATTTTTATATTTGCGATAGGTGTGACCGTCTGATGAGATATGTCAGAGATCAGGGACTGTATCCGCTCCTTCTGCGCGGCAAGCGAAACGGAGGATAACCGACTGTCATTTAAGAAACGCCACATGGCACTCTCCAGCTCTGAAATTTTCGTATCCTCCAGCTTTCCCTCCGAAAAGGTTCCTGCTGCCGCATCCTCCAGCATTTCCTGCAGACGTTTCAGCAGTTTTTTCTCCCGTGTCCTGCACGCCGCAAGGACGGCGGCAAGTGCTGCCAGAAGACAGAGGATGATGCACACACAGATTCCTGTGATCATAGTTGTATTCATGCTCTTTTACCCTTTTCCTGCCGCTCCCACACATAGCCGATACCATAGACTGTCCTGATATAAGCGTTTTCATGCTCTGCTTCCCGCAGTTTTCCCCGCAGCCGTTTGATCACCACCGTGAGGGCGTGTTCCTCCACATACTCTGAATCACCTGACCATATTTCATCTGTCAGTGTCTCCCTGGACAGTACCACACCGGGATTTTCCACCAGTTTTCTTAAAAGCCTCTGTTCCGTTCGGCTCAGCTCCACAGAGGTGCCGTCCACACGGAAATCCATCTTTCGGAAGTCAAAGGCATAATGCTCTGTCTGATAGGTCTCCGGATTTTCCGTCTCTGTCTCCCTTAACTGGACTTCTATCCTTGCGCGGAGCACCATCAGGCTGAACGGTTTTGTTATATAGTCGTTGGCGCCCAGCTTCAGGCCTGTGACTATATCCATCTCCATATTATTTGCTGAAATCAGGATGACCGGCACCTGGCTTTTTTGCCGGATCTCCACCAGCCAGTCCAGCCCGTTACCGTCAGGCAGGTTAATATCCAGCAGGATCAAATCTATCTTCTCTTTATTAACTGCAGTTCTTCCCGCCTGGAGAGAATCACACTGCAGGCAATGGTACTCCTGTCCTTTCAGCGCCAGGCGGATGCCGTTATTCAGTTTCAGATCATCTTCCACGATCAATATATTCTTTTTTGTTTCCATACCCTGTCTGTTCCTTTTACTTGTTCTCATCGTCTGCCGCTGCTATCACATATCTGTTTCTGCCCTGTCTTTTTGCCTTATATAACGCAAAGTCCGCTTTCTTATAAAGCGTCTCAAAGTCCGTTTCCTTCCCCACTGCCAGGACCACGCCGATGCTGGCAGTGACGCTGACGCCTCCCTCTGTCCTGTTTCTGAGTGCCCGAATCAGTTCCCCGGCGTGCTCTTTTCCTCAATTGCCATTTCCACATCCATCGTGTGAAAACCCAGCCAGCAATCGTTCATGGTTTCGGCATCCGCGATTCTATAAATTTCTTTGCTCGATTCGCCAGTGTAATAATGCCAGTAACGATAGGTATAGCCTGTCCAATACATGATCTCGCGGAAATAAGCGCCCGCCCACTGAAAGCGGTCATAGGTATCGTCCAGTGCGGCGGCAGTCTCACTGTTCATGAATGCCTTAATAAAGGCGGGACAGTCGTAGTCATTTTCTAATGCCAACTCAAAAAGACGGCCTTGAATGTCGCACAGCTGGCGTTTATCCAAACTCATTTCTACCATAATAATCACTACCCTTCTCTCGAAATTGTACCGATTCCTCTTTGCAGAATTCGGGACGAATGTCCCGACAGGCACAAAACGCGGTTTGAAAGCTTGCTTTCAACCTATTCACCGGCTTTCAGAATTTCATCGAAGAACCGGCCCTCACGGCGATACTTCCGGCAGATTTCCTCCGCCAAAGCGATCCCCTTGGAACGGTTTCCCTCACTCTCTTTTTTCAGCGTTTCACGGTCTGCGTTGGTCAAGGCACTGCACTGCTGGTTCTTTTCTTGTCAAATTTTTTACTTACCCGATAAACATAGCATCCCCAAACGAAAAAAACCGATACCTCTCCTTCACCGCTTCCTCATAAGCCTTCATAATATTCTCTTTCCCAGCCAAAGCCGAGACGAGCATCAGCAGTGTAGATTCTGGCAGATGGAAATTGGTGATCAGTCCGTCAATAATCTTAAATTGATACCCAGGGTAGATAAAGATCTCTGTCCATCCGCTTTTTGCCTGAAGGTTTCCGTTCTCATCCGCTGCGGATTCCAGGGTTCGGCAGCTTGTGGTTCCTACGGAAATGACCCTGCCGCCGTTTTTCCTGGTTTTATTGATCAGTTCTGCCTGGTCTTCCTCCACCACATAGAATTCCGAATGCATATGATGCTTCTCCACATCATCTACTTTTACCGGGCGGAAGGTTCCAAGTCCTACATGAAGTGTGACATGGGCAATATTGACGCCCATCTGCCGTATCTCCTCAAGCAGCTCCTCCGTAAAATGAAGGCCTGCGGTAGGCGCTGCGGCACTCCCTTCCTTCTTCGCGTAAACGGTCTGGTATCTGTTTTTATCCTCCAGCTTGTGGGTGATATACGGCGGAAGGGGCATCTCACCCAGCTTATCCAGGATTTCCTCAAAAATCCCTTCATAACTGAATTTGATCAGACGGTTTCCCTCCTCCACCACATCAATGACTTCCCCTGTGAGAAGTCCGTCACCGAAACGGATGACCGTGCCCGGTTTTGCCTTTTTTCCGGGCTTTACCAGTGTCTCCCACACATTGTCGCCTTTTCTTTTCAGAAGCAGTATCTCAATCCCTGCATCGGTTCCCACCTTGCTTCCGTACAGACGGGCGGGAATGACCTTCGTGTCATTGATGACAAGGCAGTCTCCCGGGTTCAGGTACCTGGTGATATGTTTAAAATCCGTATGCTCGATCTCTCCTGTTTCCCGGTCCAGATGCAGCAGCCTGGAAGCGGAACGGTCGGCAAGAGGGTCCTGCGCGATCAGTTCCTCCGGCAGATCATAATAAAAATCTGATGTCTTCATTTTTTCTCCTTTATCCCTGTCAGCCAAATACAACATCCTCTTCCAAAAGCTCTGCCCTTCCGTCTGCGACCTCCACAATATTTACGCCGCAGTTTGGCGGAACACAGCCATGCCAGAAATTTCTGATCTCCGCATCCGGATAGACATTCTGTAAAAGTGCCCGCACGGCGCATCCGTGGGACGCAATGAGCAGTGTTTTATCCTGCAGTTTTTCCCTGCATATAAGCTCCTGGAAAAAGTCCTTTGTCCTTGTGCAGATTTCCCTGATACTCTCCCCACCCTTCGGAGGCTCATACACCTCTGTATGGTGGAAAAAATTATCCAGCATATGGGCAGGCAAAAGGGCGGAATCCCGCCCTTCCCATTCGCCGAAGGAGATTTCCCGGAGACGTTCATCGTCGTATATGGGGATATTCCTTCCGGCCAGTATCAGTTCTGCAGTCATTTTAGCCCGTTTTAACGGGCTGGTAAAGCAGAGGTCAAAGGGAATTTCTTTTAAAGCCTCCCCTGTCCGCTTTGCCAGAGTAATGCCGTTTTCATTCAAATCCGTGTCAGAGGCCCCCTGAAGCCTTCTCTGGACATTCCAGGAGGTTTCCCCGTGACGGATAATATAAAGCTTCATATTACCTGCTCTCCTAAAATTTCTGCAAACCGCGCTTTGTCTTATTTACGCAGTTCTATTCCAAGGCCCTCAAGCCCGTTTAAGATTTTCTTCATGGCTGCTGTGATCTCAGCCTCCTCCAGTGTCTTATCTTTTGCACGGAAGGTTACAGAGTATGCCAGTGACTTGAATCCGTCTTTGATCTGGCTTCCCTCATAGATATCGAAGAGTTTGTAACTCTCCAGAATCTTGCCGCCGCGCTGTACAAGTACATGCTCAATCTCTCCTGCCAGTACGTGTTTCGGCACTACCATACTGATATCGCGGCTCACTGCAGGGAATTTGGCGATTCCTTCGTATTTCCTGTCAAAAGTTGCGAACTCCAGAATAGCCGGAATCTCCAGCACTGCCACATAAGCTCTCTCGCCAATGCCGTAGGTGTCCGCTACAGCCGGGTGTACCTCACCCAGATAGCCGATCACGGTTCCCTTGTAGATTATGTCAGCCTGGCGTCCGGGATGCAGGAACGGTTTGCCTGATTTCGGGTCATATTCCTCTTTCTCATGCATTCCGATCTTATCCAGGAATTCCTCCACAACACCTTTCATGGCAAAGAAGTCACCGGCACCGTACATGCCGAGAGTGAACATCATTCTCTCCTCCGGCAGATCCTTAAGGGGCAGTTCCTTCGGCAGATATACATTGCCCAGCTCATAGAGACGCACATCTTTATTTCTTCTCTTATAGTTTGTTCCCAGGGACTGGAGCATACCGTTCAGCGGTGTGGTTCTCATAATGCTGAAATCTTCGCCTAAAGGATTGGAAATGGTGATCACTTTGCGAAGCTCATCCTCTGCCGGGATCAGCAGCTTGTCAAATACCTTGGGGCTTTCAAAGGAATAGCAGTATCCCTGTGAAAATCCGTTGCACTCTGCCATATCTCTCGCAGCCTGCTCAATACGCAGCTTAAACGGCAGTTTGCCCGTGGTAGCTTCTCCCTTAGGAAGTGTGGTAGGAATATTGTCGTATCCGTAGAAACGTGCCACTTCCTCCGCAATGTCCGCGGTACGGAAAATATCCGCGCGGAAAGTAGGCGCTACGATCTCATTTGTCTTCTCGTCATATGCCAGCTCCACTTTTGCAAGATAAGAGAGCATTTCCTCCTTGGAAAGTTCTGTACCCAGCAGATCGTTTATTTTCTCCGGCTCAAATGCAACACGGACCGGCTCTTTCACTTTTGCATACACATCAACCATTCCGCCCACAACTTCACCGCAGCCAAACTCTTCAATCAACTGGCAGGCTCTGTCAATGGCTGCCTGCGCATTGTTGGGATCAAGGCCCTTCTCGAATTTGCCGGAAGCATCTGTCCTGAGTCCCACTTTCTTGCTGGAAAGGCGGATGTTTACACCGTCAAAGCAGGCAGCCTCGAATAATACCGTGCTTACGCTGTCTGTGATCATGGAGTTCTCTCCTCCCATGATACCTGCAATTCCCACCGGCTTTCTGCCGTCGCAGATCATCAGCACGGAATCATCCAGAATACGTTCCTGTCCGTCCAGTGTCACAAACTTCTCATCCTTAGAAGCGCGGCGCACAATGATCTCCTGTCCCTCAATCGTATCCATATCGTAAGCGTGCATGGGCTGTCCGTATTCTTCCATCACATAGTTGGTGATATCCACCAGATTGTTGATCGGACGGATACCGTTTGCCGCCAGGCAGCGTTGCATCCATTTTGGTGAAGGGCCGATCTTAACATTTTTTACCACCCTTGCGCAGTAACGCGGGCACAGATCCTTATCTTCCACGGTCACCTTGATGTAATCATGGGCGTCCTCCTGATTTCCTTTTACTTCCACAGCCGGAGGAATGAATTTCTTATTGAAAGTTGCAGCTGCCTCCCTTGCAATACCGATCACACTGTAACAGTCCACACGGTTTGAAGTGATCTCATATTCAAATACCACGTCATCCAGACCCAGCGCGTGAATAGCACTCTCACCGACCACAGCGTCCTCCGGGAAAATGTAAATACCGTATTCCGGAGCTTCCGGATAAAATTCCCTGGTGGAACCCAGCTCCTCAATGGAGCACATCATGCCGCAGGACTCAATGCCGCGCAGTTTCCCTTTTTTGATCAAAACACCGCCCGGTGTCTTTTTGCCGTCGTGACCGCCTGCGACACGGCCTCCGTCCAGAACGACAGGAACCTTGTCACCCTCTTTTACATTCGGCGCACCGGTCACGATCTGAACCGTCTCTGTTCCCACATTGACCTGGCAGATGATCAGCTTGTCCGCGTCCGGATGGCGTTCGATCTTCTCAATCTGTCCGATGACAATTTTATCCAAATCAGCATCCAGCTTCTCAAAGCCTTCCACTTTGGTTCCGGATAATGTCATTGCATCTGTATATTCCTGTGCCGTAACGTCCAGATCCGGCACATACATTTTAATCCATGATAAAGATGTATTCATTGTTGTTCTCCTCTATAATTATTATTCTGCCTCAGGATCTCCTGATCATTTTCTTCTCCGCGATCAGAACTGTTTCAGGAATCTGGTGTCGTTTTCGTACAGAAGTCTCATATCATCAATCTCATATTTCAGCAGTGCAATACGCTCCAGTCCCACACCAAAGGCGAAGCCTGTGTATTCTTCCGGGTCAATGCCGCACATTTCAAGAACATGAGGATGTACCATGCCGCAGCCCAGAATCTCGATCCAGCCGGAGCCTTTACAGAAACGGCAGCCTTTGCCTCCGCATTTGAAGCAGGAGACATCCACCTCTGCGCTTGGCTCTGTGAACGGGAAATGATGGGGACGGAATTTTGTCTTTGTCTCCGGTCCGAACAGCTCTTTTGCAAATTCCTCCAGCGTTCCTTTTAAGTCTGCAAAGGTAATGTGTTTGTCAATGACAAGTCCTTCAATCTGGTGGAAGGAAGGAGAATGGGTTGCATCCACCTCGTCGGAACGGAACACGCGTCCCGGTGCGATCATACGGATGGGCAGTTTTCCCTTTTCCATGGTACGCGCCTGTACCGGGGAAGTCTGGGAACGCAGGCAGATCTTATCATCAATGAAGAAGGTATCCTGTTCATCTCTTGCAGGATGTCCCTCCGGAATGTTCAGTTTTGTGAAGTTGTAGTCCATATACTCCACTTCCGGGCCTTCCACCACTTCATAGCCCATACCGATGAAGATACGCTCCACTTCCTCCAGCGCTATGGTGTTGGGATGTCTGTGGCCGATTTCCATTTTCTTAGCCGGAAGAGTAACATCGATCACTTCTGTTTTCAGTTTTTCTTCCATAACGGCTGCTTCCAGCTTTACTTTTGTGTCTTCCAGATGCTTTTCAATCTGGGCACGTGTCTCATTTACCCACTGTCCGACCTTTGGCCTGTCCTCAGCAGCTACCTCTTTCATACCCTTTAAAACTGCTGTCAGCTCTCCTTTTTTTCCAAGGAAAGCAACACGTACATCGTTTAATTTGTCCAGGGAATCCGACTCCTGGATGCGCTTTGCAGCTTCTTCCTGAATCCGCTGTAATTTTTCTTTCATGGTTATCTCCTTATGATTTTATTTCTGACAATAAAAAAAGGCCCCGCCCGAAAGGGACGAAGCCTGTAAAGTCCGTGGTACCACCCTTGTTCCCATCTGTCAAAATTACAGTGGGCACTCATATCTGTTTAACGCACAGTGACGGCATTTCCTACTGCTGCTTCAGAAATGCGGCTCCGGTGGGAATCTCAATGGTTATCTGAACTGAGAGGAGCTTGCAGCCGGTGACTCCTCATCTCTGACAGAAGATAAACATCTACTGACACCTTCACAGCCTTTTTCATGTATTGTCTGTAAACCATTTTAGCCATTAATCTGCAATCTGTCAAGAAGGTTTGTCGGCTTTTCTGTCTTTTTCTTCCGATTTCTTTACAGAATCCTCTGTTTCTTCCTCTTCCTCCTCGTCATCCCTGCCTATTAACTGCTGATATTCCCTTTTGAGGGTTTCCGTTGCCACCTGATGCACCCATTTGAATTTTTCCTCAAAATAGCAGTTGATCTGTGCGCCTATCATTATGATATTCATACAGAAGTACATCCACAAAAGGATCAGTATGATGGTTGTCATGCTACCGTACATATTTGACGTTCCCTCATAATAATCAAAATAAAGGGAAAATCCGAAGGAAAATGCAGACCAGCTCACTGCCGTAAACACCGCCCCGGGCATCTGGCTTTGGAAGGTAGCTTTCCTGTTTGGCACAAATTTATACAGAAAGAGGAACACCACACACAGGGCCAGCAGGGTAATCGTCACTCGCATGCTGATGATCATGGACACCAGTTTGTCGAGAAACGGCAGATGCTTGCTCAGCTCCCTCTGCAGACTGTTGCCGAAGACCTGAAGGATCAGCGTCAGTATAATGGCAATGACAAAGACAAGGGTGTAAAATACAGACCGTATTCTTGTCACAATATAATTCCTGGTCTCTTTTACCTGATAAATACAGTTGAATCCATTGGTAAGCGACTGGATTCCTTTGCCTGCGGACCACAGGGCAATGACACCGGAGAGAGGGACAACGGTCAGGGATTTCTCATACACTTCATTGACTATGCCCTGGATAAAGGTCTCAAAGCTCTCAGGGCAGATCTGCATCACCGCATTGATCACTTCCTGTCTGTTAAGGGGCGTATACCGCACAGAGGTCATGAGAAGGAGCATAAATGGGATAAAGGAAAGTATGATAAAATAAGCAGCCTGTGCAGAGTAGGCTGACACGTGGTTCTTATTCATATTTTCCATAAATCCGGTGACTGTGTGCACCACACTTTTTAGTATCTTCATTTTATCTGCACCCGCATGTAAATTCTGCATTATTTTCTCATTATAGCATGTGCCCCTTCGGATGACAAGTTTCACAGAATGCTGCTGATGTCAGCCAGCTCAACATCCTGGTAAAAGTATGCAAGTATCTCCCGGTAACCCATTCCCGCTTCTGCCATTCCTTTTGCACCGTTCTGGCTCAGGCCTACGCCGTGACCGTAACCGCCGCCCTTTATCACATAACCTGTAAGAACATTATTTTCATCCCTCTGTTCCTCCAGTGTAAAATACGCACTGGGAAGAAGATTGGAGCCCTTCACCACAGAGCCGTCCTGCCTTGTTATGGACAGTCCGTCCGGGGACAGCAGGGCACGTATATCGTACTCATTGCTGATATTGTAGACTCCCTGATCTGTGTCCAATGCCAGGCTCATGACAACACCGCTGTCTCCTGTCTTCTCCACATCAATCCCATGGATTTCCTTTACCCCCGCGTATTTTGTCTGTACGGCTTCAAGCAGGCGTTCCCGGGAAAAGGAGATACTCCACTGATGCCACGGTTCCTGCGCGTCATAACTGCAGTCCACGCTTTTTAAGTAGGAGGCAGGAGCGGAAACCTCCCACACCTCATCCGTGCTGGTTTTTCCGCTGGATGTGGAGAAATAATAGGCGGTGATCGGCTGACCATCGCTTTCCAGGATCTCTCCTTTTGTCTCATCCACAGCAGCATTGGCCTCGGTAGCCTCCCCGCCGTTTTGATAGACCTGATAGGCTACACTGTCATCCACCTGGGCTCCCAGATCCGACAGCGCGCTTTTCTGCATCTGCACACAGGCGTATGTTCTGGCGCAGACTGCCTGGGCTTTCAGGGCTTCCTTGTCGTAGGACGCCGGCATTTCACTGGGTACCACACCGTACAGATATTTCTCCAAAGGCAGGGTATTCACAAGGCGCAGACCTCCCTGCTCCTGATAGACCGTAAAATCGCCCCTGTAGGCAGGATTACCCTGCTGTCTTTCCACTGACAACAGGGTTGCCCTGTTTTCCTCTCCGTCTGCCCGAAGCTCCAGCTTTCCATCCTTAAAAAGAGGACTGTCCGCGGTCAGCTCCAAGGTCTCACCGTCTGCATAATCCATTTCCTGGCTTCCCTGAAGATGATAACTGCCCTGAAACTGCAGACTCACACTCTGGTGTGTATATCCCTTATATCCGTCTGTCATAAGCAGTACGGAAATCCGGGGTTCCTGTACAGCCGCCGCTGCCGATTCACTCTTTGGTGTTTCGGCAGGCTGGCTGTCATCCTGCTCTGTATCATCAGCCTGAGGATCTGTGTCTGCAGTTTCTGCAGCACTCTCCTGTCCGTTTTCCTCTGCTTCTGTATGGTTCTGGGAGGATGCCGGCAGAGTCAGACCGGCGCTGGCCCGCTCATTTTCTTTTATCATATTTTCCTGCAGGCTCTGCATCCGATAATCTTCCTGTCTTCTCACTCCCGCTTTGTTTGCCTGCCATACAATCACGATTCCGATTACGGCAAGCAGTATGATAAGCATTTTCCATTTTAATTTCTGCTTCCAGTCCATATATTAATATATGAAAGAAGAAAAGATTTCATGCCCTTTGAGAAATTTTCCGGCTTATCCCAGATACAGTTCCCTGTAATAATCCAGTTCTTCCCCTATGATCTCATCCAGGACTTTCATTCCCAGAAGCTCAACAGGCGCCTTGTCATCTGTCAGTATCCGGTCTTTTCCCTCATATTCGGTAAGTTCAGCCAATACGATTTCCATCATGCCCTTTAGCTCTCCATTTGGAAGTTTTTCCGTGTTTTTCTTAAGCATTTCCGGAAGACCCGCCTCGTTGGAGGCAAAGACCTCCATATTGGTTCCGCCGTCCACAGGCACGGTGTACACATATTTGAACACAGAGGCTATGGTATCACAGAGATAGTCATTGATGGAATCCTTGGAGCTGGATTTCATATTCATATTAACCACCATCACCCCGTTCTTCTTCAGATGGCTTTCCACCTGGCTGAAAAATTCAACGGAGGACATCTGAAAAGGGATGGTTATATCCTGGTAGGCGTCCACCATGATCACATCATAGGCTTCCTCAGAGGCTGTCAGATAGGCTCTGCCATCCTCCACTGCCACCTCCACACTGTCAGGCAGCCCGAAATAGTCTGTGGCGATATCCGCTATCTTCTCGTCAATCTCCGCCCCCTGAATTTTGGTTCCCGGAAAATACCGGTCACAGTAATCGGCAAAGGTACCGCTCCCAAGCCCCAGTATCATCACGTTGTTATCTTTCTTTGTGTGAATGCCTGCCATCACCGGGGCTGCCAGCGCATAGTCATAATACATGCCTGTCAGTTCCCGGTTCTTCGCCTTGATGGACTGCACGCCGAAAAGCACATTGGTGGACAGGATCGTCTGGTCTTCACTGTCTTTTACCTGCAGATAATTATAGATGGACTCATCCTCCAGTGTCACATCCTTCTCCCAGAAAGCGAAACTGAATCCCGGTGTCAGCACTGCCAAAACGAGAAGCAGGACAGCGGTTCCGATACAAAGTCCTCTTTTTCTTTTGACTGTCACAAAGTAAACCACCGCGATAGCTGCCAGAACCGCTGAAAATATCAGAAATGTGGCTGCAGTCCCCACTGCCGGAATGGTGACAAATGTAGGGAGAAAGGTACCGATGATACTGCCGATGGTGTTCAGAGCGCCCAGCTCTCCCACTGTCTTTCCGTTGTCATCCAGATTACTCACGGAAAACTTTACCAGAGACGGTGTCACAGTTCCCAGCAGTACACAGGGAAACGCGAAGATTGCCAGGCAGGTAAAAAGCGCTGCCCAGACCAGAAAATTAGACTTTATAAAAACTGCCAAAAGCAGGGATATCCCCGCGATCAGATATCTGCCGGCAAACGGTATCAAAGCAATCCATATGGCAGCGATCAAAAGCCTCCGGTACAGCCTGTCCGGATCATGACGCTTGTCCGCGGAGCGTCCGCCCCACACATTTCCGATCGCCATGGCAATCATGATCACTCCGATGATAACGGTCCACACGATCTGGGAAGAACTGAAATAGGGCGCCATAAGCCTGCTTGCCCCCAGTTCCACAGCCATCACAGACATGCCGGAAAAAAACTCTGTTATATACAAGAAATATTTGTTTCTCAATAATCTGGACTCCATGTTTTGCCTCCTGTTGTCTCTCTTATTTTCCCCGCCTTCTTACGGGACAGAAAACGGGCTGCCCCAAGGCCGTCCGCACCGAAATCCGGCGCCGGCGTGCCTGCCTGCGGCAGCCCGTCTTCTTTTTTATGCCTATGCTTCAGTTACAAACTGATAAATTGTGGTAGTATGATATTTCTCTCCGGCTTTCAGAACAGAGGACTGGAAATTGGCCTCATTGCAGGCATTGGGATAATACTGCGTCTCCATACAGAAGCCGGCACGCTTTGTATAGACACTGCCTCCCTTTCCATTCTCATTATTGATGAAATTACCGATGTAGAACTGCATGCCCGGAAGATCTGTGAACACCTTCATGGTAATGCCTGTCTCATCACTGTGAGCAGCGGCTGCTTCTTTCACCTCGCCCTTCTCCCTGCAAAGTGCATAGTTATGGTCATAGCCGCCTCCGAAGATGAGCTGTTCATAGTCAGCCTCCACATCCTGTCCGATCTTCTTTGGAGAAGTAAAGTCCATGGGTGTGCCCTCCACCTTCAGGATCTCCCCTGTGGGAATAGCTTCGGAATCAGATACCGGGGTGAATTCCGGTGCATGGATCTGAACCACATGATTCAGCATGCTCTCCGCTCCGGCATTATGTCCTGCCAGGTTAAAGTAGGAATGATTTGTCATGTTCACCACAGTATCCGCGTCTGCACTTCCCGTATAATGCATAACCAGCTCATTGTCATCTGTGAGCCTATAGGTTACATATCCGGTAAAGTTTCCGGGGAATCCCTGGTCACCGTCGGGGCTGAAGATACGGAAGGTTATGCTGTTCTCCTGCTCCTTTACTTCTTCCACATCCCATACGCGGGTACGGTAGAAATCCGGGCCGCTATGTAAATTATTTTTGTTGTCATTCTGAGCCAGCACATATTCTTTTCCGTTAATGGTGAATTTTGCTCCGCCGATACGGTTTCCGTTCCTGCCGATGGGTGAACCGAAATGAGGTTTATTCTCATAATACCCTTCCACGGTATCATAGCCAAGAACCACATCGGTCAGCTTTTTATTTTTATCCGGAACCATCACGCTGACCAGTATGGCACCGAAATCTGTAACAGATGCTGCCACACCATTTTCATTTTTCAGTTCATAGAGAAATACATCTTTTCCTTCAGGACTTTTTCCAAAGCTCTTTTTTGTCACTCCCATGTCTTCATCTCCTGTTTTTCATGATTTACTATCAATGAGTCCTGCATGCCGGACTCCTGCGCCGAAGCGTGCGGTCATCTGCCTGCTGCGCCAACTGCGCATTCCCCTGAGGATCCATGTTCCTATTGTTATAAACAAAAAGAGTCTGATTCTTCAGACTCTCGCATCAAATGCGGCGTTCCTGCTGCAAATGTCCACTATTCATATATATCAGCAAACCTGCTGTTATATTCATAATCCCAGGATGCCGTTTCCTACTTTCTGACTCCTAGCCTAAGCCAGGTGGGCAACCGCAACTGTTCTTCTGCCTTCCGCTGCGCAATGACGGCCTGACATCTGAACAGAAATATAGGAATCCCGTTTAAAGAAATGTAGGTTCAAAAACTGTAGGAGCATCGCACACCCCAGGATTACTTTGTATCTTTATTATACTCTAGTATATGAACTTTTTCAACAAAAATGCACACACTTAATAAATTTTTTCTTCAATATAAATATTACAGATAGAACGCACTTCTTCCATATTCGTCTTTGTCTTCGGATTCCCATAAGGAATGCGGTCTATATTCCGGTTCATGTAGTCCCGGTTCTTAATGTAAAGGAAACTGGAAGGGAAGTTTAAGTCAAAGATAAAAGCCAGATAGGATATCCACATATCCATATGCGTGGTTCTCTCCCCCCGCCGGATACAGCGGTGTTCTCTTATGGCGTACAAGATATTTTCTGAGACAGGTTCAAGCCCCACCTGTTCTGCAGAGATGCCAAAGATGGCCTCAGCCTTCTCCGTATCCTTTACCCTGAAATTATCCAGTTTATCCGCATCCCTGATGATCCTGCAGTGCAGGAGTTCCCTTCCCTCTATTTCCTTTGGTATTTCATAGAGGGAATGGCAGGCAATCGCTGTCCTGATGATATGGTCATACCTGTCATCGCGGATAAACTGCCTGATTATGCCGTCCTCAAAGAGGACTTTTACGCCGAACTCGGCATGGTCAAACAAATTGTCATCATAGCTGTGGAAGGTCTTCAACTGTTCAAACCGTCCGATATCGTGAAGCAGAGCTATGAGAAGAGCCAATTCATGATCTTCCTTGGGAATCTTCTCTTCCCTGCAGATATAGTCTGCTGCATCCAGGACGCAGAACGTATGGACCTCCTTCAGCATGATCTTATCGTCGCTTCTGTCGTAATGATTGAGATATTGCCGGAAACTTTCTTTTGCATATTCCAAATCTATCATATATTTTCTCCACTGCCCGGAAAACTTCTGAATATCTCCGGGTATGAAACAGGAAAACGGACCGCCATCACTGACGATCCGCAAGATTTCTATTACAAGACTGAATTATTTCAACTCTTCAACAACTTTCTGGATTGCCTCTAAAGCGTCAGCAGGAAGTTTATCATATCCCTCTTTCTTTGTCTCAAAAGCTTTGATCTCATTGACACGGTCATTCATACGAGCTCTGAGCTGATCAACGTAGCTTGCATCATTCATATCCGGAACGAATCCTTCCCAATCGAAGATTTCGATATCAGAGAACGGTCCCCAAGGTTTGAAGTCTGCTTTCTTCTCTACGATTGCTTCCAGGATACCTAAAGTATCTTTCGGCTGTACTTTCTTGCCCATGAAATCGCCTGTGTTGATGATGTAGCAGTCTACGTTTTTCTCTTCAACCAGTTTTTTGAATTTCTCGTAGTCATCAGCTAACGGGTATGTTCTGAACGGGTTAGCGTAAGGAACAACAACCAGCTTATTCGGGTCAACGCCTGGTGCAAGACGCTCTGCTGAAGAACGTTTTGTAGCCAGAGTAGCGCCCATTACAGATGCTAAGGAAGCACCTTTTAATTTAACTACCGGCGGAATGGTCGGGTCTTTCATGATCCAGAAGATAGCATTAACCGGCTCATCGATTTTGTCTACACGGTTCGGTGCCCACAGTTTGGATTTGATTGCACGTCCATTACCATTTCTGATATCTTCTGTTACAAGCTGGATGCTGCCATCCTCATCTAATGTAGCAGAGTTATTCATGGATGTCAGAAGGAATTTGTTGTCATCACATCCTGCAGGATAATCCTGAGTTTTATCGAAGTATGTAGGTTCTAAAGCTACGGAAGCACAGGTATCTGTGTTGATGATGAATGCATCATCATGCAGAACCTTGATCTCGTATTTGCCATTGTGTTTTGCGTGTGTGATTGTAGATTTACCTGATCCTGACAGACCGTATACAGAAGCAACGTATTTGGAACCGTCAGCCAGTGTGTATTCTTTCTGTCCGCCGTGGCATGCTGCATAACCATTTCTGTTGGCAATTGCCCAAGCCATGGTCAGAGTACCTTTTTTGTGCTCACCGAAGTATCTCATACCAAGGATACAAGCACAGTTCTGGTCTGTGTTGAAGTAGCACAGAGTCTGCGGATCGCTTAAGCAGCTGAAGTCAACGCCCGGACGGCATGCAGGTGCCCACTGAGGATCTGAGAAGATAAAAATATCTGCTTCTTTTCCGCCGCCTACAGGCTGGGAATTTTTATACATTTTTACATAGTCATCAGACATATACTGGAAGTTCAGCATCCAGGAGTACATGATGTTCTCTTCGCCTTCCGGAATCAGCAGGTGAGCTTTTACCATGAATTCCGGGTCCAGACCTACATATACCTCTGCATGGTACATGGTTTTCCAGCGGGCTTCATAAATAGCATCCATAGCCACTTTGTCAAGAGCCGCGCAGTCAACACCTGGTTCTCCGGCAATGCGGCGTGCTGCTGCATAACGTCCTGTGATAGCACCATCGTTGAATAATAAAACTTTAGCGTCTCTCTCAAGACCAAACTCTTCGCCTCTATAAACAGGCATATCTGTAACGACTGTTCCAGGTGAGTTCTTCGCTAATTCATATGCCTCTTTTAATGTGTTAACCTTAACAACATTGTTGCCATAGAACGCTGCTTCAATAATGGAACGAGTTTTGCTGAAGCCCGTTTTGCCTGCTCCAATCTCGTTGATTGGGTAATATGCTTTTGTTGACATATGGTTTCCTCCTTAATCTTATCTCAAAGTCAACTTATTATCTCATGTTAGTTTTTAAAAGTCAATAGTTTAACAATGTATTTTATTGACGATATTTTTACATTTTATAGAATTTTTATATTTAAATCCCGAGAATATTTTTTACTGCTGCAGGCATATCCGAAACGTCCACCACGGAATCATGCAGAACAGGGGCTGTACGAATCTCCTCAATGGCATTGGGAACCTTCACATTTGCAATTTTTGACAATTCATCCACAAGCTCAAAATCACCTATGGAATCATATTTGCTGTCGATGGCATTCATGACGCTTCTTGTAAATTTAAACGGGCTGGCTGTGGAAGCAATGACAGTCTTAGTACTGTCCCCGGTCTCACCAGTATATTTTCCGTAAACACAGGCTGCTACAGCTGTATGGGTGTCAATAACGTAGCCGGTCTCCTCGTAAAGAGCTTTTATAGCATTGGCAGTCTCCTCTTCTGTGGCAAAATTACCATAGAAATCAGCAAGCTGGCTGCGCATCTCCTCTGTGATCTGATAGGTTCCGCCCCTGGAAAGCTGCTCCATCATCTCACGGTTTTTATCCGCGTTTTCCCCGGCAATGCGGTAAATAAGCCTCTCCAGGTTGCTGGATATAAGGATATCCATGGATGGAGATGAAGTCAGAATAAAGTCACGGTTCCTGTCATAGCTTCCGGTAGAGAAAAAGTCAAAGAGGACTTTGTTCTCATTGGAGGCACAGATCAATTTATCAATCGGCAGCCCCATATTCTTAGCGTAATAGGCTGCCAGGATGTTTCCGAAGTTTCCGGTGGGCACTGTTACGTTAATTTTTTCACCATCTTTTATCTCGCCGTTCTTGAAAAGATTCACATAAGCATAAACATAGTACACGACCTGAGGCACCAGACGGCCAATATTAATGGAATTGGCAGAGGATAACTGGAAGCCTGCCTTGTCAAGCTCCTCCTCCATGGCCTTGTCATTGAACATTTTTTTCACTGCGGTCTGGGCATCATCAAAATTGCCTGTGATTCCCACCACATATGTATTATTTCCCTTCTGTGTTACCATCTGTTTTTCCTGGATGGGGCTGACACCGTTCTTGGGGTAAAAGACAATGATCCTTGTTCCCGGCACATCTGCGAAACCGGCCATAGCTGCTTTTCCTGTATCGCCTGATGTGGCAGTGAGGATAACGATCTCATTTTTTACATGATTTTTCTTTGCGGAGGTGGTCAGGAGATGGGGCAGAATGGAAAGTGCCATATCCTTGAACGCTATGGTCGCTCCGTGAAACAGCTCCAGATAATATGCGCCGCCTGCCTTTACCAGAGGTGCGATCTCCTCTGTATCGAATTTGGAATCATAGGCTTTGGCAATGCATGCCTTTAACTCTTCCTCTGTAAAATCGGTCAGAAAACGGCTCATAACCTCATAAGCGATCTCCTGGTAAGTCATCTCTGCCAGTTTTTCCATGGAAATATCCAGCCTGGGAATACTTGTGGGTACGAACAGTCCGCCGTCCTTTGAGAGTCCTTTTAAAATTGCCTCGGATGCCTTTACGCATTTCCCTGTTCCTCTGGTGCTCTTGTACAAAATCTCCATCTTTTTTAAGTCCTTTCTTCTTTACGGATACGTGAAAAAGTCATGTACCCCATATTGGAATAAAAATTTTAAATCCTCTTTAAACCATTTAATATTGTGCTGTTCCGCATAAGCCTCTTCCATGAAGAACAGTGCACCCTGGGAGTAATCCTCCCCGTCTATCGCCCGGTTGACCGCTTCTCTGGTCCCCTCTGAAACGGTGACCGTATCGATTCTGCCGTCAACCGTAGGAGAAAACTGGGGACTTCCGTCCGAATTCTCCCACACCACATCGTAAATACTGTTGGGAAAATCAGGGTTTTTCACCCGGTTGAAGATCACATTTGCCACCAAAATACGGCCTTTGATATCCTCTCCGCCGGCTTCCGCTTCCACAATTTTAAGAAGCGTCTCATAATCCTGGTCCGTCATCCTAAGGAGACTCTCAGAAGCGCCGATTGAATGATTCTCCAGTTCAGCCACACTGCTGGCCGTCTCTTCACTGAAATCAAAATGTGATTCCTGCACCTTTTTTCCTGTTCTCTGCCCTACCAGCACAGCCTCACAGGAGGTGCCAAGCCGATGTACTTCGCTCTGGGTATCCTGACTTATCAGTACGCCTGAAATAATTGCGTCCAGACCGTACAGCTGTTCTTCCTCTGGCTCATCCTTATCATTGGGCGGATCTTTGTCGTCACTCACAGATGCATATACATTATTTTTCCCGCCTGCATGAAGCCCATGGAAGGTAAATGCCACGGCAGCGATTACCACTGCCCCTGTCATAACCAGCGCACAGGTTCTCCGGCTCTTTTTAGATATCTTCCGGATCAAAAATAAAAATCCGGCCGCAATCGTACGAATAATGTCCATACCTTTTTCCTTTACCTGTTTTCTTATCTCGAATAGACACCAGTGATAACTCTCAGTTCCGTTTCTGATGTCATGAATTATATGGATTATAAAATAATTGGGCAATGGAAGTCAATAAGCCGGGGCGTCTTTTAGCTAATCTTCACAATATTATCTTATTTACTCATGGATATTTTATACACTTTTTCATGTTTTTTTCCTCTATTTCACTAAAATGTGGGAATATCTGTATCTTCTTTTATTCTATCTGCTTATGATATCCAGGCCTCACCCAGACGGTAAGTCCCGCCCCCGTCCTCAAATGTTCCTTCGCAGGAGTCATACCCGATGGCACCAAGTCCGGAACGCCATTTTTCCACATCAAAACGGAAGCTGTTATTCTTTTCTGCTTTTATGGTTATGCCTCTGTCAGATCGTACCCGCTTGTTTTCACTGTATTTATAAAGAAACAGGACTGAACAAATAACCTTCGATATAAATTCAGCCCTGTTGATTTTTATCTGTTATTAATAGCTGTCACCAGCGCGTCGATGGATGCCCTGATGATATCAGGATCCACTCCTGCGCCCCAGGCAAGGCTGCCGTCCGGTTTGCGGATTCCCACATAGGCAATGGCCTTGGAACTGGAACTCTGCTCCAATGCATGTTCCTGATATGTTATCAGATCATACTGGAACCCGTATTCCTTTTTCAATGCGTTGCTGACTGCGTTGAGACGTCCGTTTCCGGCTGCCTCTATCGTCACCTCACGTCCGTTAAAACTGGATGTCACCTGTGTGGTGATGCCGCCGTCCTTCTGCTGGAAATGAACACTGTGGATTTTCAGAGGAGAGGTAACGTTCTCAAATGTCTTTTTGAACAGCTCGAAAATCTGCTCAGGCAGCAGTTCCTTCTGTGTATGGTCTGAGACAGCCTTGGCTGTATATCCCATGGCCTCCCGCATCTTAGTCGGCAGGTTCAGGCCGTATTTTGTTTCCAGAATATAACCTACGCCGCCTTTGCCGGACTGGCTGTTAATACGGATAACGTCTGCGTCATAGTTTCTTCCCACGTCATTCGGATCAATGGGCAGATAGGGAACAGTCCAGTGTTCCGGTTTCTTTTCATCCAGCCAGTGCATTCCTTTTGCAATGGCATCCTGATGGGAACCGGAGAAAGCTGCGAAAACCAGCGCGCCGCAGTACGGGCTTCTCTCGCTGATTTTCATTCCTGTGAACTCTTCGTATTTTTCACAGATCGCGCTCATATTGGTAAAGTCAAGATTCGGTTCAACACCCTGGGAATACATATTCAGGGCCAGGGTAATGATGTCCACATTACCGGTTCTCTCGCCGTTTCCGAAAAGTGTTCCTTCAATACGGTCAGCCCCTGCTAAAAGTCCCATCTCAGAATCAGCCACGCCACATCCTCTGTCGTTGTGCGGATGAAGAGATACGATCACGTTTTCTCTATATTTCAGGTTCTCACACATATATTCTATCTGACTTGCGTATACATGGGGCATGGAATGCTCCACCGTTACAGGCAGGTTGATGATCGGCTTTCTGTCTGCTGTGGGCTGCCAGATGTCAAGCACTGCGTTGCATACCTCAAGCGCATATTCCGGCTCTGTTCCTGTAAAGCTCTCCGGACTGTACTCGAAACGGTAATTCTCTCCTGCTTCTTCTGTGAGCTGTTTTAACAGTTTAGCGCCTTCTACTGCAATCTTCAGAACTTCTTCCTTTGATTTTCTGAACACCTGTTCACGCTGTGCAAGGGATGTGGAATTGTATACATGGACAATTACATTTTTGGCTCCTTTTACTGCCTCAAATGTCTTCTTGATAATATGTTCCCTGGCCTGAGTCAGAACCTGAATGGTCACATCATCCGGAATCAGGTTTTCCTCGATCAGCTTTCTGAGGAATGTATATTCTGTTTCAGAAGCAGCCGGGAATCCCACTTCTATCTCTTTAAATCCAATCTCCACCAGAAGTTTGAAAAACTCCACTTTCTGTTCCAGATTCATGGGGATGACAAGTGCCTGGTTGCCGTCACGCAGGTCAACACTGCACCAAACGGGAGCTTTGTCCACATACTCTTTTTCCGCCCACTTCATACATTTTACCGGCGGCATGAAATACTGTCTCTTGTACTTACTGCAATTTTTCATTCTCTTTTCCTCCTGACTTTTTTGGATACCTATATCTAAGCTTTAATAACAGGCGGCCTGCCCGGACTTCCAGGGATTTCTCTGGCTTCCCAAATGGTATAAAAAAAGCCCTCCATCTTTATTACAATATGCTTGTAATAGAGACGAAAGACTACTGTCCTGCGCGGTACCACTCTACTTTATGAATATACTTCATACGCTTAATAAGATACAGATATGTACACCTTATATCTTTCCCTTCTGATAACGGCAGGGTTCCGTCTGCGCCTACTGTTTCTCAAAGAAAGTTCGGGCAGCTGCTCCTAGGGCAGTTCCAGATTCTGCGTCTGCCGCTTCACACCAGCCAGCGGCTCTCTGAAATCCGATATGAATCTGTACTAATCCTTATCTTCGCATTTGTCATATTGCAACAGCTCGTTGCTGTTGTGTTAAAGTTAAGATACCATTCCCTGCCGAAAATGTCAAGAGAGAAACGCATGTATTTTTCCAAAAACCCTCTGCGCGATCCGGTAAAATCCCAAATCATTGGGATGAATGCCATCCACAGTGCAGCACTCTCTTGCTTCCTCCCCAAACAGCTCTGCACCGTCCAGAAAATCCACCTGATATCCTCTTTCCCTGCATTTGAAAACCGTCTCCCATATAATCTGTCTGCGCTCCCTGCTCTGCAGCTCTTCTGTCTTAAATTCCGGGTTTGGCCGTGACATGACAAGCACAGGAAGCGCCGGGTTATGTGAAAGAATATATTCCAGAAACGGTTCATGTGTTTCCCTCAAAAACGCGGCATCGGGAGCATTGTAGTCGTAATCATAGACCAGATATTCTGCAGGCAGTCCGGCAATATAACGTGCAATCGGCAGATCCCCTCTGGCATTGCCTGAGAACCCAAGACAATACATACCTGCATCCAGCCATCTTGTCACCAGCGCCGGATAGGCATTGGAGGTTCTGGAGGCACATCCGCCCTGTGTGATGGAGGAGCCATAAAAGATTATAGGCCTCCTTACTTTATGTTCAAGCGGCTTCCATATACATGCCTTCTCTGAGATACCCAGGTATAATTCCTTCACACCGTTGTAGAGGGGCAGATATACGGTTATTTCCGATTTTTCCCCTGAAAGAAGAATTTCTCCCTTTACCGCATCTTCTCCCAGTTCTGCCCTGAATGTAGCGGCATAGCTGCCGTTTACAAACACATCCATGCCCGCGCTTCCGGTCAGGGGCATATGGGACATCATAAAATCCGGCTCCAGCAGCTCCATACACAAACCCAGAATACAGGTATCTGTCTGAAATCGCAGCACACCTCCGCTGGTATGCCGGGCAAGCGCAGTAAGCTCCGGTCTGTCTATTTCTTCCAGAACACCATCGGGAAGGCGCTGCCAGGTATGGGGGCATAATCCCTCAATCTCTGCCTCTGTTTCCTTTACCTTCCTGTATTTTAAGCGTGTACTGTTTGCTTCCTGTTTAAAATTACTGTCCAGGTCTTCTATCTTCAAAGGTTCATCCTCCTGCTCTGTCTGTTATTTCATCCCACGACAGACATTTTTGAAGAGTGCGGTCATATCGTGGGGTATCCTCGCTTATTTTCGCTTATTCTTTTAAATAGCGCTTTCTTTTTCTCATGTATTTGCTATAATATTAGTATAGGCGCGTAAAAATGTCAAATTTACAAAGGAGGTCTGTTTTATGCAGGAAATCTATGATTTTCTAAAGAAATGCGGGACTTATTATCTGGCAACCACAGAGGGCAGTCAACCAAGAGTCCGTCCCTTTGGAACCGTGGACATCTTTGAAGACAAACTCTATATCCAGACCGGTAAAGTAAAAAATGTTTCCCGACAGATTCTGGCTAATCCCCAAATAGAAATCTGCGCATTCGACGGCGGTCACTGGCTGCGGATCGAGGCCACTGCTGTACTGGATGACAGGGTGGAGGTACAGAAGCACATGCTGGACGGCTACCCGAACCTGCAGGCCATGTATCAGCCCGGCGATGGCAATACACAAGTATTTTACCTGAAAGATGCCACGGCTACCTTTGCATCATTTACGGATGAACCAAGGGTGATTCATTTCTAATAGGAATCCAGCGTTTTTTGAACAATCAAATGGGGGACTGCCGATAGAAGCAACTGCGGTCCTCCGTACAGGAGACAGCCATGATATCTGTACTTTATCACACGGAATAAAAAAATTAACTTTTTTTCGATTTTTTCTTGCATTTTCCAAAAATTCTGTTATAATAAATAATCGTTACGGGGTATGGCGTAGCTTGGTAGCGCGCACGGCTGGGGGCCGTGAGGTCGCAGGTTCAAATCCTGTTGCCCCGATTAATAATTAAGATACTGGAGTCTGCTGTTTATGCGGTTCTCCAGTATTTTTATTTGTAAACTAAATAATTTTTAACTGCTCTGCTACCATCTGGATTTGAAAATATATGCTCAGATAAAACCTTTTGTCCATTTTTAACCTTCTTTAAATCTATAATGTTCTCATAAATCAAAGCACTTTCTCGGATATATTTTAATGAATTTGATATACTTAAACCATTAGGCCACTTATAAATGATTTTTAGCGCAAAATGGCAAAATTTCTGCGTAGAAAAAACACTTATGCCAAAGCTGGTA
>PPYE01740251.1_pt1 | contig 44169 bp, 30 predicted proteins | sample 1559881 | NCBI WGS metagenome assembly PPYE01 (sample SAMN08240022, study PRJNA423297) | Human gut metagenome, whole genome shotgun sequencing project.
GGTTTATGATCCACCCCATCGGCTTTATGGTGCGGCTGCTGACCAAGGCGGCGGGTATGCCCGTGGGCAAGGGCGGCAACCTCGACTGGCACGCTTTGGTCAAAGAAGCGGGGCTGCAAGTCGTCAGCCTGCACACCGATTTGGGCAGTCTGGAACGCGACGCCAAGGCCGTGGCCGACGAAGCCAAGAGCTTTGGCACCAAGTATGTCGTCATTACCGGAATGTATCGCTTTGACTACGGCGATGAAGCCACAATGCACGACCTTGCCGCACGGCTGAACAAGGCGGGCGCGGCGCTGAAGGCCGAGGGCGTGGAGCTTCTCTACCACAACCACAACTGCGAGCTGCGCCATGTGAACGCCGAAAAGCGTGCCTACGATATTTTGCTGGAGGAGACCGACCCGCAGTTCGTCAACTTTGAGTTTGACAGTTACTGGTTCACCGAGGGCGGCGCGAATGCGCTTGCGTGGATGCAGCGTCTTGGAACCCGCATGAAGCTGTGGCACATCAATGACCGCGGCACCCGCATTTCGGGCAGCGCCGTAACGCCGATTCTGAAAACCGACAGCATGGAGCTTGGTGCCGGCAATATGGACCTCGACAGCCTGATGGCACAGGCGCTTTCCGTCAGCGTGGATGCCGTGATTCTGGAAAGCCACCGCAACTGGGTGGATAACTCCCCCGTCAAAAGTTTGCAGGTCAGCGCGGAATATTTGGAAAAGCATATGTAACAAGCACCCCCTGCCCATACCGGACAGGGGGTATGCTGTATAATCCGTTGTTTTTACATTTTCTGCGTGGTATACTTAATGCAATAAATCGGAATTTGGAGGGCATAAAAATGGCAGTTTCAAACATAAAGGCGATATTTGAAAATGATATTCATAAAGTTTGGGATATTGTCTTTGCTGTTGATAAATATAGTTCATGGCGAAGTGATTTAAGCAAAACAGAAATCATTAATGAGAAACAATTTATTGAATATACGAAAGACGGATATGCAACTACATTTTCTATCACTGCTGTTGAGCCATATAGACGCTGGGAATTTGACATGGAAAATAGCAATATGGCAGGACATTGGATTGGTGTTTTTATGGCAAAGGGAAATAAAACACAAGTTGATTTTACAGAGAATGTGATACCTAAAAAGTGGTTTATGAAGCCTTTTGTAAAATCCTATTTGAGGAAACATCAAAAGCAATTTGTTTTGGATTTAAAAAAAGCATTAGAATAAAATTCCAGTTTATCAAAAACAGCGCCTGCCCTGCCGTAAGTTTTACGGCAGGGCAGGTGCTTTCTTCTTATACTGTGTGCTTTCCGGGGGCAAGGGTCAGCTTACGCCCATCGGACAGGGTGACATCGGCGGTCAGATTGGCGGGGATCTCAAACTCATAGGTCACCGCGTCGCCGTCATACCGCCAGCCGCTTACAATGCGGCCTGCCGGGGAATCGTAGGCAGCCTTGGCGCTGCCCAGCGATTTGTCGGGCGTAGGGGCAATCGTCAGTACGCCGTCGGCATAATGGATGCCGCACACACCGCCGAACAGCCAGCCGCAGATTGCGCCGTAGCTGTAATGGTTCAGGGATTCGTGGGGCCTGCCGTTTTCGTCAATGCCCGTCCATGTCTCCCATACGGTAGTCGCACCCTTGCCGACCTCATACAGCCAGCCGGGGGCGTCGGGCTGCAAAAGCAGCTTGTAGGCAGTGTCCGCATAGCCGTATTTTGCCAGCACATCGCACAAAAACGGCGTAGACAAAAAGCCCGTGTTCAGGTGGCAGCCGTTCTCGATGACCATTTGGTTCAGCGTTGCGGCAGCCGCTTTGCTTTCGTCCTCCCCCAGCAGGGCAAAGGCAATGGCACGGACATACTCGCACTGGTGGTCGGACGTAATCACGCCGTTCTCTGTAAACGCCGTGCGGTAGGCTTTTACCGCGTTGGCGGCGGTGCCGCGGTAGTTGGCGGCATCGTCCGCCTTGCCCAGTGCATCCGCAACTTCCGCCAGCAAGCGCCCGGAGTAGGCCAGATACGCTGTGCCAACGCTCTTGCGCGGGTTCATCATCGCCTGCATGGGGGTGATGCCCGGCTCGCACCATTCGCCGTAGTCCATGCCGTTTAAAACCGTGAACTTGGCGTAATCACCGCCCTGCTGCTCGTCGGTTGTCTGCTGCGCGCGCCCCAGCAAAAAGCCGTACCAGCGTTGCATCATCTCGTAGTTGTCCGCCAGAATTTTGCGGTCACCCGTGCGTTTGTACAGGGCATACGGCACCAGAATCGCCGCATCGCCCCACCCTGCCGACATGCAGAGCATCGGGGTCATATAGCCGGGGCGGGCGTTCGGCGGGGCAATGTTCGCCATGCGCCCGTCCGGGTACTGGTTCAGGCGGCACTCCGCCAGCCATTTTTCCGCCACGGGGTAGCAGTCCATCAGGGTCAGGCCGGTTTCAATAAACACGCCCATATCCCCTGTCCAGCCTGCGCGTTCGCGGGTCGGGCAGTCGGTGGGGATATCGCAGAAGTTGCCCTTCTGGCTCCAAATGCTGTTCTTGACAAGCTGATTCACCGCGTCATTTCCGCAGGTAAATTTGCCTGTTACCGCCATATCGGAGTAGACGGCGTGGGCAGTAAACACAGCATCGGTCAAATCGGCGTCAGTTTCGACCTTGGCATAGCGGAAGCCCATGATGGTAAAGTGGGGCTTGAAGTGGTTCTCGCCCTCTTTGCAGACAAGCTCCAACATCTGGGCGGTGCCGCCCTCCTTGTGGCGGGCACGGTCCTGGAAGTTTTCCTGGGTAAAGTTGCCGTTTTCGTCCAGCGCTTCGCCGCAGGTCAGCTTGACCTTTTGCCCGGCGCGGGCGGTCAGCGCCATCTCCACATAGCCGGCGATATTCTGCCCAAAGTCCAGCACGGTCTCGCCGTTGGGCGTTTGCAGCAGCTTGCCGGGGAAGGCTTCGTGTTCCAGAATCGGCACGGTATTCATGCCGAGAATGGGCAGGTCGTCGCGGTAGGTGCGCACGCCGTGCCAGCCGGTCAGGTTGCCTTCGAGCCGTGCGTCATAGACCTCGCCCTGCTGCATATCGTTCTGGCGGATCGGCCCGCACTGCGTTGCCTGCATCGTGCCGTCAGAAACGCAGACGGCTTGGCCGTCCACCTCCAGCTGAAACAGCACGCCCAGCGTATCACCGAACAAGTCGCGGTCACCGTCCACGCCGCCTGTGCTGCGGTGCCAGCCGTCACCAAGGGCAACCAGCAGCTCGTTTTCACTGTCACGCAAATATCGCGTTACATCGTATGTTTGCGCCGCAAGGTGCTTGTTTCCTGTAAAGCTGCCGGGGGCTAAAACCATATTCCCGACACGCACACCGTTCAGCCATACCGCATACAGCCCCTTGGCGGTAATGTACAGCCGCGCTTCGCCCTTGGGCGCCGTAAAGTTTTTGCGCAGGTACGATGCCGGGCGGTGGGGCTTGTACGGCTCGGCTGCGCCCTTGCCTGCGGCTTCTTTTTCCGCCTGCTTGCGCTCCCAGTTGGGGCGGGCAAAGGCGTTGATGGCATCATCCCCGGGGATGTCAATTTCTTCCGTTTCGGGGTCTACCCATTCACCCTGCCAGTCGCTTTGCGCCAAGCCCGTTTCAAAGTGCGCCTCACTCCACGCGCCGGGGGTGTCGTTTTCGTCCCACAGGCGAACGCGCCAGCACCCACGCACGCGGGAGCCGCCCACAGTCGGGGCATCGGCGTGCACGGCGGCGCTCTGCACCTTGCCGCTGTGCCAAACAGTCTCGCCGTTCGCGGTCAGTTCAATTTCATAGCCAGTCTGGCGCACGCCGTCAACGCACTGCCAAGACAAGAACAGCGGCCCGGCATCCATGCCAAGGGGCGCGGTAAGATGATTCGTTTTCAGGTTTATTGCTCGCATCGCTGGGTACTCCTTTTCAATTTACTCCCTATATTATAATGGAAATTTCCCGGCGGGCGAACTCAGAAATTACGGATAAGGGATAAAAATTTCAAAAGCATCGAATAATGCACAAATTTTTATTCCATTTCCGGATTTGATGCCCCCACCGTGCACCACCGGCGGGGATTTTTTATTGACATTTTTGGTCTATCGTAGTAGACTATAGGTAGAGATAGGTCTATTGCAATAAACCAAAAGGAGTTTTCCCTATGCTGAATCATGAACCGCTTCGCCTTGCTGACGGCGAATACCGCTTTGCCTGCCTTGTGTGGGACAACGAGCCGCTGCCCAGCGGGCAGTTGGTCGCGCTGGCCGCCGAGGGGCTGGGCTGGAAAAAAAGCACGACCTACACCGTTTTAAAAAAGCTCTGTGAGCGCGGCGTGCTGCAAAACGCCGATGGCCGCGTGACGAGCCTTATTAAAAAGGAGGACGTCCAGCAGGCCGAGAGCGCCGCAGTGGTGGACAAGACCTTTGACGGTAGTCTGCCGCGGTTCGTGGCCGCGTTTTTGAACTCAAAACCCATCAGCGACGCCGAGGCCGCCGAGATCCGCGCGCTGCTCGACGCCGCCCGCTATAAGGAGGAATAGCCATGCGCAGTACCGTTCTTGCCTTTTTGCTGTTGAGCGCCCGCGGCGGTGTGGCCGCACTGGCGGCGTGGCTGGTCTGCAGGGCCCTGCGCCGCGCCCATGCGCCCAGTCGGCTCCTGTGCTGGCTGTGGCTGGCCGTAGGGCTGCGGTTCGTGCTGCCGTGGGGCATCCCACTGAAGCTGCCCCGCCCGGAGAGCGCCCCGCTGGCCGCTGCCGCCGACACCGTGCAGGAGCTGGGCGAGCTGCCGCTGCTGCCCCCTGCCCCCGTCGCAGCCGCAGCTGCGGCCCCGCTGCCTTGGTACGCCCGGCTGACGCCGTGGCACGCGCTGGCGGCGGTCTGGCTGGTCGGTGTGCTGGTGCTGGCTGTGCGCGGGGGCATCGGCTACCTGAAATTAAAGCGCTGTGTGGCGCTGGCCTGCAAAACGCCCGACGGCTGCTACGGCGGGGCGTGCGTGCCCACGCCGTTCACACTGGGTTTTGTGCGCCCGCGCATCTACCTGCCGGACAGCCTGCAAGGCCCGGCGCGGCAGGCTGTGATGCTGCATGAGCGGACCCACATCCGCCGCCGCGACCCGCTGGTGAAACCGCTGTTTTATGCCGTCGTCTGCCTGCACTGGTTCAATCCGCTGGCGTGGCTGGCCTTGTGCGCCTTTGAGCACGACATGGAGGCCGCCTGCGACGAGGCAGCCGTGCAGGGCTGCACGCTGGCCGAGCGCAGCACCTACTGTGAGAGCCTGCTGCAGTTTGCCATGCAGGGACGCCCCATCCGAACACCCGGAAGTCTTGCCTTCGGGCAGGGCAGCGTGAAGGAGCGCATTGTGCACCTGCTGCACTACCGCCGTCTGGGTGCGGGGGCGCTGGCGCTCTGCGCCGTGGCCGTGGGCGTCAGCATGACAGCCTGTATGGTGCGCCCGCAGGTGGAAGCGTCCCACGCCGCGCCGGAGCCGCCCGCCGCCACTGCCGAGACTGCAGAGCCGACACCCGCCCCCACCGAGGCACCCGCCATCATGCCCGCCGCCGCACTGCCGACATTGAACGACGCCGCCAACAGTCCGCGGTTTGCCTGCCCGGTGCAGTACAAATACATTTCCCGCTTTATGAGCACGGACGGCGGCCACCGCGGCGACGACCTGTGCGCTGACGAAGGCACCGAGATTTACGCCGCCGCAGACGGCGTCGTGCTGACGGCGCAGGAGCATTACAGCTGGGGCAATTTTGTGGAGATCGACCACGGTACCGACGCCGACGGCCTGCGCTGGGTCACGCTGTACGCCCACATGAAGTCCTGCGCCGTGCATGTCGGGCAGACCGTGACCGCCGGTCAGGTCATCGGGTACGTGGGGCATACCGGCTACACAACCGGCAACGCCTGCCATTTTGAGATGCATGTCAACGGCACGCTGGTGGAGCCGCGCTATTTTACCGCCTACGACGGCAGCGATGCCGCCGAACTGACGCAGGAAAAGGCCGATGAAATTTTAGCCGAGGCCGTGCGCACTGCGGCAGCGTCCGAGCCTATCACTGATCCCGCGGACGAGGCGGAGGCGATGGGGCTTCTCCTGCAAAGCGGCTATCTGCCCGTCAACGCCATCGTGCCGACGGGCAGTCTGCCGCTGATCACAGCCCAGTACAGCGCCGAGCACCCCGGCGTGGACCTGGCCGCCGACGAGGGCACAAATGTGCTGGCTCTGGCAGGCGGCACCGTGACCGAGGCCGAGTATGACCCCGAAAAGGGCAATTACGTCATCCTGGACCACGGCAGCGGGCTGGAGAGTGAGTATGATTGTTTGCAGGCCGGGGCCGTTGAGGTCGGGCAGACCGTCACGACCGGGCAGGTCATTGGGACTGTGGGCAGCACGGGCGCGTCCACCGGGCCGCACCTGCATTTTGCCATGCGGTTGAACGGTACGCCGATTGACCCGTACTTGACAGATAACTAAACGGGTGAGCCATGAACTATACGCACTTCCCCGCCGCTGCTCTGGCGGCGGGGCTGCTTTTTTGTACCCTTTTTTCGGGCCTGACCGCTTACGCGGATGATAAAAAGGGCGAATTAACGCAAAAGCAGACCGAGACGCGGCAGGAGTACGAAGCCGCACAGTCGGCCCTGGAAGAATTGCAAAACGAACAGACGCAGACCGAGAGCGAGGTTGCCGCCCTGACCGGGCAGGCCGCCGAGCTGGCCGGGCAAATTACCGCCGTGACCGACGCCGTGCAAAATGCGCAGACCGTTTTGGATGAGCGGCAGGCCGCGGCGGACGCCGCCCGCGCCGCACTGGACGCCAAGCAGGCCGAGTACAACGCACGGCTGGCCGTCTGCCGTGAGCAGCTGCGCGCGATGCAGCGGCTGGACGGCGGCGGGGCCGTCTGGCTGCTGGCACAGGCCAAAAGCCTGTACCAGCTGCTGACGTTCGACGCGGTTTTGCAGCAGATGAGCGCGCGGAACAGCACGGTTCTGGCCGAGCTGGACGCCGAGGCCGCCGCACTGGAGCAGGCCCGCGCCGCAGCGGACGAGGCCGCCCAGCAGGCCGCCGATGCCAAGGCGGCACTCGAACAGCAGCAGGCAGCGCTGGCCGACACGCAGACCGCGCTGGAGGCCGCACTGCTCGACGCGAACAGCACGCTGACCGCCCAGCAGGCCGCGGCCCAGGCACAGGCCGCCGTGACCGACGCCGCGAAAAAGGCGTATGAGGACGCCACCGCCGCACTGGACGCCTATGTGCGGGAGCAGAGCCGACGCTACACAACGGCGGACCTGCACCTGACGAGCCTTGACTTCCGCTGCCCGCTGGACAGCTACGGGCGCATCACGACGCAGTTTGCCGAGCCGGACCCCTGGGGCATCCCCCACCGCGGCACCGATTTTGCCGCACCGGGCGGCACGCCCATCTATGCGATTGCGGACGGTGTCGTCAGCGCCGCGCGGACGATGAACAGCTACGGAAACTGCGTGCAGGTCAGCCACGGCACCGCGGACGACGGCCACCGGTACGACAGCCTGTACGCCCACATGAGCAGCATCGCCGTGGCGCAGGGGGCCGCCGTGCAGAAGGGCGACCTGCTCGGGTATGTGGGCAACACCGGCAATGTCTATGGCGCGGGCGGCGGGTATCATCTGCACCTGGAGCTGCGCGTGGACGGCAGCAGAGTGGACCCGCTGGGGTTTGTGCCGACGCATTAAATGCCGCGTAGGGGCCGGGCATGCCCGGCCCCTACGGGAAAGCTAAAAGGAACGTGTATTGCTTTGACCTTCGGAGATTTTCTATACTACACAGGCTTCCATGTGGAATACACCGCGGTGCGCGTTGGACGCGGGCTGGCAGCGCTGGCACACGGCGCGGCGCGGGCGTTGCTTACGCTGCTGGCTGTGGTGCTGCGGCCCGCAGTGCGGGCGGCGGACAGCTTTAAAGCAGCGCTCACCCATCCGCGGCAGCTGGCGGGGTACGCCGTGCCGCTGCTGGCCGCCGGGGTGCTGGCATGGTTCGTGCGCACCGCGCTGGCGCGGCCCTTTGTGCTGCGGGTCGAGGTCGGCGGGCAGGTCGTGGGCTATGTCACAGACGAGCAGGCGTTCGACGCAGCCCGCGCCGACGTACAGGCCCGCCTGACCGGCGTGGCCGACTGGGACGTCCAACCCGCGTACACCCTTGTCATGGCCGACGCCGACACCCACCCCATGACCGAGCGCGAGACCGCCGATGCCATCCTGCGCGCCGCAGGCGGCGAGATCACCGAGGGTACCGCCGTCTATCTGGACGGCGCGCTGCGGTTCGTCACCGACGAGGGCGACCACCTGCGGCAGTTTTTGTACGCTGTGCGTGCGCCGTGGCAGACCGACGGTGTGCAGACCGACTTTGTCCACGCCCTGCGGCTGGTGGACGGTATCTACCCTGCCGCGGCCATCACACCGTACCGCGACCTGACCGCCGCACTGCGGGCGGACGACCTTTTGCAGGTCAAGGCCGTGCGGTACGAGACCGTGACCCGGGAGCTGCCGTTTGAGACCCAGACTATCGAGGACGCGGGGCTGGATTTTGGCAAAACCGAGACCGTACAGGCCGGGCAGAACGGCAGCGAGCTTGTCACCAGCGAGATCACAACCGTGGCGGGCGAGGTCGTCAGCACCCGCGTGGTGGATGTGCAGCTTGTGCAGGCCTCCGTGCCGGAGGTCATCCACCGCGGCACGCGGCTGAAAAGCGGCATGATCGGCAGGCTGGGCACAGGCAGCTTTCTCTGGCCGGTGCCGGGGTATTCGGGCATCAGCCGGTGGGCCAGTCTGCCCTATGGACACCGCGGCGTGGACATCACGGCCCCCTACGGCACGCCGATCTATGCCGCCGACGCGGGCACGGTCATTGCCGCCCAGTGGCACAACCACCCCACCATGAGCTGGGGCTACTATGTGGAGATCGACCACGGCAACGGGTACAAAACGCTGTACGCCCACATGTCGTCCTTTGTCGTGCAGGCCGGGCAGACCGTGGAAAAGGGGCAGCTGATCGGCTATGTGGGGGCCACCGGCGCTGCCACGGGTCCCCACTGCCATTTTGAGATGTACTATAACAATGCACTTATCAGTGCGCGGAATGTGTTCCCGGATATGTGAGGCACAAACCAGACGGACTGCTGCGGGAAGGCCGCGGGCCGGGCATGTCCGGCCCCTGCCGGGTTGTCGATTTAATTTATTTTGCAAATCGCTTTACTTTTTGCTTTCCGTATGGTAAAATTCTTTGCATAGTAAAGCTGACTAAGCTCTCGTTCAGGTGCAATGGCGCACACGAACGGGAGCTTTTTGCCTAAAATGAGGTGTTACCATGGATCACATTGACCGTAAAATCATCGACCTTCTGCAAAACAACGCCCGCGCACCGTTAAAAGAAATTGCCGACCATGTGTTTTTGTCCAGCCCCGCCGTGTCGGCCCGCATGGCCCGGCTGGAAAGCTCCGGCACCATCACCGGCTACCAGGCACAGGTCGACGCGCCGAAGCTGGGCTACATGGTCAAGGCGTTCATCAATCTGGACATGGACCCCCAGCGTAAGCCGGAGTTTTACCCCTATATCCAGAGCTGCCCCCATGTGGTGGAATGCAACTGCGTCACCGGCGATTACAGTATGCTGATTGAGGTGCTGTTCGGTACGACGCAGGAGCTGGATCAGTTCATCAACCACCTGCAGCAGTTTGGCCGCACCCGGACGCAAATCGTCTTTTCGACGCCCGTGGAGCACCGCGGCGTGCCCGTAGCCGAGCCGGAGGAGAAGCAATAAAAAACAAAAAGCCTTCCCCATCGGGGGAAGGTGGCCGAGCGAAGTGAGGTCGGATGAGGGCGAAGCTTGCACTGTTTCCCGTAAACGGGATATTGCTGGCAACGCGGCCCTCATCAGTCCGCTTCCCCCGATGGGGAAGCCTTTTTCCGTTATAAGTATCCCCCGCTCCGCAGAACAAAGATCCAGCCTGTCAGCGTCAAGGCGGAGAGAAGGGTCGTCAGGGCAATGCAGCTCGAGGTCAGCACGCCCTCATGGCCCATGTTCCTGCTCATGACATAAGCGCTCGGCGTCGTGGGACTGCCCAGCATGATAAGCAGTGCGACGAGTTCCTCATTCCGAAAGCCCAGCGCTACCGCGCAGGGCAGGAACACCGCCGCAAGGCCCACGGTCTTGATGAACGCCGCCGCCAGCGTGGGGCCGAGCTTTTTGATGGCCTTTGTCCCTTCAAACGACGCGCCGATGGACAGGAGCGACAGCGGCGTGGTCAACGACGCAATGCTGCTGATGGTTTTGGTCGCGATCTGCGGCAGCGTGAACGGCAACAGCGCATAGACCGTGCCGAACACAATGCCCAGCAGGATCGGGTTTGTGGCCACGCCGCGCAAGAGCTGCTTCGGGTCAGGCACGCCGCGCTGCTCGGGCGATTCCAACATCAAGATCAGCACCGCAAAGATGTTGAAAAGCGGCACACTGCCCAAAATCATGAGCGGGGCCATGCCCGCGCTGCCGTAAATGTTCTGGATGAACGCCACGCCCAGCACGGCGGCGCTGCTGCGGTAGCCCGCCTGCACGAACTCGCCCACCAGCGTCTTGTCCTTCAAAAAACGTTTAGCCCCCGCCCAGACGGTCAGGATGCCGACGAGGGTGGCGGCAAAGCAGAACAGCACAAACCTGGGCCGGAAGTCGTGCAGGATGTCCACGCTGCCCATGTCCAGAAACAGCATGAGCGGCAACGTCACCTTAAAGGTCAGCCTGTCAGACGCCTTGCAGAACGCGGGCGGCAGAAAGCCGAGCTGCCCCAGCGCGTACCCCACCACCATGACAAGGAACACCGGCAGGGTCGCGTTCAGGCTGAAAATTAAATTTTGCATGGCAGTTCTCCCCTTTTTTTGCTGCCTTTATTCTACCATTCCCAACAAGTCTTTACAAGGCAGGGATTTTGCAAAATCTTTTTTCGGCAAAAGCCTTGACTTTTCCGGGGTGTTTGTGCTAGAATATCTCTTGCAGTCAATGCAACAAGCGGAAGTGCTGGAATCGGCAGACAGGCACGTTTGAGGTGCGTGTGTCTATGACGTGTGGGTTCAAGTCCCATCTTCCGTCGCAACCGCGTCGCGGCGGCAGGCGTTGACGGCCTGGATCTCCTTCATCTTCTCGCCGGTCAGGCTGTAGCCCTTCATAGCGATGAGAGTGGCCGCCCAGGCGACCATCGGGATGGCGCAGAACAGGACGATAACGACCACATTCATGCCCGGAGTGTACGGGTCATACTGGGTGGGCAGGTTGTTCAGACCGATAAAGGTCACGGCAATGCCGACGACGGTGGCGGACAGGCTGGAAACGAGCTTATCCACCAGGCTGAACAGCGTACCCATGATGCCCGGAATATACTTACCGGAGCGGTAGGTCTCGTAGTCGGAGCAGTCGGCAACCATCGGAATGGGCATGTCGGCAGTAGCGTAGTATGCGCCGTAGCCGATGCCGAAGAACAGGATGAACAGAATCGTGTACAGGTTGATGGACAGACCATTCTCGCCCAGCAGGCTCAGATGGAATGCATCACCGTGACCCCACAGCAGCAGCAGGACCAGCACGCCGACATAGCAGGCCAGCGCGACGCTGACATACTTCGTCAGGCTGGCCTTCTGGCCCTTCTTCTGGCTGGTGCGCACAGAGAGAATGAAGAACGGCACACTGCAGGCGTAGCCCAGCACCATCATGGGCAGGTACAGCCCATCGTAAGCACCCATCATGCAGCCGTAGAGCATGCACAGGACCGTGGTGTTGTTGGCGATGGAGAGCGCCAGCTTCGTGCCCGCGCCCGCGATCATCAGACGCTGCATGGGTTTGTTTTCCCGGATGATCTGCAGATACTCGCTGACCTTGACCTTCTCGGTCTTTTCGCCGCCGATGCCGAAGTACTTGGGCTGATCCTTCTCCCAGATGCCAATGATGGCCAGGATGGTCAGCGCAATGGACATCACAATGCCCACGGGGGCTAGCGTGCGGAAGAAGCCCGCGGAGGAATAGCCACCCTCATAGTTTTTGGCAAGGATGGGAGCCAGGAACTGCATAACGCCCATGCCCAGCAGACTGCCGACGGTGTTGAAGATCGTGAACAGCGGGCGCTGCTTGGGGTCGTTGGTCAGAACCGTCTGACCGGAACGGGTGCAGCTGGTCTGGAAGGTGTAGCCGATGACCCAAACAAAGTACAGGCCCACAAACGCGGCATAGCGTGCCCACATCATCGTATCGGGGATCATCGGGGTGATGCCGTACAGCACCAGAATGCTGGCGGCCATGATAAGGTTGCCGATGGCCATGAACGGGCGGAATTTGCCGAACTTACCGTTCGTGCGGTCCATCAGCGCACCGATGATCGGGTCGGTGATGGCGTCGCACAGGCGCATGGCCGTGACCATGACCGAGGCAAACAGAGTGCCCAGCGCCAGTACATTGCTGCCGAAGGTGGCAATGTAGGAAAGCACAAGGACGTAATAAACATTCGTGGCACCGTTGTTCAGCGGAAACAGTACCAGCTGGTAAAGTTTGGCGCGATTGACGCTGGACGCTTTTGCATTTTCGCTCATGGGCTGCTCCTTGTTGTGGAAAAAGAAATCTCACTCAAAAGTCCCCGCCGGGGCCGGCGGGGAGCTTGCGGAAATTCTGTAGAAATCAGGCTTTCTTAGCGGCTTTCAGGGATTTTTTGAAATCCTTGTAGGCCTTGTATTCTTCGGTCTTGCGGAACTTGATGCCGCCAATGATCCACATCACGATGCCCAGCAGGCAGAAGAAGGTGGAGGCACAGGCAATGATGATGCTCATGGTGACAACCGTCGGGCGGGTGACCTTGATGGTGGTGTCGGCACCCACGCCGTTCATGCCGCAGGAGTTGGCGATGGCATACAGGTTGTGGTGGCAGGCCTCGCGCATGGCGGTGACGATGACGGGGTCGTTCTTGTACTTGGGCAGGGTGTCGGTGACGAAGGACATCATGGCGTCGTAGATGGACACACCGGCCAGAACGCCGTCGGGACCGTTGACATACTGGGTCAGAACGTTATCGGTGATGACCATGCCGTCACAGCCCCACTCGTTACGCAGGATGCCGGTGACCAGGCCGTAGTTGCCGCCGGACCAGACAGCGCCCCAGCGGGTGTAGGCGATCATAACGCCGTTGGCGTTGCCGACCTCGACGGGAGCCTGGAAAGCTTTCAGGTAGACTTCACGGGCAGCCTGCTCGTTCAGCCAGACGCCCAGACCGATACGGTCCTGCTCGCAGTCGTTCAGGGCAAAGTGCTTCATAACAACGTGGACGCCCTTGTCCTGAATTGCCTTGACTTCGTAAGCGGACATCATGCCGGAGAGGAAGCCGTCCTCGGAGTAGTACTCGAAGTTACGGCCGCCGTAGGGGGTGCGGTGAATGTTGTTGCCGGGGCCGTACAGGCAGGCGATGTCGGCTTCCAGGCAGTTGTTGCCGATGACCTTGCCGATTTCGGTCATGATCTCGGTGTTGAAGGTGGCAGCCATAACGTCCTCAGAGGTGAAGGCGGTGGCGGTCAGCTGGCTCTTGTCGTTGCCCAGCAGGCTGGCGGTCAGACCCTGGGGGCCGTTCTCGTCACGGGTGCCGGGGGCTTCCACGCTCTTGACGGGCATGGTCCAGTGGAAGGCGTCGCCGATCAGGGAGTTCATCTCGTCGAAGGTCATCTGATCCAGCAGCTCATCCCACTTGGGATCGTTGTAGTCCAGACCGATCATGTCGTACAGCTTGACGCCGTTCTTGGCGCCGAGGGTGGGCATATCAACGCTCTCGTAGTCGGCAGGATCGTAGCGGATGTCCTTCAGATCCTTCTTGAGCAGCTCGGTCAGGGCCAGCTTGACGGTTTCGGTGGGCAGGGTGCCGTTCCAGTCAGAGCGGCTCAGCCAGGTCACGGTCTCCTCAATGCCCTCGTACAGGTTGGGGTCGGCGCTGGACAGCTGGTTGGTGATGGCGGTGCCGTTTTCGCTGGTGGCATAGGTGGTGGTGTCGAGGGCATCCTCGGTCCAGGTGTAGGTCAGGTCGGCGTTGCCGTCGGCGGTCATCTTGCCGTTGGTGGACTCCACGGTGTAGCCCTTGGCAGCCAGAATGTTGTTGACAGCATTGTGGGCATCGGTGGCGGCGGTGAAGTAGTAGTCACCGGCGTCGAGGATGTAGGTGCCGGCGCCGTAGGTGTCGTAGGAAGCAATGTCGCGCTTGTTGACGGTCATGGACAGCGTCTCGGAAGCGCCCGGCTCGATCATGCCGGTCTTGCCGAAGCCGACCAGAGAAACGGCAGACTTCTCGACGCCGTTTTCCTTGTCGTAGTCGGTGTAGGGGCTCTGGACATAGACCTGCACGGTCTTTTTGCCGGCCATGTCGCCGGTGTTGGTGACCTTGACGGTGACGGTGTAGGTGTCATCGGCGGCATTGTAGCTGACGTTCATGTCGCTCATGTCGAAGTCGGTGTAGCTCATGCCGTAGCCGAAGGGGTAAGCCACGATGTCGCCGTAGGCGTAGTCGCCTGCGTTGCCGCTGCCGGTGACGAAGTCCTCGTAGCGGGTCTCGTAGTACTTGTAGCCCACATAGATGCCTTCCTGGTAGATCATGTAGGACTTAGCCTTGGCGGACACATCGCCGCCCTCGACATAGCCTTCGTAGGTGGTGGGGGTGAAGTTCCACATGGCGGGGGCGCTGAAGTTGTCGTAGCAGTAGGTATCGACCAGGCTGCCGGAGGGGTTGACCTTGCCGGTCAGGATCTCGGCCACGGCATTGATGCCGGAGATGCCCACGTCACCGATCCACAGTGCGGCGTCGATGTCGTACTCGTTGCTCTTGAGGAAATCGACCTGCAGGGCGTTGGCGGAGTTGATCAGCAAGATGGTCTTTTTGACGGTGCCGTTTTTCTTCATCTCGGCAACGTTCTGCAGCATAGCCTTCTCGTTCTCGTCGAGCGCCAGATAGTTGACCTCGCCATAGGAAAGGTCAGCACCCTCGCCGCCGACGCGGGACAGGGTCACGATAGCGGCATCGCCGTACTGGGCAACGCTGTCCTTGACCTCGTCGGTGTAGACATCCCAAGGCACCTCGGCGGTGACCTCACTGGAGGTGGCGACCATGCCGCTCTTGGAGCGGGCGTAGTCCTTGCCGGCGCCGACGGTGTAGAAGTCCCACAGGGTGGGGTTGACGGTGACACCGACCTTTTCGAGGGCGGTGCGCAGGGTGTCGGCGGTGGAGGCATCAATATTGCCGGAGCCGGTGCCGCCGTACACGAGGTTGACGCTGCTGCTGGAGAAGGTGCTGACCTTCGCGTCGGCAGCCAGAGGCAGCGCATTGTTGTTGTTCATCAGCAGGGCAGCGCCCTCGGCCTCGACCTGCTGGGTCAAAGCCAGACCGTAGTTGACCATCTCCTCGGCGGAGTTGAAGTCGCTGGTGTAATACTGGGCGTTGGCGTCCTCGTTCTGCAGCTTCCAGAAGCTGCCGCCGAAACGGGCCGCCATGGTGTTGTCGAACTTTTGCAGAAGGATGCTAAGCGGGATCGAAACGATCATCACCACGGCGCAGATGATTGCCAGAATCTTCCACGGCGTAATGTGCTTACGCTTGGTCTTTTTGTAGGCCTTTTTCAAGGTCTGCTTTTGCATTTTCAGATCATCCATTACCTTTTTCTCCTTGTTTCATATAAACCAGCCGCACGGTGCGGCGTGTTTCAAAAGAATACGATGCGATTTCCGGGAGGTTTGTAGGGGCCGGGCATGCCCGGCCCGCGGCTTTCCCGCAAATGCTCGTCTGCCATTCGGCTGCGGGCCGCACATGTGCGGCCCCTACAGCTTGGCGAAATTTACACCCAGTTTGCGCTGGTGGACTTTTTCTTAGTCAGCTTGTAGTCCGGGTTCGGGGCATCGACCTTGCGGAATACCGCATCGTCGATGCTGTCCCCTGCCACGGCCTGGACCTTCGTCTCGCCGTTCAGCTTGACACGGAACTTGAAGATGTGCTCGCCCTCCTGCTCACTCAGCTTTTCGCCGTTGACATAAAGGCTTACCTGCTTCTGGTTGGAGTAGACCTTGACCTCGATCTCATTCTCGGTGCGGTCCGCATAGCGCTTCGAGCAGATATGCACGAACGGCTCGTCGCTCCACCACGCTTTATAGATGTAGAAGCTGTCCTTCTTGGTCTTGCGGTCAAAGGTGACCAGGCCCTTATGGTTCATACCCGGCTCGCCGCCCTGGTCGCGGGCGTCGGCAGCAAAGTCGTACATGTTCCAGACGTGGGTCGCCCACAGCCATTTGTGGCGGTCAAAGCAGCGGAGCATGTACTCATGGTAGATAGCCTGGTATTCCTCGGTGTGGTCACCGCGGCGGGGATGGCTGCTGTGCAGGTTCGGCATACCCTCGGCGCCGTACTCGCTGAAGCCCAGCGCGCGGTTCGGGTAGCAAAGGTGGAAGAAGTCCATCCAGAGGTCGTTTAAAAAGAGGCCCGGCACGTACCAGCCCAGATACAGGTTCCAGCTGACGAGATCCGTGATATGCGCCACCGGGTTGAAGGGTCCGCACATCGCATAGCAGGCCAGCGTCGTCAGGCGGGTCTTGTCCATCTCATGGCAGAGATCGTTCAGCACATGATGGTTGTCGCGCATGTCGCGGTTGTCCTTCGTCGAGATCGTGATCTCGTTCGAGACGCCCCAGCAGACGATGCAGGCGTGGTTGTAGTTCTGGACGATCAGCTCCTTCATCTGCGAGATGGTGTTCTCACGCCCGTTGGGCATGTGCTCGGAGATGTAGGGAATCTCGGCCCAGACGACCATGCCGGCCTCATCGCAGAGGTCGTAGAAGTACTGGTCGTGCTGGTAGTGCGCCAGACGGATCGTGTTCGCACCCAGCTCCTTGATGAGCTGCATATCCTCGTCGTGCATCTCGCGCGTGATGGCATTGCCCAGACCCTTGCGGTCCTGATGGCGGGAGACGCCGTGCAGCGGATACGGGCGGCCATTGAGGAAGAAGCCCCGCTTGGGGTCAACCGAGAAGCTGCGCACGCCAAAGCGCTGGCGTACCTCGTCCTGTACCTCGCCGTTCAGCACCAGACGCACCGCGCAGGTGTAGAGATACGGGTCGCGGACGCCGTCCCACAGGTGCGGGTGCTCCAGCGTGACCGTTGTGTCCCGGCCCTTGCCGGTCAGCACCTCGGCACCGGCGGCGTCGTAAATCGAGAACTCGACCTCGCCGTCGCCCTCCATCCAGGTCTTGACCTCGATGTCAGCGTTTGCGCCGTTGACAGTGGGCGTGATCTGCACGCCCGGGCCGCCGAGGTAATCCAGCGCGATGTGGTTCCGGTTGACGACCAGCAGACTGACGTCGCGGTAGATGCCGCCGTAGAAGGTGAAGTCAGCCTTCTGGGGGTAGACACGGTCATTTTTGCTGTTGTCCGCCTCCACGATCAGCTCATTGCTGTCGGCCAGCAGCGCCGTGACATCCGCGCGGAAGGTGGAGTAGCCGCCGTCATGGCGGGCGACCTCCACCCCGTTCAGCGTGACCTTGGCGCTGGCATTCACGCCCTCAAACTGCAGCCAGACCTGTTGGGTATTCTTGTCAAAAGCGGGCGCCGTGAACTGCGTCTTGTAGATGCAGGTGCCGCGCCAATAGTCGTTGCCGCCGTCCTGGCCGTCGATGTTGTTCCAGGTGTGCGGCAGGTCCACGGCAGTGGTCTTACCGTCGGGGCCGGTGAACTGCCAGTTCTTCATCAGCTTGGTCGTGCTTCGCATTGCGCCCTCCTGTGTTGTTTTTTACTGTATCTGTATTGTACAGAACTGTTAAATTTCTGGCAATAGGTTTGCGAAAAGTGGTATTTCTGGCGGGATATTCGGTTTTTGGGGTACAAAAAAGGCCGCCCGTTCTTTGTACATCTTGCACAAAAAACAGGCGGTATTTTTTCTTTCATCCCCTGGTGAGCGGCATCACAATCTTGACGGCGAACAGCTCTCCGCGGGGCTCTATCGCCATGGTGCCGCTGTATTTCTGCACGACACGGCGGGCAACCTTCAGCTCATAGCTGTGGCGGCGTCCGTGGTCGGACTGGCTGCCGGACAGCGCCGGGCCGATGACGTTGATGACCGCGAAGCCCTGCCGCCTGCATACAAGCAGGTCGATCATGCGGCGGTCATTCGGCTGCTGGGCTGCAGCGTCGATGGCCTGGTCGAGCAGGTTCGAGAACAGCGCGTACAGGTCACCCGGCTCGATGGCCGCAAGGCAGGTGCCATCGGCCACGCAGTTCAGGCGGATGCGCTGGGCCTCACACAGCAGGCTCTTTTCGGTCAGGACGACGTCCAGCACCTCATTACCGGTGGCAGCGTTGGCGTCGTACATCCGGGCCGCCTGCTCGGCCTCGTCAAGGCTCTGCGTTGTGGCCTCGTCGGGCTGCAGGCGGCGCAGGTCAGCGATTTGAACCTTGAGCTCATGGCACTTGCGGTTGATGATCTGCACGTTCTGCCGTGCGATCTGGTACTGCTTGCGCTGGCGGTCATACAGAAGGTTCAGTGCGTCCATCTCCTTCTGCATGGCCGCTTTTTTGAAAAGCTCGGTCTGCAAATAGAGCAGCGTCACGCAGTAAAACTGGGTCAGCATCGACGGTGCGACTACCGCCGATGGCTGCAGCCCGACGCGCAGACTGGTTTGCAGGGCAAAAAACTGAAAGACGAATATCGCGCCCAGAAGTCCGGCACTGCCCAACTGGCGAGGGCCGATGTGGTAGATGCCGTCCTCCGGCATCGTGCGCGCCATGGTATACCGGACCGTCACACAGCAGGCAATGGTAAAGCCCAGCTGCCCCAGCAGCATCGGCGTGCTGTGCAGCGGCAGATGGCGCATTCCAAGCGTCTGCGCCGCCCAGATCAGAACGCGCCACAGCTCATAGGCCGACTCCGTCGTCAGGACGATCCAAATGCTGCAATATGCGCTGGCCGACCAGTCCAGCAGCGTGCAGAGATGGGTTGACACCGCAGCCCAGATGAAATAACCGCCGTAAATCACCAGCAGCATCGCCGGCTTGGCGTGGCCGCTGTTGGCCCAGATGATGACCTGTGCAAACAGCACTGCCGCGATAAAATTCAGGGCGGTGCGCATGGTAAAATTCCTGCGTTTTTTCAGCGGCAGCCAGTAGGCCAGCTCCGCACCGCACAGGCCGACAGCACAAACCACCCATGTCAGAAGTGTATCCACCTACAGCGCACCCCCGACATAGGCCGCCAGCGCGGCCAGAAAGGCCGTGCGCTGGCGGCGGCTGATCTCCAGCCGCTCCTCCCCCACCTGCACCAGATCATCCTGCACGCCCCTGACGTGGCGCAGGTTGACCAGATAGCACTGGTTGCAGCGCGCAAAGTGGTAGGCAACCAGATCCTTTTCGGCCTTCAGCAGACTGCCGCGCACCGACCAGGTATCCGTGGCCGTGTGGTAGTGCAAAAGGCGGTCCCGCGTTTCCAGATAAAGGATGTCGTCGGTATCCAGCAGCTGCACCCCGCCGCTGACCTGCAAGGCCACCTGCCCGCCGCGGCGGCGCTGGATGCGCTGCAAGGCGCGCTCCAGCTTGGTGCTGAACTGGTAGTAGCTGACGGGCTTGAGCACAAAGTCGAGTGCGTCGACCTCATACCCGCGGATGGCATACTGTGCCATGTTGGTGACGAACACGAGCACCACATCCGGGTCCTGCCTGCGGATGCGCTCCGCCGTCGGCATACCGCCGAGCTTTGGCATCTCAATATCCAGAAAGATGATGTCAAAACCGGGGCGGTACGGTTCCACAAGCTGTGCCCCGTCCGAGAAGGCGGTCACGTCCAGCTGGTGTCCGCTCTCCTGCGCATACTGCGCGATGAACCCGCAGAGCTGCGCCCGCATGGCGTCGTTGTCCTCGACCACGGCGATTTTCGCCATCTGCTGTGCCTCCTTTCCTGCATAAGCCTGCCTATTGCATATATATTTATTATGGCAAAAGACAGCAAAAAAAGCAACACCTTTGCAGGAAAAGGTGCTGCCGTTATGATAAATTTTATACCAGCATGACGAGCGTGCCCGCGACAAGCACGGCCAGACCTGTCAGAGCCTTTCTGCTCAGGCGCTCATGGAACACGATGTAGGAGAACAGCACCGTGACCAGAATGCTCAGCTTATCGATGGGCGCGACGAGGCTGGCCGGGCCGAGCTGCAGCGCTTTGTAATAGCACAGCCAGCTTGCACCCGTCGCCAGGCCCGACAGACAGATGAAGCCAAGCTCATTTTTGGGCACCGCCTTCACCTGGCCCTGCTTGCCCTGCACAAACACCATGACCCACGCCATGATGAGCACCACGCCGGTGCGCAGCGCCGTACCGAGATTGGACTCGACTCCGGTGATGCCGACCTTGCCCAGGATCGAGGTCAGCGCCGCAAAAATGGCCGAACCGAACGCCGCCAACATCCAGCCGTTTTCCTCTTTCTGGACGCCGCCCTTTTTCTCGATCATCAGGAACGTGCCGGCGGCGATCAGCACAACGCCGATGCCCCTGGTCAAGGTCACACTCTCGCCCAGCAGCAGTGCAGCCAGCAAGATCGTCATGACCGTGCTGCTCTTGTCGATGGGCACGACCTTATCGATCGGCCCGCGCTGCAAGGCATAAAAATAGCACAGCCAGCTGACACCCGTAGCCAGACCCGACAGCCCCAGGAATACCAGACTTCTGGCCGGGATGCTGGCAATCGTCCCCTGCGAGCCGACCACAAACACCATGACCCACGCAAAAATCAGCACAATGATCGTGCGGATGGCCGTGGCCACGGTGGAATCCGTTTTGCGAATGCCGCATTTTGCCAGAATGGATGTCAGACCCGCGAACAGCGCAGAGCCGACTGCGTACAATAACCACATACAAATCGCCTCATTCAGCACTATTGTACGCGCTTTGCCAGTCTTGTGCAACCTGCTTTTGTACAATCACGTTCTTACGCAAAAGCCGCACCCCGATCTCTGCGCGGGGTGCCCTGCTCACCTGCCGACGGAAAAGCTCCCACTGTCTGTCGGCCTCCCTGTTGGCCCGGCTCACAATGTCGTCGGCCTCGCGCCGGGCATCCGCCAGCAGCTTATCAGCAGCAGGTGTTCATCAGTCGTCAGCGGTCCGGCTCACAGTCGAGGATCGACGGGATGTCCGTCCAGCGGTCTGCCTCGGCGGTGTAACGCTCATGCAGCCAGGCGACGGCCTTATCCAAGCCCGCCTGGTCGCCGTCAAACAGCTGCGTCTCGATCTTTTCCTCGGCGGTATGCTCGATGCTCCACGGGCCGGGCCAGACCTCGGCACAGAGGGCCTCGCGCTTTTTCTTGCCGCTCTCGTCGCTCGGGTCGGGCACCTTGATGGGGGTGATGACATAGCGCATACCGCCCTCTGCCCCGGAATACGGGTTGCCGTTGTGGAACCAGTGATAGATCGGGAATGCGTCAAGCATGGTCGGCACCTCTTTTTGCACAAATAAAAATGCCCCGAAGCGAAACGCCTCGGGGTATCTTGGAGCGGGATACGAGTCTCGAACTCGCCACCTACTGCTTGGGAAGCAGTCACTCTACCGGATGAGCTAATCCCGCATGCTCTCACCTTTATATCATACTGAACAAATCCACCTGGCTCGTTTCGGGCAGACTGCCCAAAGCGCCGACGGCGCGGAGCTTGTCAAAAACAGACTGCGCCACACCGCTGGCCTGCTGCAATTCCTCCACCGAGATATACTCCTGCCCGTGCATCGTGGCCTGTTCCAGCGCAACGGCGGCGGCATCACCCAGACCGCGGATGGCCGTGAACGGCAGACGCACCTTGCCGTCCTCAACCACGTACTTGCTGGCGTAGCTTCTGCCCAACTCGATGGGCAAAAACTCGCAGCCGCGCTGCAGCATTTCGTTTTCCAGCTGCAGGCTGACCAGCGCGTCATCGTCCTTGGCGGTGCGCTCGTCCTTAGGGATCTTTTCGTTGTCGCGCAGGTGCTGCTTCGCCACACGGACGCCGCCCACGGCGGCCTCGTAGTCAATATCCGCGCCGCGCACCGTGAAGTACACCGCGTAGAAGATGGCCGGGTGGTAGACCTTGAACCACATCAGGCGGATGGCCGCCATCAGGTAGGCCACGGCATGGGCCTTGGGGAACATATACTTGATCTTGCGGCAGGATTCAATATACCAGTCGGGCACATCGTGCTCGCGCATGGCTTCCTCCCACCCGGGCTTGAAGCCGCCCTTGGCGACCTTGCCCTTACGCACGGCCTCCATGATGTCGAACGACATCTTCGGCTCCAGTCCCTTGCGCAGCAGGTACAGCATGATGCTGTCACGGCAGCCGATGACCTCCGCAATCGTGCAGGTGCCCGAGCGGATCAGCTCGTCGGCGTTGCCGGTCCAGACGTCGGTGCCGTGGGACAGGCCCGAGATTTGGATCAGCTCTGAGAAATTCTTCGGCTGGGCATCCAGCAGCATCTGGCGCACGAAGTTTGTGCCCATCTCGGGGATGCCGAACGTGCCGGTCTTGGAGCCGATCTGCTCCTCCGTCACGCCGAGGGCCTCGGGGCTGGTCAGCAGACTGTAGACCTTCTCGTCGTTCATCGGGACGGAATCAATCGGAATGCCGGAGTATTCCTCAAAGAACTTGTAGAAGGTCGGCACATCATGGCCCAGCTCATCCAGCTTGAGCAGCGTATCGTGCAGGTATTTAAATTCAAAGTGGGTCGTCAGCAGACCGCCCTTGACGTCGTCCGCCGGGTGCTGGATGGCGCAGAAGTCGTAAATGTCGAAGGTATCCGGCACAACGACCATGCCGCCGGGGTGCTGACCCGTCGTGCGCTTGACGCCGGTGCAGCCCATGACAAGGCGGTTTTCCTCGGCGCGGTTGACGGTCTTGCCGCGCTCCTCGAGGTATTTTTTGACATAGCCGTAGGCGGTCTTATCCTGCAGACCGGAGACCGTGCCCGCCTTGAACACGTTTTCCTTGCCGAACAGCTCCTCGGTGTAGCGGTGGACGTGGGACTGATACATGCCCGAGAAGTTCAGGTCAATATCAGGCTCCTTGTCGCCGTAGAAGCCGAGGAAGGTCTCAAACGGGATGTCGTGGCCCTCGACGATCATCGGCTTGCCGCAGACCGGGCAGGTCTTGTCGGGCAGGTCGAAGCCGTCAAAGTGTACGCCGTCGTTGATCCACTCGCTGTGCTTGCAGTTGGGGCACAGATAGTGCGGCGGCATCGAGTTGACCTCGGAAATGCCGGAAAAGTGCGCGACGGCGGATGAGCCGACGGAGCCGCGGCTGCCGACCTGATAGCCGCCCGCATTGGAGTAGGCCACCAGACGCACGGCAATGACGTACAAAACGGCGTAACCGTGGCCGCAGATGGAGTCCAGCTCCTTTTTCAGCCGCTTTTGCAGCACGTCGGGCAGCGGGCTGCCGTAGTCGCGCGCCGCGTGCTTCCAGGTGTCGTCGCGCAGCTCCTGTTCCGCGCCCGGGATGCTGGGCGGGTAGGTGCCCTTTGGGATGGCGCGCAGGTTGTTGTCGATGGTCGCGGCGATCTTGTTGGGGTTCGTCACCACAATTTCATACGCCTTTTCCTGCGGCAGATAGCTGAAATCCTCCAGCATATCGGGCGTGGTGCGGAAGTAGAGCGGGGCCTGGTTGTCCGCGTCCTTGAAGCCGTTGCCGGCCTGCAGAACAGCGCGGTAGATCCAGTCCTCCGGCTCCTGAAAGTGGGAGTCGCCCGTGGCGACAACCGGCTTATGCAGGTCCTCGCCCAGCTTTATGACGGTGCGGTTGAAGTTTTTGATGGCCTCGATCGAGTCCACCTGCCCGTTGCGCACCATGAATTCATTGTTGCCGAGCGGCTGCACCTCGAGATAATCGTAATAATCGGCAATGCGGAGCAGCTGTTCGTAGGGCTGACCGGCCACGATTGCCCTGTAAAGCTCACCTGCTTCACAGGCCGGGGAGAGCAGCAGGCCCTCGCGGTATTGGTTCAGCAGGCTGCGCGGCACGCGCGGTTTCTTAAAGAAATACTGCGTGTGGGCGGCGCTGACAATGCGGTAGAGGTTCTTTAAGCCCACCTGATTCTGCACCAATATAATAAGGTGGTAGTATTTCTTCTTCAGCACCTCTTTGTTGCCGCCGAGGCCGGTGTTGATAGACTCCACCGTATGGATGTCCTTTTCCTCGAGGTCGGTCAGCATGACCTCATAGATGCGGGCCAGCGCCATGGCGTCATCGACGGCGCGGTGATGGTTGAAGGGCGGGATCTCGAGGTGCTTGTTGATGGTGTCCAGCTTGTAGTTGCGCAGACCCGGAAAGAGCGCCTGCCCCATCGGCAGTGTATCGATATAGGTGTTCTCGTCCCAGCTGACGCCCGCCTTCTCCCCTGCTTTGCGGATGAACAGCATATCAAAGCTGTGGGCGTTGTGGGCCACAAGGATGTTGTCCCCGCAAAATTCTTTAAAAGCGCGGATGGCCTCCTCGGGCGTCGGGGCGTCGGCGACCATGGCATCGTTGATGCCGGTCAGGTCAACGACCTTCTGCGGGATCGGCTTGCCGGGGTTGACGAAGGTGCAGAACTTCTTTTCCTCGTTGATCTTGCCGTTTTCAACATAGACCGCGCCGATCTCGGTCAGGCGCTCGGTGTTGGAGTCGAGACCCGTCGTCTCGGTGTCAAAGACGACGAACGAGCCGGAGAGCGGCATCTCGGCGCTGCCGTAGACTGCGGGGATCATGTCATCGACGAAGTAGGCCTCACAGCCGTAAATCAGCTTAAAGTTCGGGTCTGTTTCGTGTATGGCATCGGTGGCCAGCATCGCTTCTGGGTAGCCCTGGCAGACGCCGTGGTCGGTGATGGCAATGGCGCGGTGGCCCATGCGGTGAGCCAGACGCACGATCTTGCCGGGGTCGTTGAAGCCGTCCATCGAGCTGGACTTGGTGTGCAGGTGCAGCTCGACGCGCTTTTCGCCGTCGGGCGCGGTATCCTGGCGCTGCTCACGCTCGACCTGCAAAACGTCGTAGGGCATGATGACAAAGTCATGCTCGTACTTGTCGTACATATAGTTGCCGCGGACGATGAGGGTCGTTCCGGGCTTGAGGCCCTCCCACTTGGACATATCCGCGCCTTCTTCCCCCATGACCTTGAGGTTGACGGAGCCGGAGTAGTCGGTGATGGAGGTAAAATAAATCTTGCGGCGGCTGCCCTTGACCTCGGTAGCAAAGACGTCGCCCCAGACCGTGACCTTGCCGCCGTCGCCCAGATCGTTGAGGCGGCGGGTGTCGGTGGGCTTGAACTGCTTGCCGTAGAACAGCTTGACCGGCTTGTTCGTGAGGGCGAGACCTTCAATCGTAAAGTCGGGCGGTGTCTCCTTGGCCTCGAACTTGACAACGGGGGCCTTCTCCTGCAGGTACTGCTCAAACTCCTCCTCGGTGCGCGCCTTACCGGAATCGGCCAGGCGGACGACAGGCAGACTTCCTGTGCGCTCCTGGATCATCTCGGCCAGCACGCGGGGCAGCTCGACGCTCTCAAGGATCTGGCGGCCCGCGCTGACATGGACCGTGATGCCGTCCTCGCCAAAGGTGACGGGCTCGGACTTATCGAGGAAGCCGTTGACCGGCATTCCCTTTTCTTTCAATTCCTCGATCATCAGGCGCACGGCCTCGGGGGTGATGTTCGGGTAGGCAAAGTAGCTGCGAACTTGCAGCTCATACCCGGCGAACACCTCGGCAAGGGACGCACAAAGACGCCCGCACAGCGCCTGATCCAGAGGTTCAGCACTGCGCAGGCAGATGACGACCTGTCTTTGTGTGCGGTAAAGCTCCACGCGGTCCACAAGCACACTGCCGAACGCCGCGCAGAACTGCTGGTCCGCCGTAAACTGCGGCCAGACCTGGGTGACAAATGGTTTCAAAGGATTCGTACCTCAATAAATGGGTGGCAATTCTTGTAGAGGGCGGCGACCTCGACGCCCCGCGGGCGGATGCAAGCATCCGCCCCTACGAGGGTTGGCTTCCCCCTCGGGGGAAGCTGTCCGCGAAGCGGACTGATGAGGGCGAAGTTGCCGGGCATTACCCGCAAACGGATTGCCGAGGACAGCTTGCCCCTCATCCGGCCCTGCGGGGCCACCTTCCCCCGCGGGGGAAGGCTTTATGGGTTACATTTTATGAATTTCTTCCAGCAGCTGGCCGACAATATCGCCCTTGAGCATACGGATCTTCTCGCCGCGGATGAAAAGCAGGGCCTCGTCCTTACCGCCGGCAATGCCGATGTCGGCGTCGGATGCCTCGCCGGGGCCGTTGACAACACAGCCCATAATAGCGATCTTGAGCGGCTTCTTAAAGCCCTCATCCCGCAGACGCGCCTCGACCTCGTTGGCGATCTCGATCATCGGGTACTGGGTGCGCCCACAGGTCGGGCAGCTGATGATCTCGGGACCGGCGACGGCGTAGCCCGCCGCGCGCAGGATGTCATACCCGGCGTAGACCTCGTTCTCGGGTTCATCGGTCAGACTGACGCGCAGCGTGTCACCGATGCCCTCCATCAGCAGACCGCCGATGCCCATACCGGACTTGATGAGGCCCATGCGGTTGCCGCCGGCCTCGGTCACGCCGACGTGCAGGGGGTAGTCCGTCTGGCTGGCCAGCAGACGGTACGCCGCCATCATGCGGGGCACGTTGCTGGATTTGATCGAAATAACGATATTATCAAAGTCGTATTTTTGCAGCAGCCGCACATGGTACATGGCGCTCTCCACCATGGCCTCGGGCACGGGAGCGCCGTACTTGGCCAGGATGTGCTTTTCGAGGCTGCCGCCGTTGACGCCGATGCGGATGGGCACATTTCTGGCGTTGCAGGCGTCGGCCACAGCCTTGACGCGGTCATCATCCCCGATGTTGCCGGGGTTGATGCGAATTTTGTCCGCACCGGCATCCAGCGCTGCAAGCGCGGCGCGGTAGTCAAAGTGGATGTCCGCCACAACGGGGATGTCCACCTTCTCTTTAATGGCAGCCACGACGGCGGCGTCCGCCGGGGTGGGCACGGTCACGCGGACGATCTGGCAGCCCGCCTTGGCGACGCGCTCTGCCTGAGCCACGTTGCCCGCAATATCCTTGACGGGCACATTCAGCATCGTCTGGACGGCAATGGGGTTCGTGCCGCCGATTTTAATGTTGCCGATCTTGACTTCTTTTTTTAATTGACGCTGCATCGTAGTTCTCCTTATAAGAATCGTGAAATATCGTGCATCGTGACCAGAATCATCAGCCACACCAGCGCCACCGTACCCGCCGTGTTGATCACGCCCTGCACGCGGGGCGGCACAGGATGGCCGGTCAGGCCCTCCCACGCAAGGAACAGCAGCTTGCAGCCGTCCAGCGCCGGGATGGGCAGCAGGTTAAAGATGCCGACGTTGATGGTCAGCAGAGCCAGCAGGGACAGTACCTCCCGCCAGCCGTAGTGCACGGCCTGGTTGACCGCCGACACCGTGCCGAGGGGGCCGGACAGTTCCTCCACGCCCACCTTGCCGGCGAGCAGGTCAAAAAAGCTGCCCAGAATAGCCCTGCTGTAGTAACTATACATATCGCAGGTCATGACAATGACGTGCCGCAGGTCCTTTTTCATCGGCTCAACGCGGAAATCCATGCCGTACAGCACATTGCCGTCCGCGTCGCGCGTCGGGGTGAAGGTCACATCCTGCAGCTCCAGGACCTCGCTGCCGCGCAGGACCACCACGTTGTAGGTTTCCTCCTCCGCGGTGTAAAACCAATCGGTTATGTCGTAGACCGTCCAGCAGGGGTTGCTGCAAATCTGCAAAATCGTGTCGCCTTCCTGCAGGGCTGCGGAGCTTGTGGCGTTCTCGCTGAAATCCGCAATCGTCGTGCTGCCGACCTTGCCCATGGTAAGGACGAGCACCAACAGCACCGCGACGCCGAGGATAAAGTTCATCAGCGCACCGCAGAGCGTGACAAAAAAGCGCTGCCAGGCGGTGGCATCCTCAAATTTCTGGCCGCTGACGACCAGCGGGAAAAGCGTGGTTTTGCGGGGCTTCGGGGCGGGCGGCGGTGCGCCCTCCCCGCTCTCGTCCGCCTCGTCGTCCTCCTCGTCAGGCAGAGGGCTGAACAGATTATAGCCGCCCAGCGGCAGCAGGCGGACAGAATAGGTCGTTCCGTCACGGGTTGTGGACCACAGGCGCGGGCCAAAGCCGATGGAAAATTCCTCGACATGGATACCGCAATGGCGCGCCGCCATAAAGTGGCCCAGCTCATGCACCAGAATGACGCTGCCAAACACGAGCAGCGATGCCAGCCCGGTCAGCAATGCAGTCATAGGCACCTCACAAGTAAAGTATTGGACGTAGAACTGTAGGGGCCGGGCATGCCCGGCCCGCGCGTGTATGGCAGGCAGGAGTCTGCCGGAAAGCTGAGGGCCGCACATGTGCGGCCCCTACCGGGCAGTTCCAATCAGATATGTGCCTCCACATAGGCTCGCGCCATGCGGTCGCACTCGTGGACGTCGGCAAGCGTGTAGTCGCCGCCGAAGGAATCACTGTCGACGATGCCCTCGACCAGGCGGCCAATGTCCAGGAAGCCGATCTCGTCGCGCAGGAAGTGTGCAACGGCGGCCTCGTTCGCACCGTTGGCGGCGCAGGGAGCCAGACCGCCCTTGCGGATAGCCTTTTTGCAGGCTTTGAGGCAGCGGAAGGTCTCGTCGTCCGCCGTTGCAATGCTCAGCTTGGTCAGCGCGGTGAAGTCCAGCTCCGGCACGGGGCTGGGCAGGCGCTCGGGCCAGGTCAGTGCATACTGGATGGGAATGCGCATGTCAGGCACACCGAGCTGTGCAATGATCGAATGATCCGCAAACTGCACGGCGGAGTGGATGATGCTCTCACGCTGGACGACGATCTGAATCTTATCCTCGGGCAGACCGAACAGCCACGCGGCCTCGATCAGCTCCAGGCCCTTGTTCATCAGGGTCGCAGAATCAATCGTGATTTTGGCGCCCATATTCCAGTTCGGGTGCTTGAGCGCGTCGGCCTTCGTCTTGGTGCGTAGCTGCTCGGTGGTCATGCCAAAAAACGGGCCGCCGGAGGCCGTCAGCAGGATCTTCTCCAGCGTTTTGGCGCTGTGCTGATCCTGCAAGCACTGGAAAATAGCGCTGTGCTCGCTGTCCACGGGCAGCAGGTGGACGCCGTGCTTTTTGACAGCATCGGTCACAAGATGGCCGCCCGTGACAAGGCTTTCTTTGTTGGCCAGCGCCAGATCGTGGCCGCTCTCAATCGCGGCCAGCGAGGCGTCGAGGCCCGCAATGCCGACAACGGCGTTCAGCACCGTGCCCGCGCCGTCCATACAGGCCAGCGCGCGCAGTCCCTCCGCGCCCTTGAGCAGCTTCGGCGCGTCGGCCTGCCCGGCCAGCGCTGCGGAGAGCTTGTCAAACGCGGCGGGGTCGGTGACGGCGACGTACTTCGGGTGGAACTCCGCGATCTGCGCCAGCAGCTTATCGACGCTGGAATTGGCGGACAGACCGAACACCTCATAGCCGTGCATACGGCAGACGTCCAGGCTCTGGGTGCCGATGGAACCCGTGGAGCCCAAAAGTGTGATGACTTTACTCATTTTTACGATTCCTCACAGCAGATAGAAGAAGTAGCGTACCGCGATGGAAACAAAGGGCGCGATGAACATGACGCTGTCAAAGCGGTCCAGAATGCCGCCGTGCCCCGGGAAGATCGTGCCGTAATCCTTGATGCCGACCTGACGCTTGACGGACGACGCGAACAGGTCACCCAGAATGCCCAGCACCGACGCCACGGCACCCATGCCCAGCAGCACCAGATAATGCTTCGGCTGCACCTGAATGCTGATGACGTTGTATTTGGCCGACAGCAGCGAGTAGGCGAGCGTCAGCACACAGCCCGCAGCCATGCTGCCCAGCACGCCGCCCACAGCGCCCTCCACGGTCTTGTGGGGGCTGACGATAGGAGCCAGCTTGTGCCTGCCGAACGCACGGCCCGCAAAGTAGGCCGCGGTGTCGCCGCCCCAGGCAAAGCAGAGGATCAGCAGAATGAAATAAATTGCGTCATAGCGATATTCTGCGAAGGGCAGCATCCGCTTTAAGTGGATGAGCGAGTAGAAGCAGAACGTGATGACACCCGAGAAGTAGACAAACCCCGTCAGCTTACCGAAATCCAGTGTTTTGACGTGGGCGATCTGACAGACGTTGTAGAACAGCACCGTCAAAAAGGCCGCGGGCAGCAGCAGGCCGCGCACCATCTGCGATGTGCTCAGCATGACCAGCAGCGTCAGCGGCACAGCGGCGGCATAGAGATACCACTGCTTTTTGCCAAAGCCCATAGCGGAAAAAACCTCATGGATGGCAATCAGGCAGACGGCACTTAATACCAAGTCAAACAGGAAGGTGTCAAAAAACGCCAGCACAACGGCTAAAACGCCCAGGCCGACAGCGGCGGTAATGATGCGGGTCTTCATAAACGGTGGTTTCCTTTCGCGGAATCGTTTTATTCAATGATGCAATAACAGCCTATGCGGGCGTGTCGCATGACATGCCCGCACAGGCTATCGTTCATGGAGAGATCAGACCTCCATGATCTCCTTGTTCTTGTCGGCGCAGGTGTCGTCGATCAGCTTGACATATTTGTCGGTCAGCTTCTGGGTCTCTTCCTCCAGCTTCTTCTGGTCGTCCTCGGTGAGCTCGCCGGCCTTCTTCATGGCCTTGAACTTGTCCATGGCGTCGCGGCGGATGTTGCGCACGGCAGTCTTGGCATCCTCGCCCTGCTTCTTGACATCCTTGGTCAGCTGCTTGCGGCGCTCCTCGGTGGGGGCCGGGAACACCAGGCGGATGACCTGGCCGTCATCAATGGGGTTGATGCCGATGTCGCTGGTCTGGATGGCCTTGGAGATGGGCTTGAGCATCGAGCGGTCCCACGGGGAGATGGTCAGGATGCGGGCCTCGGCGACGGCGACAGCCGCGATCTGCTGGATGGGCGTGGGGCTGCCGTAGTAATCGACCGTGACCTTGTCCAGAATGGCGGGGTTGGCGCGGCCTGCGCGGATGGAGGCCAGCTCATGGATGAGGTGGTTGACACTGGCATTCATTTTTTCTTCAAAGGGTTTCGTCGTGCTGCTCATAATGAAATTCTCCTTATTTTAAGATAGTATAGGGGGAAAATATGAATTTTTCAATTTGTGCTTTTGCGTCTTATTCCCTGACCAGGGTACCGACGCTTTCGCCCTTGACAGCCTTGGCAATGTTGGCGGGCTGGCCCAGATCGAACACGAGGATGGGCAGACCGTTGTCGCGGCAGAGGGTCGCGGCGGTGGAGTCCATGACGGCCAGGCGCTCATCCAGCACGCGGGTGAAGGTCAGCGTGTCGTAGCGCACAGCGTCGGCGTACTTGTGGGGGTCCTTGTCATAGACGCCGTCGACCATCGTAGCCTTGAACATGGCGTCCGCGCCGATCTCCAGCGCGCGCAGGGCGGAGGCCGTGTCGGTGGAGAAGATCGGGTTGCCGGTGCCGCCGCCGAACACGACGATCTTGCCGCTTTCCAGTGCGGCAATGGCCTTGTCGCTCGTGAAGCACTCGGCGACCTGCGGCATGAAGGAGCTGGTCATGACGACGGCGTCCACACCCTGCTGGCGCAGCGCGTCCTTGACAGCCAGCGCGTTCATAACGGTGGCCAGCATGCCGATCTTGTCAGCGTCCATGCGGTCCATTTTGCCGCTGGAGCGTCCGCGCCAGAAGTTGCCGCCGCCCACGACGATGCCGATCTGGGCACCGAGGTCGTGCGCAGCCTTGATGCCCGCGCAGATGGAGGCGATGGTCTCCTCATCAAAGCCCGTGCCCTTGGGGCCGGACAGAGCCTCGCCGCTGACCTTCAGAAGAATACGTTTATACTGAATTGCCATAAAAAACACCACCTGTAGTTATTTTGGCGGTCCGCTGTGCCGTGCAGGCATAGTAAACCATTCTCTTTGTATAACATTTTACAATAATTTGGGCTTAAAGTAAAGCGGTGTGGAAAAAAAATGAGGCTGCCCGTCTCCTTAAAGCCTTCTCCTGAGGGGGAAGCCATGCAGCAAAAAAAAGCGCCGCTCCCTTCCAAGAACAGCGCTTTTACTTACTGCATCGAAGTATCCGCTACCAGAACCGCCAACTCCCGGCGTATCAGTCTGCGGCGGTTCTGCCGGTCAGCGAGACGCTCGGTGGGCGAGGTCAGCACCATGCCGTCGAGCGGCGGCGCTGCGGGCAGCGTGAACTGCAAGCTCATACCCGGCCCCTCCCCTACGGTCAGCGCCCAGCCCATGGCGCTTGTGTAAGCGGCAACCAGCGGCAGGCCCAGCCCGCCCGCGTGAAGCAGGCGTTCGCTCCATTGTCCCTCGGTCAGCAGGGCGGCGGCATCGGGCGGCAGACCCGGGCCGTTGTCCCTGTAGCAGAGCCGACCCGGCGTGCAGAGCAGCATAATGTGCGCCGCACGGTCCGCGGCCAGTGTGTTGGAGACAAGGTTCGTCAGCAGACCGTTGAGCAGCGAGACATCCCCCGTCGTGGGCAGCACGTCCAGCCCGTCGGCCTGCAGCGTCACGGTAAAGGGCAGCGCGTACTGCGCGGCCTCCTCCTGCAAAATACTGCAAAATTCCCGCAGCTGCCCCAGCAGGTCGATGGGCTGCGGCACACAGGTGCCGTGCAGCAGCGCCGCCGTGGCGGCATCCGACGCCTGGTCCCCCAGCCGCCGCAGGCAGATCAGCTGCGTCTGCAATTCCTCGAGCAACGGCATCAGCTCGGCGCGCTCTGCCGGGTTTACCGCGTGCTGCAAGCGGTCCTGCAATACCTCAAAGGCGTTCTCCATGCTGTCAAACGAGCGCCGGAACCGCCCGCGCAATCCCCCGCGCAAGGCCAGCAGTGCTGTATCCTCGTTCCTTCTGTCCATGGAAAACGCCTTCTTTCCTAATTTATACAGTCGGTTCCAGTCGGCGGCGCAGCTCCTTGAGCAGCCCCTCAAACAGCTGCCCGTTGGAGAGCACGCCGTTTTCCGGGCGGCCGCAGCGCAGGCAAAGTCCGCGGTACGGCTCCGCACCGCGCTTGGACATACCCGCCGACATCCGGTTCAACACCGAGGTCACAGTGCCGATCTCGATGTTCTCCTCCGACGCGACATACTGCTGCAAATCGCCAATCTTCTGCGGGCGCTCCGCGTACAGCGCGTAGAGCAGCATCCGCTCGGCATAGCGGTAGCCGTTCAATGTGGACTGCGCACCGAAGTCATCCAGCACATCCTCACAGCAGCGGCGCAGGTGGTAGAGCCGATGCTCGTCGTCCGTTGTGCCCATGCGGTAGATCTCATCGAAAAGATTCTTCATCCCGTAGGGGCGCAGCATGATCCGGTACTGGGCAAACAGGCCCAGCGCCTTGCGCGCGGCGGTTTCCTCCGGCACGGGCACCAGCACAAGGACTGCCGGCTCCGGGTCCGGCTGCATCGTGCTGATCTCCTGCAAGACCTGCGTCACGGACGGCTTGGTCAGCAGGGCGTCGAGCACAAGCACCTGCGGGCGAAGGCCGCCGTGCAGCAGCTCCAGTACCTCCTGCCCCGTCGATGCAATGGCCGCGGCGCGAACCTCGTCCCCATGGGTCCGGGCGAACAGCCGCATGGAATCGCGATCCATGCGGGAGCTGAATGCAAACAGTGCCACCACGGCGGAGGTCCGGGGCAGCCTGAGCGCCTCTCTCTGCTTTTGTCCGGCTGCTTCCGGACGGTCATGCAGCAACACCGCCATGTCAGCCCACCTTCGATCCACAGAGGTCATGCAGTACCGCGGAGGTATGCGCAGGCTCCACGGCGTTTTCGTACAGGAAACGGGTCAGCATCCCCGCGCGCTCCTCCTCTATCTCACACAGCATACACGCCGCCGCCCGTGCCCCGTCGCGCTGGACAGTGATGACAAACGCATCCGCCTCCTGTGTCAGCGTATAGGTCACGGTTCCGGCGCATTGCAGGTCATCCAGCGCAGAAAGCTCCCGCCGGTAGCTTGCAATCAGCTTGCCTTCCATAAGGTTTCCTCCCCACATAGGTTGAATTCTTGTACCTTTAATGAGAATACTATAATTCAACCCACGCGCAGGATTCAATCCACATTGCCTATACGTTTTTATACGGGCACTGCAAGATTTGTACCATTATAGCACTATATAAAGAGAAGCGCAAGATGCAGGCGGAATTGCACCTGTTACAATATAAATTCGTATGTTACAGGATATGTCCGGCGCTTGCAAACAAAATCTGCATTACCCCCTTGACTTTTTGGCAGAAAAGAGGTACACTTATCAAGTCGAAATGACATGGGCCTGTAGCTCAGTTGGGAGAGCGTTCGGTTCGCATCCGAGAGGTCAAGGGTTCGAATCCCTCCAGGTCCACCATATTGTGCAAATCCGAACTCAATCTTCTTCGTGAAACATTGTTTCGGGTTTGTTTTTGTTTTAGAGGGTGCGGATCCGTCCGCATCCTCTTTTTTCGGTGTGTCCGGTATAGCCTGGCGCGGCGCGGCTGTTCCTCTCTGATGTTTGCTTTTTAACGGGCAGTATTGACATTTGCTGTGCAAATGGTTATAATTAGAACTGTTCTATTTGAGCCTTGCAAGGGAGTGATGCAGATGCTGCCCATATTGAGCTACGTACAGCACTACAAAAAGTACCATGCAGCGCGGTTTGAGGCTGCTTCCGTACAGTACGGGCTGAACCAGCTGGAAATTGACATCCTGCTGTTTCTGCACAACAATCCAGACTGCCGCACGGCCAGCGACATCTGCCGCTACCGCGGTCTGGCAAAATCCAATGTGTCGGCGGCGGTGGAGCGGCTGCGCGCACGCGGCGTGCTGACGGTCTCCCCTGCGCCGGACAACCGCCGCCAGCGGCTGCTGGGCTTTGCGCCCGATGCCCTGCCGATGGTCGCGGTACTGGCGGACATCCAGCGCTGCAGCTTGGAGCCGCTGTTTGCGGGCTTTACGGCGCAGGAGCAGCAGACGCTGCAGGACTATCTGCGCCGCATGGATGCAAACCTCCTGCGGGAGCTGAACAAGGAGTAAGAATATGACCTATCTGGTAGCATTCATCGTCTGCTTTATTGCGGGCATCGGCGCGGGACTGGGCACAGGCTTTGCGGGTATGAGCGCCGCGGCGGTCATCAGCCCGATGCTCATTACTTTTTTGGGGATGGACCCCTACATGGCCGTGGGCATTGCGCTGGCCAGCGATGTGCTGGCGAGTGCGATTTCTGCCTACACCTACGGCAAAAGCGGCAACCTGGACATAAAAAACGGCGCGGTCATGATGGCGTCGGTGCTCTGCTTCACGCTGGTTGGCAGCTATGTGGCCAGCCTCGTGCCCGGCACAACGATGGGCGGTTTCTCAACGTTCATGACGCTGCTGCTGGGCGTCAAGTTCATCGTGCGGCCCGTCATGACGACCAAGAGCGCGATGAACGCCGTCAGCGTACAGAAGCGGTTCGCGCAGTCGCTGCTCTGCGGCGCGGGCGTGGGCTTTATCTGCGGGTTCATCGGCGCGGGCGGCGGCATGATGATGCTGCTGCTTTTGACCTCCGTGCTGGGCTATGAGCTGAAAACCGCCGTCGGAACGAGCGTTTTCATCATGGCGTTCACGGCCTTCACCGGTTCTGTCAGCCATTTTGCGATTGGCGGTGTACCGGATCTGTTCTGCCTGATCTGCTGTGTGCTGAGCACGCTGCTCTGGGCGCGCATTGCCGCCAAGTTCGCGAACAAAGCCGAGCCCGCCACGCTGAACCGCGCGACAGGCGTCGTGCTGGTCGTGCTGGGCGCGGCGATCCTGGCGGTGAATTATTTGTAATTTCTAAGGCTTCCCCCGAGGGGGAAGCCACGCAACCAACAAACAACAAAGCCGAGCAGTTTTTACGCTGCTCGGCTATTCTTATGCCTTCTTAGCCTCCCCTTCCGGGAAGACGACGAACAAGCCGCCCTCGCGCACCCACTTGGCTGCGGCAGGATGCTTTTCCGCAAAGGGCTTCCAAAGCTGCATGACAGCCCTTCCTGTCAGCTGTTGCGCAGGCGGCTTTCCAGCTGCGCGTTGAGGATGATGTTTTTAACGGCCTCGACGATGACCTTCAGCAGACCGATGACCCAGAAACCCTTTGCCTCCAGCACGATGCCGTCCACCATGCCCATGCTGATGGCACCGTTGGTCATCTTGGCCAGCGCGCGCAGCGGCATGTTGTACTGGAACATCACGTTCAGGTTCGGCTTGCCGCGCTTGTAGCTGGCGTTCAGCAGCATCGTGAGCACAGCCCAGACCAGCCAGCACAGCGGGCTGCGGCTGTGGTTCAGCTCACCCAGGGTCATGTTGCGGTCAATTTTGACGGTATCCGCCGGGATGGGGCGGCCCAGCAGAATCTCCCACTCGTCATCGGGCACGTGCTGCACCTTGCCGCTGGTGTAGTGCGGCAGCGCCTTGCCCGCGTATGGGTTCGGTGCGCTCGTACCGTTCACCTCAACGGCAGCGGTCAGGCGGATGTCCGCAGAGCTCGCCCCTACGCGAAACTCATACGTGCCGCCCTCGACCTCCCAGCTGTCGGTCTTGGTGTTCCAGTAGCGGAACGCCTTGTCGTCCAGCGGCAGGGTGACGGTCTTGCTCTCCCCTGCCTCCAGCCAGACCTTTGTAAAGGCCTTCAGCTCCTGCGCGGGGCGGAAGATCTGGGCGTCGGGCTTGGCCGCGTAGACCTGTACGATCTCGGCACCGGCGCGGCTGCCCGTGTTTGTCACGGTCAGGGTCACGCTGCGGGCGTCGGCTTTCAACTCGCTGTAGGCAAAACTCGTGTAGCTCAGGCCGTAGCCGAACGGGAACGCCACGGGCACACCCGCGGTCTGGTAGTAGCGGTAGCCGACGTACAGCCCCTCGCGGTACTGCACAGTGCGTCCCGCACCTGCAAAGTTGTCCTTGGCGGGGGTGTCGGCGTGGGCGTTGGCCCAGGTCTCGGCCAGCTTGCCGGACGGATTGATTTTGCCGGTCAGCACATCGACCATTGCGCCCGCGCCGGCCTGGCCGCCGAGGGCTCCGTAGACGAGTGCCCTGCAGTGGGCCAGCCACGGCGTTTCCAGCGACGCGCCCGCGCTGACGATGACGACAGTGTTGGGGTTGGCCTGTTGCACGGCCTGCAAAAGCTCGATCTGGTTGTCGGCCAGCTTCATGTCGGCGCGGTCCAGACCCTCGCTCTCCTTGATCTCGTCCAGCCCTAAGCAGAGCAGCACGGTGTCGGCCTTTTTCGCCAGCGCGACGGCCTCGGCTTTTTTGGCATCGTCCGGCTTGCCCTGGCGGTCAAAGCCCGCGGCAAAGCCGACGCTGTGCAGGCCGCTGTCTTTCAGGCAGTCAAGGAAGGTATCGACCTTGATGGAGTTGACGGCGCTGGAGCCTGCGCCCTGGTAACGCGGCGTCTCGGCAAAGTCACCGATGACGGCCACGCTTGCGCCTGCGGCCAGCGGCAGCAGATCGCCGTCGTTTTTCAGCAGGACGGCGCTCTCGGCAGCGGCGCGGCGGGCCAGCGCGTGGTGGGCGTCGGCGTCAAAGCTGCGGCTGTGGTTTTCCACGGCGGCGTGGGTGTCCAGTACCAGCGTCAGCAGCTCGTCCAGGCGGGCGTCCACATCAGATTCGGATATTTTACCGGTCTCGACAGCCTTCAACAGCTCGCGCACGGCGTCTCCGCCGGGGGCGGGCATTTCCAGCGTAGAACCGTTCTTTACGCCCAGCGCGTGGTCATTGCTGCCGCCCCAGTCGGTCACGACAGCACCGTCAAAGCCCCAGTCCCTGCGCAGGATGTCCTGCAAAAGGTGGGCGTTCTCGTTGGCGTAGGTGCCGTTGACGAGGTTGTAGCTTGACATGATGGTCTTGGGGTGCGCCTCTTTGACGACGATCTCAAAGCCGGTCAGGTAGAGCTCCCGCAGGGTTCGCTCGTCGACGACGGAGTCCGACGCCATGCGGCGCAGCTCCTGGCTGTTGACGGCGAAGTGCTTGGGGCAGGCGGCGATGCCGTTGGACTGGATGCCGCGCACATAGGCCGCGGCCAGCTTGCCGGAGAGGTACGGGTCCTCCGAGAAATACTCGAAGTTGCGCCCGCACAGCGGGCTGCGCTTGGTGTTGAGGCCCGGCCCCAGCAGGACGGATACCTCCTGCGCGGCGGCCTCCTCCCCCATGGCCCGGCCGAGCTGTTCGCCCAGGGCGGGATCCCAGCTGCAGGCCACGGTAGCTGCCGTCGGGAAGCAGGTCGCGGGGACGCTGGGGTTCAGGCCCAGATGGTCCGCCGCACCCGCCTGCTTGCGCACGCCGTTGGGGCCGTCCGACAGGGTGATGGACGGGATGCCCGCATTTTTGTAGCCGCGGGTCGTAAAGACCGTCTCGCCGGAGAGCAGCGCGCATTTTTGTTCAAGGGTCAATTTGGTAATAATGTTTGCATGTTTCATAGATCACACATTCCTTTGGTGAATCAGGAGTTCTTTTTTTCGGTCTTGGCTGCCTTGCGGAGCTTAACGTCGATGACGACGCCGCGTACGGCGAGGGCGAACAGGGCAACGGCCACGATGTCGATCAGGGCAACCAGATGACGCCAGCCGAACGCAGAGGTCGTGAACGCATGGCGCAAAGCGGTGGTGTCGCCGATGCTGTCAGCATAGTCGCGGTTGGTCACGCGGACATGCAGGTACATGTACAGCGCTTCCTTGGTGGCGCGGCGCAGCGCCTGCAGATAGCTGTTGGAGCCGGTCTCGAAGGCCATCGCGCCGCCGGTGAAGCCCGCCATCCACAGGCTGCCGCCTGCGCGCAGGGCCTGGTCGCCGTTCATGTAGCTGTGGTGGTCGCAGTAGTCGGTGATGACCGCGCCGTCAAAGCCCCACTCGCCGCGCAGGATGCCGGTCAGCAGCGCCTCACTGCCGCCTGCCCAGACAGCGCCGATACGGTTGTAGCTGCTCATGAGACCGACTGCGTCGTAATCCTCGACGAGCATCTGGAACGGGCGCAGGTAGGTTTCGCGCAGGGTCTGCTCCGTCATCCAGGTATAGACGGAATCGCGGTAGATACCGCTCTCGCCGTCGTTGCAAATAAAGTGCTTGACATAGGTGTAGACGCCCGCCTGGTTTGCGCCGGTCACAGTGTTGCCGCAGATGACGCCGGACAGCAGGCTGTCCTCGGAATAATACTCATAGTTGCGGCCATTGAAGGGGCTGCGATGCATGTTGGTGGCGGGGGCATACCAGCCGGTGTAGCCGTTCTGCAGGGCCTGCGTGCCGATGGTGCGGCCCTCCTCCTGGGCAAGGTCTGCGTTCCAGGTCTGGGCCAGCGTGCTGGAGCTGGGAAAGCCCGTGCCGGCACCCATGCCGGTGAAGCCGCCGATCTGGGCGGGGCCGTCGGCGTCCTTGCTCTTGGACTTGCCGACGCTCTTCAGCTCGGCCAGGCCGCCGTAGGCGTTGATGTAGAGGTTTTCCATCTCGTCAACGGTCAGCTGATCCAGCAGGGCATCCCACTGGGGGTCGTTGAAGTCAGAGCCGAGCCGGAAACCGAGGTCGGTGGTCTCGCCGTTGTCCTCGATCTTCAGGCCGTTCTTAGCGCCGGTGGTAATAGCCTCATCAGCGTCGTTGATCCAGCCGTTGGCATCGTCGGCGGTGTAGAGGTTCAGCGCCTTGACGTTGTCGGTCATGGCACGGGTCGGGGTGTTCGTCTTGGGGAAGGTGCCCGCAAAGTCGGCGCGGGTCAGGTAGGTGACGTTCTGGTCGGAATCACTGCCGTCGAGGCTCACGCCGTCGATGGCGTCGCTGCCGGTAAACTTGTTGGAAACGGCATTGCCGGTGGCGGTGTCCTCGGCATACTGCACGCCTGCGGGCAGGCTGCAGGTGATGGTCGCGTTGGCGTCGTCGTCCACATCGTGGGCATCATGGCGCACGGTGAAGATGTAGTCACCCGCATCCAGCTCATAGCCGGTGAAGCCGTTGTGTTTGGCGTCGTAGGCATCGTAGCTGGCCATGTCGGAGACAGGGACCGTCAGGGTGACTTCCTCGCTCTCGCCGGGGGCCAGCTCCTTCGTCTTGGCGAACGCGCCCAGCTCAACGCTGGATTTTTCAATTTCCCCTGCCGTGTACGGGGCGGTATAGTAGAGCTGGACAACGTCCTTGCCCGCGCGGTCACCGGTGTTCGTAACGGCGACTTTGACGGTCACATTACCGTCCTTCGTCAGGGCGCTGCCGTTGGCGGCGGCGTCCGTGACTTTCCAATCAAAGCTGGTGTAGCTCAGGCCGTAGCCGAAGGGATACTGCACAACGGCGTCGTAGCCGGTGCCGTGCTCGTTGCGCTCGGCATCCCAGTAGCCCTCTGCGTCGGCGGTCTCGTACCACTTGTAGCCGATGTAGATGCCCTCGGCGTAATCGACATAGGAAACCTGCTCATAGGTGTAGGGCGTGTCAAGGTTACCGCTCGTCGTGCCGTCTGCCGGGTAGAGGCCGTCGGCGTCGCTGTACTTGCCGACGCCCTCCAAACCGGCGTTCGCATAGCTGGCGGCGGTGGTCAGGTCATAAGCCCAGGTATCGGCGGTGCGCCCGCTGGGTTCGCGGTCACCCCACAGCACTTCGGGCACGGCAGTCGCGCCCTCGGAGCCGGACAGACCGGCAATCAGGCAGGCATCAATGCCGGGGATCGTCTCGATCTGGCCCAGCTCCATGACGTTGGTGGAGTTGATGAGCACAACCACATGGGCGTAATTTGCGCCGACGTAGTTCAGCAGATTTTCTTCCTCGGTGGTCAGCTCCAGCATCGTGCGGGTGTCGTCAACAACGATGTCGCCGCCCTTCTCGGTGCGCTTGTACTGCTGCTTGGTGGCGTCGTTGCTCTCGCCCGCCAGACGCCCGATCACGACAATAGCCGTATCGGAGAAGCTCTTGGCGTTGTCCAGCATCGACTGTGTATAGTAGGTCTGGTTGTTGATGTCAGGCTCATACAGGCGGCCGGACTGCTCGGGCCAGGCGCTCAGGGTGCGGGTGTACTCGCGGCCATCCTGGAAATCCTTGTACATGTCGGTCAGCTCGGTGTTGTACGCAACGCCGTAGGCAGTCAGCGCGGCCAGCAAATCGGTGTTGACGCTGGACACGCCGCCGGAGCCGGAACCGCCGCCCAGCCAGGCAGTGGAGGCCCAGCCAAAGACGTTGATCTTCTTGTTGTCAGCGGCCAACGGCAGGGTGTTGTCGTTGTTCTGGACAAGGACAGTTCCCTCGGCCTCGACATCAGCGGCCAGCGCTTCCGCCTTGACCTTGGTGTCGGCAATTTCAGCGTCGGAATAGTGGCCGCTGGGTGCGCCGATGAAGCTGTCAATGATCGTTGCCATCGTGGACAGGAAGTAGGTGCCGACCAGTACCGCGACCAACAGGGTCACGGACAACACCAGACCGATCCCGTGCAGTACGGGGTGCGGCTTGCGGACTTTGGGTTGCTTTGTCATTTGTTTTTCTCCTCTTCAAACAGTATACACCTGTCAAAAGCGGGCCCATGTTTTGCGTCGATTCTATTGTAGCAGATTGCGGCACGATAGGTGTATTTTTCGCACAAGCTGCCGTTTTTGAAGCATACTTTGCAGGTTTGCCGCTTGACCGGCCAAATTTTGTTGTGATTTTGTACAAGTACAACCGCGCCTTCTTTGTGCAAATTGCGGCATAGCAAAAAAGCCTTCCCCTGTGGGGGAAGGTTGACGCCGCTACAGGGGTGAGCATGGCAGCCGCCGCAAGGCTCCCGGGTCGATGACGAGCATCGATTCCTACATTGTAGGGGCGGATTCCATATCCGCCCGCGGGTAGTTTCCGCTGCCGCGATTCTTACTACTTCTGCGGCAGCAAAATCCGCACCGTGAACCACTCATTCTCCCAGTGCAGGGTCAGCGTGCCGCCGTGGGCCTCGGCGGCAGCGCGGACACTCTTTAAATCGTAGCCGCCGTGGCTGCTGCGGGCGGGCAGGCCGTCGGGGCCAAGCTCCACGGGGTCAGCGCAGTAGTTCTCAAACCGCAGCATCACAAAGCCGTTCTGCGCGTAGATGGCGGCCCGAATCAGCCGCTTCTCGGGGTCCGGCTCGGTCAGCACACTCTCGGTGGCGTTGTCCAGCACCGTGCCCACAATCGTGCAGATCTCCCCTGTCGTCAGAAAATGCAGCAGCGTACCGTCCGCCACACAGGTCAGATTGATGCCGTGCTGCTGGCAGTAGAGCGTTTTCGCCGTCAGCAGCGTGTCCAGCACAGGGTTGCCGGTCTTGTTCTCGGCCTCGTACTGACGGATGCCGCTCTCCATCTCGGCCAGCGCGGCGTCCTGCTTGGCCTGGTCGCGCTCGGCACGGATGGCCGCGATCTGCATTTTCAGCTCATGATAGCGGCGGTTAATAAGGCGGATGTTCTCCTTGCTCTGCCTGTACTGCTCATACTGGCGGCGCAGGACATTGTCCATGGCCGTCAGCTCGCTGTGCAGTGCGGCCTCGCGCAGCTGCTCGTGCTGGACCGTCAGGATCAGCACGCCCGCCATATCCACCAGCGTGCGGATGTAGAAAATGCTCATCACGCTCATCGTGACACCGTTGTCGGAGATAAAGCTCAGATTGCTGACCGCAAACGCCGTGACCGCCATGACGACAGCCATCAGCGTCGCCGCCGCGGTAATGGTAAGCCGCGTGGGCGCAGCGTGGCGGCGCTCAAACCAATACAAAAAGCCGTAGACCGTCGTGTAGACCGCCGCCAGCAGCAGTACCGAAAGCGGTGCTGTAGCCCGCTGCTGCGGCCAGAGTACGCAGTGGAGCTGCCACTCCACGCTGGCGGCCAGCTCCGCCAGAATGAACGCGCGGGCGCAGCTGTAACCGGCTTCCAGTAAATTCATCTCCCGCGTGCCCCACAGATACAGGTACAGCCACGCGATGGCCGCGACCATGCAGGGCAGCCACCACGCCAGCGGCACACTGCCGGTAAGCTGCAAAAACACGCCCAGCACCGCGGCCCACCCCGCCGTGGCAGCATAGGTCACAGGCTTTGCAGCGCGGGGCGGCGCGGCCTGCGCGTAGACCAGCACGGCAAGAACCTCTGCCAGCGCCGTGTACAGCCGCGGGATGTCCGGCAGCGTCATCATGCGCCCTCACCCCCGATGTAGTCCGCCAGCGCGGCCAGAAACGCCCTGCGCTTTGGGCGGCTGATCTGCAGCTCATGCGGGCCGACCCGCACCGTGTTCTGCTGCACGCCCGACACCTGCGCGAGATTCACAAGATAGCCGCTGTTACACCGCGCAAACAGACGACCCGCCAGTTTTTCCTCCAGCACCTTCAGCGCGCCGGGTGCGGAGAAGTCGCCGTCCTCGGTGTAAAAATGGACGCGGTGGCCCTCACTCTCGATATAATAAATCGTAGCAGCGTCTAATCGGCGCATGCCGCCGTCCACCGGTACAGCCAGATAATGCCGCGTCCGCTTGGCCAGCTGGTTCACAGCCTTTTGCAGCTGCTGCGAGAACGCAAAGTACGGCACAGGCTTGAGCACGTAATCCAACGCACCGACGGCGTATCCCTTGATAGCATACTGCGCCATGTTCGTAATAAAAATCAGCAGCACATCGCTGTCCAGCTCGCGGATACGGCGGGCAGTCTCCATGCCGTCCAGATGCTGCATCTCTACATCAAGAAAAATTATGTCGTAGACCGGGCGGTAATCCTCAAGGATTTCGACGCCGTCGGTGAACATTGTCACCTCAAACTGGGTGCCATACTGCCGCGTGTAGCGCTGCACATACCCCGCCAGCTGCTCCCGGACGGCGGCCTCATCCTCTACGATTGCAATGCGGGTCATCCGCAGTGCCTCCCCTTCTGTTTTTTCTTTAGTATAGCATATTGCCGCGGTGCATGGCAACAAGAATGACCCTCCCGAGCCGTTTGCGGCTGTTGTTGCATCCCCAGGAGGAGGGATGAATTTCTCCCCTACAAAACAAAAAGAGCCGCTGACTTGGGTTGAAGTCAACGGCAAAACGAAAGCACTCACACAAAGCGGCAATCATTATGAAAAAAGCCTTACGTTTCCGTAAGGCTTTTTTTGGTGC
>PPYE01356964.1_pt1 | contig 44105 bp, 57 predicted proteins | sample 1559881 | NCBI WGS metagenome assembly PPYE01 (sample SAMN08240022, study PRJNA423297) | Human gut metagenome, whole genome shotgun sequencing project.
TTGTGGAGCCTCATCCGCTACAGGGGATTATGGAGCCTCATCCGCTACAGGGAATTGTGGAGCCTCATCCGCTACAGGGTATAAAGGAGCCTCATCTGTTAGTGATCCTACTGGTGTAGCGGTTGCATGGGGGCATGAGGCAAGAGCTAAGGGCTGTAAGGGAGCTCATCTTATCCTCTCTGATTGGAAATATGTAGGAGCCAGATATAGCGATGGAGATTATATGGATCCTTATGATAAGGAGAGCTGGGAGCTTACAGGAGCTAAGATGGTAGTAGTAGACGGAGAGAAGATCAAAGAGGATACATACTACCGCTGTATCGAGGGAGAAATTGTAGAAGTAACAGAAGATGGAGAGATCGTAGAGGGCTAATATAGAGAGTGGTACATTTTGTAAGAAAAGATGTACCACTTTTTTATATTTTCTCTAAAAATCCTCCTCAAAAGTGATTAGGTTATATATCAACTTAAAAGGGAGGTAAAAGCTGTGGCGGAGGTAGGCAAGGATATTACTGAGTACCTTAAGGAGTTTCATACTACAGAGGGAAAAGCGATAAAGGCTAGAGAGCTGTGTGTACTGTTTAATGTGCATGAGAAACAGCTAAGAAACATTGTAAGCGATCTGAGGCAGAATGGAGAGGCTATATGTAGCTCTACTTATGGTTACTGGTACTCCAGAGATCCAGATGATATATCCACTACCCTAAGCAGATTAGTAGGGCAAGTAGATAATATGCAGAAAGTAATAGCAGGATTAAATAGGATCTTACAGGAGGTGCAGGATGAGCAAAAGGAGAGTTAGAAGAAAGAGGAGAGCCAGATTAAATATAAAGCCTCTTATACTGGTAGGAGCAGTAATAGCAGGAGTAATAACTGTGGTAATGAGTGTAAATCTAAAGGGAGCAGATAAGGAGCCTCCTACTGAGGAGATACATATTACAGAAACTCCACTATCTGAGAATACGGAGCCAGTAACAGAGCAGGAGGAAAAGCTGGAGCACGATCTTAACTATACATATCCGTATAATACGATGAGTGCAGATTGGGGATCAGAGGTATATGAGGATGGATTTAGATATTATGAGATCCCACAGGAGTATAAGGATGCTGGAGGATGTTTTCCAGAAATAGTACAGGTTTACCTCTGGTGTGAGTGTAAAGAGTACGGAGTAGATTATTACACAGTAGTAGCCCTCATAGAGAGGGAAAGCGGTTATCACTGGGATAAGCTAGGAGATAACGGAAACAGTAAAGGCTATATGCAGATATATGAGAAATGGCATACAGAACGGATGGAGGCGGAGGGAGTAACAGATCTCTTTAATCCATATCAAAATATCAGAGTAGGGCTTAATTGTTTAAGAGAGATACAGGATAAGTACTTAGCCTCTAGCGGAGAAAATTGTGTACTTATGGTATATAACATGGGAGAGAGTACAGCTAAAAAGCTGTGGGCTAAAGATATTTATAGCTCAGCATATAGCAGAGAGGTAATAGACAGAGCACAGGAATTAAGACAGGAACTAACACAGGAATAATACAGGATCAAGCAGGAGTATAGGAAAAAAAACTATACTCCTTTTTTCTTGTTAAAAGGGAGGTACACGATGTTTAAGGTAGGCGATGCCATTAAGTGGATGTGTCCTCTGGATAATGATTATACCTATGGAGAGATTACAGCTCTTAGAAAGAGTGTAGCTACAGTAAAAGGCACTGGGTTATACAGCGGTATTACAGCGGAGGTACACCTAAGATACATAGAAAAAGCAATGAGAGGAGGCGGTAGCGTTGGGAGCGATTGTAAGAAATGTAGTAAACGATCAATTACTAAGGCTGAGCTATAAGGATCCTAAGAATATAAAGAGATTTTTGAGAAACTGGGGAGGCTTAGAGGGCTTAAGTGAAAAAGGAGATACAGTAGCTACCTGTATCCTCACAGATCTTAAGACAGTAACAGCTATTGATCTGGATAAATACCATAAAAGCGATAGAGCAGAGTTTAATAAGGCATACAGAAAAGGAAAGTTAAGCCACTATCAGTATATGAGTATAGCGTATGTGCTGGTACTGGGATATACACAGGATGAGTTAGCGTTTGTAATGGGCGTGGATCAGAGTGTGATTAGTAAGAATATAAACAGCGGTATAAAGAGAATACAGAGAGAGCTTAGAGCTTATCTGGAGGAGGATTAGATGAGTTTAATAAAATGTGGAACCGATGAAAACGGATCTTACATAGAATTGAGAAAACCGAGAGGAGAAACGCCTCAATGTTTTATAGACAGTAACGGAGTAGTACACGATACCATAAGGATTTATGAGTATAAGGCAGTAAGGAGTAAAGAGATCTCCACAGATAGCAGGTGTGTAATGTGCGGAGCCATTATACCAGAGGGCTCTATGGTGTGTAAGAGATGCAGAGAGGCGGTGGAGGGATTTGAGTAAGTTTAGGCGTGAGGAAGATGAGGCGGATAAATGGCTAAGAGAGCATGATCCTTACTATACATCCGCAGATAGGGATAAGAGAAAGAAACTGAGTAATCCCTATGAAACTCCAGAGCAGGAAAAGCGGAGGAGAGAAACAGAGATCCCTCTTAGTAACCTAAATAGCTATCAGAGAGTGCAATTTAAGCAGGTAGGAGGCTCTTATACAGAGCGTGGAGAGTTTGATCTGTAAAAGGGTGCATAAAAATTACAGATATGTACCCTAACTAATGAAACAAAATTACATAGCTTAGGAAATAAATAGAAAGAGAGGTACATGAGGTTATGAAAGATTTACAAGTAAAGTACACAGATCCGCTGGATCTTATCCCTTATGAGAATAACCCTAGAATTAACGATTATGCAGTAAAAAAGGTTATGGAGAGTATTAAGGAGTACGGATTTACTAATCCGATTATCGTAGATGCAGATATGGTTATCATCGCAGGGCATACGAGGAGAGAGGCTAGTATCTTAGCAGGGCTGGATAGAGTACCATACATAGTAAGAGATGATCTCACTCCAGAGCAGGTAAAGGCTTATCGTATTGCAGATAACAAGCTGGCAGAGTTAAGTAACTGGGATGATGAGTTACTCAAAAAAGAGTTATTTGAGTTACAGGCGGTAGATTATTCCTTAGAGGTAATGGGCTTTACAGAGATAGATCTTAAAGAGATCTTTACAGAGAAAGAAGTACCTAAGGAGAAAAAGAAGAAAGAGGAGAAAACTACTCTCCCTATGCTCCGTTTCGGATCTAACAGTGTAAGGATTACAGAGGATGAGTTGGTAATGCTCAGTAATAGATATAATGAGTATGTAGAGTGTACTCCAGATGAGGGATTTATTACATGGCTACTAAAGAGAGGCTTATAGTAAAAACATCTTACATGGATGTGCTGGAGAAGATGCTGAGAAAGAGAGGCGTAAAAGTGGTTATGAGCGGTGTAAGAGAAATGACCTTAGCAGAGGAGATAAGAAATCTGGCAGATCTGGGAGTAGATCAGAATGTTATAGATAGAATGACACAGAAATATAACAAGATGCTTACAGATCATGGAAATACTTGTAACAGTATCCGAGAGGAAGTATACAGAGAGGTAAGAGGCGTAAAGGCGGAGCTGGCGGAGAAAGAAACTATCATAAGAGTATTAACAACTCATATAAGAGAGAAAGAGCTACTGTAAGAGGTAGCTCTATTTAATTTCATTCTCCTTACTGAAATTCCTATGAAATGAGGAAAAGGCGGAGGAGGGCGGAAAAGAGGCTTAAATAAAGCAATAATACTAAATAAACATATAAGAGTAGTTAATGTAATAACACAAAGAAATATAAAAACTAATTTCAGTACTATAAAAGAAAACATAGTAAGGAAGATAGATAGAAAGAAAAGGTAGGGAATTAACGGATAACAACAGGAATGTAAGTAAAACTGTAGAAATTCCCCCTCATTCACAAAGAGCAAGGAAAATAGCCTCATAAGAGAGGAGAAAGGAGGCGGAGTAATGCCTAATACATTGAGTAAAGAGAATGAGCTCCAGAGAAAAGCCTTTGAGCTGTATTATGGCTTAGGAGATAAGAGATCCCTTAGAGCGGTAGCAGAAACCATAGGAAGAACGGAGAGAACGGTAGCAGGCTGGAGCAGGGCTTTTAACTGGGTAGCTAGAGTAACACAGAGAAATATAGAGAACGCTCAGAACAGTAACGAGGCTAAGATCACAGCGGAGCTAACGGATGTACGGACTAAGTACCGTATCCTTATCAATAACCTTATGGCTGATTTTAGTAAGGATATTGCACAGGGCAAGGTAAAAGTAAAGAATATCAACGATTTTGAGAGGCTGGTTAAGCTGGATATGCTCCTTATGGGAGAGGCTACAGAGCGTGTAGAGCGTGGCGGTACACAGGAGCTCTCACAGGATGCTAAGGATCGCTTAGACGAGATCGCTCAGCTTATGAAAAGTGCTAAGAAGTAGTGCAGATTGCACAATGGGTATAAGGTTTTTCCCTAGGGAAAATATAGAGCCCTTTGTAAGAATTGCACAAAGGAAAAGAAAAAAGGTAAATAAATCTAACTTTTTAAGGTTTATGTGATTATGTTACTTATCAAACATAAGGAGGTAAGCATAATATGAGTAATGCTATTAACCCAGAACACTATAACAGATTGAACCCACAGCCTAAGGATGTAATCAGAGCGTGGGGCTTAAATTTCAACTTAGGGAGTGCTGTAAAGTACATCTCCAGAGCAGGGCATAAGGATGATATTGTACAGGATCTTAAGAAAGCACAGGAGTTTATCCAGTTTGAGATTGATGCTATCGAGGGAGCCAGAAGAAAAGATCCTCCAGTACATCCTAATTGTAAATGTGCTATGAAAGACAAGCCTAAGCATGAGGATTTTATGGATGCTATGTTAAGAGGCTTGTTTGGAGGATCTGTAGGACATATCGAGATCACAGGCAAGAGAAACGGTAAGACCGATGAGGAGATTGCTGAGATCGTAGATAAAACGATTAAAGATATTATCTCTGGTATGGCAGGAGTAGAGCTGGAGGAGATCAAAGAGGGAAACGGATATACAGAGGTACATATTACAGGTAATAATGTTAATCCGATTGAGGTAAGAGAGTACATTGAGCGAGAGCTTAAGGATCGCTTAGCTATGGTGCTGTAAGGAGGTAATTATGTTAGATGGAAAGATCTCTAAAGTAGAGAGAATTGTAGAGCTTGTATCTAATAGTGGTAAGAAAGAGCAGTTTAGAGTAGGAGATACTGTAGATGTAAATTATGTAGCTCCCTTTGATCCTAGAGGAGTAGGGTTTAATGGGGAGCGTGGGGGTACTGGTAAGATCGTAGATATTAAGGATGAGTATATCTATGTTGATGAGAGTACTTTGTTTCATAGCTGTGTAAGCACTATTCCTATTAGTAGCATAGTGCTTATCTCCATAGCAGATCCAGAGCATATAGAGGATAAGAGGAGGGCATAAGATGAGAATTGTAGATGCAGGATATGAGATCTTAGATCCCCTCAATGGAGAGGAAATCTTAAAGAAGATCGAGAGAGTAGCCAGAGTATGTTATAAGAGCGAGGATAAGATCACAGAGGGATCCGCTGAGAAGATGGTAAGAGCTCTCATTAAGAGTAATCATATGGCGATGCTGGAGCATTACTCTTTTAGTGTAAAGTTTATTTGTGATAGGGGCGTATCCCATGAGATTGTACGCCACAGAGTAGCCAGCTATGCACAGGAGAGTACAAGGTATTGTAATTACAGTAAGGGTAATGTAGGAGATGTAACCTTTATCCGCCCATGTTTCTTTACTGAGAATAGCGTGGAGATGGATAACTGGGTAGATAGCTGTATGAAAGCAGAGCAGTTATACAAGGATTTTATCCTTATCGGTAGAACTCCACAGGAGGCAAGATCTATTTTACCTAACAGCCTCAAAACAGAGGTAGTAATGACAGCTAACCTTAGAGAGTGGAGGCACTTCTTAAGCCTTAGAGCTTGCGGATCTACAGGAAAGCCTCATCCGCAGATGTTAGAGGTAGCAGTACCGCTCTTAAAGGAGCTTAGAGAGAGAGTACCTGTGGTATTTGATGATCTGGAGCCTATGGCGTTGGAAACAGTTAAATAAAGGCAGAGGTTAGGGAGGGAGAGCTGTAAAAGGCTCTCCTTTTCAGTTAGGAGGATTATATGATGGTATTAGCGTGTATAGGATGCTTTGTATTAGGAGGCATTGTAGGAGTATTTGTAATGGGATTGTGTGTAGCAAGCTCTAATAACAATGTGGAGCTGGAGAACAGACAAAAGGAGGATAAATAGTAATGCAGATAGTAAGCGGAGATATAACCAGAGATATTACTGGAGAGATTGTATATCTTAAGGCATATAAGCAGATGGTAGGAGAGGTAACAGGGTATAGCACTGAAAAGGGTACAGCTACAGTAAAGCTCTGTGATACAGGGCTGGAGATAACTGTATCTTTAGATGATATTGAGAGTACAGGCAGTACACAGCCTCACAGAGCTTTTAATAGTGAGGTACATATTTTAGGAACCAGATACAGTATTCGTATCATAGATGAGGATGATTACAGATATGATAGAGAGGCGGATGGATGGTGTGATCCTAGTGTAAAGGAGATCCTCATTTTTAACTATAAGCAGAGTGCGGAGAGTGTAAAGGATCTGGTAGCATATCAGAAAAAGGTACTCCGCCATGAGATAGTACACGCTTTTCTCTATGAGAGTGGTTTATGGCAAAATGCCTACGGTAGTAAGTGCTGGGCTAAAAATGAGGAGATGATAGATTGGATGGCTATACAGATCCCTAAGATCCAGAGAGCATATAAGGAGGCGTACTGTGATGAGTGATTTAGGAAGATGCAAACATACACTCTATATCCTTAAGCATAAGCCAGAATATACAAAAGGCTGGGGCTGGAGGTGTAGATACTGTGGCAGGACTTATAAAGACCTCAGAGAGGAGGCAGAGTATAAGGAGCGTGAGAGGAGGAGTAGAACATGGTAGCAGGATTATTAAAGCTGGTATTTATTCTCTGTACCATAGCGGTAGTAGGACTATCGGTAGTAGATACACTCTGGTTTAATGCTATGCCAGAGAGTAACCGTTATAAGAATGTACAGGCGTTTAATGTGGTTACGCTGTGGATCGTAGCTATAGTACTTATTATTAAACTGGTAACGATGTAGGGAGCTTACAGGCTCCCTTTTATTATGCGTAGAAAGGAGGTTAGGCGGATGTGTTAGATTATAAAGTAGTATCCCTAGTAGAGGATAAGCTAGGGGAGGTACAGGATCAGAGAGAAAGAGATGCTATGATAAAGTACCTCATACAGGAGGCAGATTTTGAGATAGCGTATTATCTGGTATGCACCTACATTACTAAGAGAAATGTAATGGATCTCCATAAGAGTATTATCTCTAACATATCGAATAGTAAGAGCACGCTAGATCTAGCCCCTAGAGGTTTTGGTAAAAGTACTGTAGGCGATGTAGATTATTGTATTACAAGGATCCTCAGAGATCCTAATATCCGTATTATGATAGGATCCAAAACACAGACACAGGCGGAGGCGTTTCTTAAAGAGGTTCGTACTCACTTTGAGCAGAATGAGGATCTTATTAGGATTTTCGGAGATTGGAAAACCAGTAAGGATAATGTATGGAATGATAGAGAGTTTACTGTAAATAAGAGGAGCATTATTAAGAAAGAGGCTACTCTAACAGCACTAGGAGCCTCTGGAGCGGTTATTTCTAAGCACTTTGATGTAATTATAGGCGATGATTTAGTAGGGCTGGAAAATGCACGAACAGAAAAGCAGAGGAGTAACCTTAAGGAGTGGTTTTATAGCTCTCTTTTCCCTACCCTAGAGCCAGATGGAGAGATCCATATACTGGGTACACGATATAACCCATTGGATCTGTATGAGGATCTGATAAAGAGTAAGGATTATGTGGTAAATACCCAGAGAGCTATAAGAGTGGTAAACGGTAAGAAAGTATCTCTCTGGGAGGAAAAGTTTAGCTTAGAGAGGCTGGAGGCTATTCTTAAGCAATCTGGTAAGATCATTTTCAATATGCAGTATCAAAATGATACAGAGCTGGCAAAGGGTAAAATCTTTAAGGCTCAGTATTTCAGATATTACGAGGAGTACAAGATTGACTATGATTTTCAGACCGCTAAGGTACGAGTTAAGACAGAGGATGGTATAGATCAGTGGATCAAGGTAAGGCTCTGTTTTGGCTGTGACTTAGCAATATCTGAGAAAGAGCAGGATAAAGGAGATTATTTTGTACTCATGGTAATAGGGGTGGATGCGGATCACAATGTATATGTATTGGATTATGTGAAAGAGCGATTAACCTTTAATACCCAGCTTAATACCATTATCGACTACGGTAGAAATAAATTTCCTATGGTAGAGCGGATCGGAGTAGAAACGGTAGCCTATCAGAAATCCTTAGCACAGGAGCTTAGGAGATTATCCCTACTCCCTATTATCAATATCAATACCTCTAAGGACAAAGTAACAAGAGCTATGAGGAGATCGGCTAACTTTGAAAATCACAAGGTATATTTTAGAGAGGGTATGGATGATCTGGAGGAGTGCTTACTGTTATTTCCAGAGGTGGAGCACGATGATTTATTTGATGCCTTAGACTTTGCTATGACTATGGCAGATGGCGGTAATGAGATCAGAGTACTTAAAAGAGAAGATTTTAGAATTTAGTGTAAAAGCCCTAATAAGTGAGGGCTTATTTTTATGCAGAAAAGGAGGACATAAGCAATATGGCAGAGCTTAGTAGACCGATAGACAGAGAGTTTAATGTAGAAGTTGAGGGAGGCAGATTTAGCACCAGTTTTCTTAATGATCTGGTAGATACTCATGTAAATAAAATTGCTCCCAGATATGTAAAGTTTCAAAAGCTGTACGAGGGTAAGCATAAGATCCAGAACAGACCGAGAAAAGATAAAAACAAGCCTAATAACAAACTGGTAAATGACTTTTTCGGACAGACGATTGATAACACAGTAGGTTACTTTCTGGGTAATCCTATTGTACTTAACTATACAGAGCCTAAAAAGGATAAGGCACCTGTAGAGGCAGATCCAGCGGATGTAGGAGTAGACCTTACAGAGCTGGAGGATACAGCAGTACAGGATGAGTTAGATAAGATCTGTAGTGATAACGATAAAGACGATCTTTTTATTGAATGGGGCAAGGAGGCTATGATTAAGGGCTTATCTCATATCTTAGTATATCAAGATGAGGAGAGCCACACTAAGATGATGAGAGTATCCCCAGAGGATCTTATTGTGGTGTATAAGAACAGCTCAACAAAGGAGCCAGCCTATAAGATCCGCCTGTATGATATTGATACAGAGGATACTAAAAAAACTACCCACTATGCAGAGGTGTATAGCCCTATTAAGATAGAAACTTTTAAGTGTGTAGATGATGGATCCTGTGGGGCTACAGGTAAGGGCAAGGCTAGACAGTTTGCAAGCTATGAGTTTGTAAAAGAGGAGCCTCACATTTTCGGTAGGATCCCTATTATCACTGTTTATAACAATGAGGAGCAGATGAGCGATCTTGAAAAGATAGAAACTCTTGTAAATGATTATGATAAGGTGCTCTCCGATGTATCTAATGAGTTTGAGGCATTTAGAAACGCCTATTTAATGCTTAAAAACATGACAGCGAGTGGGGATAATATCCAGAAACTCAAAGATGAGGGCATTATTGAGGTAATGGAGAATGGAGATGTTAAGTTTATCACTAAAGAGATCCAGACGGAGGCACTAGAGAACCATCTTAACAGGCTGGAGAAGAATATCCACAAGTTTTCCGCTGTACCAGATCTCTCAGATGAGAACTTTGCAGGAAATCTTAGCGGTGTAGCTATCAGATTTAAGCTCTTTGGGCTGGAAACTAAGTGTATTATCAAAGAGAGAAAGATGGAAAAGGCTATAAAGGAGCTGGTAAGAGTGCTTAGTGTGCCTATCCATGTAAATACAGGGCGTGAGGTGGATGTACTTAACCTCAAAGTGGAGTTTAGTAGAAATGTACCTAACAATCTTACAGAAATTGTAGATACAGTAACTAAGCTGGATGGAAAAGTGGATAAGGAAACACTCCTCAGCTTACTCCCATTCATTGATAACCCTAAGGAAGTGCTGGAAAAGCTGGAGGCAGATAAGGAAAGAGATAGACAGAGTACAGATCCTTACTCTACGCAGAATATTACAGAGGATAGTAATAACTTATTCCCTAACCTTAATGCACAGAATAGCCCACAGGAGGCTTTAAATGCACAGGGGGCTACAATTCCTCAGCCAGAACAGTAAAAGGGCTATATGAGGCTGTAAGGAGGTGTAAAGAGTGGCTAATGTAGGCTATATAAACAAAAAAGTAGCGAAAATGTATGGTATCCCATACTCAGAGCTTACTCCAGAGCAGAAAAAGATCCTCCATGAGGACAGTGTGAGGAGAGCTAAGCTCATTAAGGAGCGTGAGGAGGCAGTACTTAAAAATAATCTCAAAGCGTTTGAGGATGAGGCTAAGATGGAGAAAGTCTTAGCCTCTATTTATGCTAGTTGCCAGAAAGAGATCCTTGCCAGCGTAACAGAAACCATAGTAAAGGTACAAAAGGCTGGGGGAGAGTGGAGCTATGCTAATCAATCAGCACTCACACGGAGTAGAGGATTATTTGAGCAGATCGGAGAGCAGATAAAAGCCTTAGGACAGAAAGAGCAGATTACCTTTAGGCAAGGGCTTAGTAATATCTATACGGATCAGTTTTTAAGGCAGGTATACGATCTGGGGCAGAGCATAACGGTAAAGGCTAATTTTAATAGGCTTAATCCAGCTCTGATACAGAAAACCTTAGATTATCCGTGGAGCGGTGCTATGTTCTCAGATAGGCTCTGGCAGGATAAGGAGAGGCTGGGGAGAAATCTCCGTGTAGGACTTACTCAGAGTATGATACTGGGAGAGGGAATACCTCAGATCACGGATAGGATCAATAAGGGTATAGATACAGCCAGATATAACGCTGAGAGAGTAGCAAGGACAGAAACAAAGAGAGTTACCTATTGTGCTCACGATGATGTATATAAGGATACTGGGGTAGAGGAGCTTAGATACCGCTGTGCTAATGGCGGAGATAGTAGGACTTGCCAGTATTGCAGGGCTGATAATGGTAAAGTATTCAAAAGGGGGGAGGAGCCCACTCTCCCACGCCATCCTAACTGTAGATGTGTATATATTCCTGTAGTAAGTGATACCTTTGAGGATAATGAGCTTAACGAGCTTACAGGATCCGTTAGAGGAGCTGAGAACTATGAGAAGTGGAGAGAGACAGAGGCTAAAAAGCAGGAGGAGGCTAAAAAGGCTCAAACTATTCCTAAGAAAATTGATAATGTTAGTGTACAGAGTGTGGAAAAGGCTTATCAAGAGGCGTATAATAAATATCTAACAGATATTGAGCGTGTGAGAGGCTCTGGAGCAGTAAATAGGGTTACAAATGATTATCTTAACTCTATCGGTAGTAATATTAAAAGAGTGGATCTTTCTCTTATGGATCTGGATAGTGCAAAAGAAGTATCTAAGCACTTAGTAGCTCTGGATAAACAGTGGATCTCTACTCTACAGGAGGTAGATGTAGTAGATAGCTTAGGATTTAGTGTAGCTGGAGTGTGTCAGCCTTATATTGATGTGTGGGAGCGTACAAAAAATGATAAGGATCTGTATAGCAGGATTAAGTACGCTTGGAAAGAAATAGAACCTAAGGAGGCTCTTAAATATTGGGAGGAGGATACTAAAAATGCTCCCTACAATTATAACAGCTTGGTAGATAAGAAAAATGCTATGTTACAAACTATCTACCACGAGTACGGACACTCAATCTTAGGGGGTAAGGTTAGTGAGTATTACCATACTAACAGTGAGGTATATGAGGCTGTAAAGAAGATTGAGAGGAAGTATAAGAGAGAAACCTCTAAATACAGAACCGTGATGCAAAATGCTAGGTTTGGCTGGGATAAGTATGAGGGTATGGATCAAGATGAGAGGAATAAGGTAGCAAAAGAGGCAGAGGATAAACTTAAAGAGGTGTATGTGTCAAAATATGCTAATGATAGTACTGGAGAGTTTATAGCTGAGTGCTTTGCTAATGCGTGCCTCTGTAGTAATCCATCTCCCTACTCTGTAGAGGTGTATGAGTTGCTTAAAAAATATTTTGGAAAGTAAAGGAGGGCTAAGTATGTTTAGACCATCGGAGAGGCTGGAGCCTTATGTAGATTTTGATAATGGTACATTACTCATATCGGAGGATTTACCTAAGGAGCTGGAGGATGAGGCTAAGGAGTTTAGAAAACAATATGAGGAGAACCACAGGGCGGATAACTTAATAGAGTATTAAAATCTCTTAGGAGGCTAACAGGTGTAAAAACTTGTTAGCCTCTTTTTTTTTGCTCTGAAATAAAAATCTAAAGAAACTGAAAAAAGATTACATAGTAAATACATATTTTCTCCAGATATTTACCCTAACTTATGTAGAAACAGTAGGGATATTTTGCAGATAACTTACGAGGGATCAGCATTATATAACTCATTTTAAGGAGGATAACAACTATGGCAGATGTAAACACAAACACAGCTACACAGACACAGACACAGGGGCAGGGTAACGATACCCAGACTAATACCACAGCTAACGCTAACACTACTGGAGCAGGTGCAGATAACACTCCTAAGGCAAAGACAGAGGAGGAGATCAGAGCAGAACTCCAGAAAGAGTATGAAAAGATGGCAGATAAGAGAGTAACGGATGCTATCAAGAAAAAGGAAAAAGAGTGGGCGGATAAGCAGGCTAAGGAAAAAATGACAGAGGATGAGCGTAGACAGGCAGAGGAGCAGGAACGCTTACAGGCACAGGCTAAGAGAGATCTGGATCTTACTATCAAGGGCTTAAAGTTGGATGTAGTAGATGCAGTACAGGAGATGGGGTTGGATGCTGGCTTTAGAAATCTTATTGCTGTAGAGGACTTAGCAACTATTGCAGATGAGGATGAGCGTAAAACTAAGCTCACTGAGAGAGTAAAGGGTATGAAAAAGCTCTTTGATGCTGAGGTGGCTAAAGAAGTTGCAAAGGCTAAAGCTGAGTTTCTCAAAGGATCTACTCCAGCTACAGGATCCTCATCTAACAAGAAAGATGAAACTAAGTATGATGCGTACAAAAAGGCTGGAAATGTAAAGGGTATGCTTAGCGAGAAGTTAGGAGCATACAGAAACAAGGAGGATGAGGAGTAAGCCAGCTCCTCAAAACAAAATAACTCAAACAGGAGGTAAATAACAATGGCAGGAATGGTTAAAAGAGCTGATTTTTTGGAGAATGAGGTTGTAGACCTCACAGAGGAGATTAAGCTGGTATCTCCTACAGATACTCCGCTTACTACTTTGCTTATGGGTAGAGGGCAGGTAGTACCAGCAAACGATATTACAGTAACATGGAGAGAAAAGGAGCTTAACTCTGATAGAGGCACTCTTAAGTTAGAGGGTGCTGAGGCAGGAGATGTTATTACATCTAGCAGAAAAACTCTCTCTAACGTGTGTCAGATCATCGAAAAGGTAACACAGGTATCTGGTACAGCTAGATCCCTTAATCCTAAGGGTATCGGAGATGTATTTAACTCTGAGGTACAGGATCGCTTAGTAGAAACTAAGAGAGATATGGAGTGGTATTTCCTTAACGGTACTAAGGCTCTGGAGAGCGGATCTACTCCTAGACAGATGAATGGACTTGTTAATCTGGTAGCATCTGGAAACGTGGTAGAAACTAAGGGAGCCCTTACAGAGGAGCACTTCTTAGATGCACTCCAGAAGATGTGGGAGCATGGAGCACAGGGAGAGTATTTCTCTTTTGTAAATGCAAATATTAAGCGTATGATTAACGATCTTGCTAAGGCAGGTAACAATGTACGTTTCTTAGGCGATAACGGATCTATGCAGAATGTACTTGGTATCGGAGTACAGAAGATCGTAACAGACTTTGGAGAGATCTCCTTAGTACTGGATCGTTACGCTGATACTAAGACTATCCTCACGGTAGACTTAGGCGAGGTACAGATCGCAGAGCTTAGAGGTACTTTCTATGAGGATCTTCCTAAGGCTGGAGATTATTTCAAAGGTCATGTACTTAACGAGAGTACAATCAAGCTCCTTAACAGCTATGCAGGATCTAAGATCTCTATCACAGAGGCAGGTAAGTAAGTAACCCTAATTTTGTAAGGAGGTAAAAGGATATGCCTAGAAAAGCACAGAGTACTCCAGAGCAGGAGGAAAAGAAAGAGGCGGTAAATGCTCCAGCCGATGAAAAACAGGAGCAGGAAAAGGGTACAGAGGCTCCTACAGAGGGTGCTGTATCCACAGAGGTAACTCCAGAGCAGGAGGAAAAGAAAGAGGATAAGCCTAAAAAGGTGTATCACTTTACCTCTGAAAATCCTTACTTAACTGTATCCGCTGTAGGCGTGTATTTCAGTGCTGGTAAGGCTAGTACAGACAATTTAGCAGTAGCTAAGTATCTGGCTGGATTAGAGGGCGTAGAGCTGGTAGAGGAATAAGGAGGGATCTCCTATGGATAGCTTAGAGCGTTGTAGGATCCTCTGTGGAATATCAGAGGATAACACAAAAAAGCTGGGGCTATTAACAGTGCTCTTAGAGAAAGCAAGAGAGGATATAGAGGCATTTTGTAGAGATACCTTTATAGAGGCTCTTACTAACGATGAGGGCATTATTACAGGATATACGGATGTATTCCCTAAACAGCTTAAGAATGTGCAGGAGGATTTAGCTATCCAGCGATTTAGAAAGCTGGGAGCGGAGGGGGAGAGCTCTTATACCTTAGCGGATGAGAGTATAACCTTTGATGATCCATTACCTGTATCAGTAGAAAAAAAGCTGTATCCATACCGCCAGCTATTCCCTAGATCCTATACGCTGGATGATCCAGTAGGCGGATATAAGGAGGGCTAAGGTATGCAATTTCTCTATGATAAGCAAGTGGTAGTAAAAAGATACTCCTCAACTTTAGGAGAGTTTAACCGCCCTAATAAAACTCTTGTAGAGGTTGGTACTTATGAGTGCCATACCGCAGAGAGTAGTACTACCACAGCACAGCTCCAGCCACAAAAAAAGAATACCACAGATCTTACACTCTACACGGATCCAGAGGCTCCTATTAAAAGGGGAGATATTTTATATATCTATGAGCTGGATGAGTACGATAAGCCTATTATGAGTACGGAGTTTAAGGCTATTGCAGATAAGCCTTATAAAAAGCGTACTCAACTCATTGTATCGCTCCTTAGTGAGGAGGAGGTATAGTGGAGGGCTTTACTATCGAGGGCTGGGATGATTTTGTAGAGAACTTTAGTAAGTTTGTGGATAAATGGGCGGATAAGAAAAAGATCCTCCTCCAGAGGATGGCTAATATCTATCATGGTGAGGTTATACCTCATGTGCCAGTAGATACCTCACGGTTAGTAGATAGTATTACCATTTTCGGAGAGGGGATACCTCACGATTTTGTAGAGGTGGGAACTAATGTAGAGTATGCCCTATATGTAAATGATGGTCATGTACAGCATAAGAGATTTTTACCAGCGGATAAGCTGAGTGTAGGCGGAAAAGCTAAATACCTTAAGAACAGAAACCAAAAAGGGATCATGTTAAAAGAGAGCTATGTAAATGGCTCTTTTTTTATGGAAAAAGGTATGCAGGATGCTAAGCCCAGACTTAACAGGCTGGTAGAGAGCTTTTTACAGCAAATAGGCAGAGAGATAGAGGGAGGTAGCTTATGAGATTGCTTAATAGCGTGTGTAGGGTTATTGCCTCCGCTTATTCTGGGGTACCAGTACATATAGAGGAGGTTCCTAACAATTTTGAGCGTAACAGCTTTTATGTAACGCTGGCTACAGGCAGTAGCGAGCTAAAAAATCTCAATGTGTATGAGGATGATCCGATATTCCAGATTGTTTACTTTGCGAAAAGAAATGAGGCTAATCAAGTGATAGCGGAAAAGCTCTATGAGGTAAAGGAGGAGCTTAAAAGGCTTTTCCTCCTTAAAAGGGTTGTACCTGTGATCCCTTTAGCTGGAGTAAAGGAAAAACCTAGATATGCAAAGATAGAAAACTACTCCGATGATGTGAGGGTTAGTGAGGGAGCTTTATATGTAAAGATCACTCTCAACTTTACAGAGGATGTACCTGTAGAGGATAACTATGAGCTTATCGGAGATGTGGATATTGAAACAAAGACAGTAACAAACGGATAGGAGGTTAAACATAATGGGATTACCAGATATTATTATTGAGTTTTCCAAAAAGGCGGTAACAGCCATCCAGAACGGATCTACAGGCATTGTAGGTATCATGCTTAAGGATGCCAAAAATAAGGGGGCTATGGTGCTCCGTAGCGTGGATGAGATCCCTACTGGAGATAGTGCTTTTAGTGCAGAGAATACCGCTTATATTGAGAGGGCGTTTATCGGTTCTCCATCTAAGGTAATTATCTACACGATGGATAAAACAGCAGAGAGTTACGATGAGGCTACAAAGTATTTTGCTACACAGAAAGTAAATTACATTGTAGGAGCTCCAGATCTTACCACAGAGGAGGCTACTAAGCTGTCTACATGGGTTAAGGGTATCAGAAAGAACTCTGTACGCAGACCTGTAGCAGTGCTCCCTAAGACCGCTGGAGATAGCAGGGGCGTTATTAACTTTGAGGTAGTAAACAGCTCCGCTACAGATAAGATCGAGGTAGGAGAAAAGCAGTACACAGAGGCGGAGTACTGTAGTAGAATTGCTGGCTTGTTAGCTGGCTTAGATCTCAGAGTATCCGCTACCTATAAGCCTCTCACTGAGGTAACAGCTATCCCTCTGGTAGATAGTGATGAGGAAGTAGATACCGCTATTGATGCTGGTAAGCTCACTCTCTATAACGATGGAGAGCGTGTTGTAATTGCCAGAGGTGTAAACTCCCTCACTACAGTTACAGAGGTAGAAACAGCGGATCTCCAGAAAATCAAGATCAACGCTATACAGGATCAGATTGAGGGAGATATTTACAGCACTATTAACAAGAGCTACATCGGTAACTACAGTAACTCTTATGATAACAAGTGCTTACTGATTACAGCTATCAAGGGCTACCTTAGAGGGCTGGAGGCTACAGAGGGAGGTAAGGGCTGGCTTAAGGCTGATAGCTCTACTATGGAGATCAATGTAGCTAAGCAGAAACAGTACTTAGAGAGTATCGGAGTAGATACCTCTGAGATGGATGAGCAGGCTATTAAGGAGGCTAATACAGGCTCTCATGTATTCCTTAAGGGTACTATCTCTATCTTAGATGCTATCGAGGATGTAGATATTTTCATCAATAAGGATTAAGGAGGTAATTACAGATGGCAGTAGAAACTAAGCGAATTTGTAACGGTACCTTTGGAGAGCTCTGGTTAGACGGAGATTATGTAGGAGAGTGCTATAAGGCACAGGCAAAGGTAGAGTTTACAAAAGAGGAGATTAAACAGTGCGGTACTTTCTTCACTGATAACAAGGTTGTCGGATGTAAGGGTACAGGATCTCTTACTATGCACAAGGTAAATTCCAGAATGGCTATTAAGGTAGCTAACATGGTTAGAAATAAGCAGGATGTACGCTTTACGCTTATCAGTAAGTTAGCGGATCCAGATGCTTACGGTGCAGAGCGTGTATCTATCACAGGAGTACAGATGGATGATCTTACTCTCTTTGATTGGGAGGCTCAGAAACCTCTTGAAACGGAGGCTCCGTTTACCTTTACAGGGTACGAGTACTTAGATCAGATTACTCCTCAGTAAGAGTTATAAGAGTGCAGTTTGGGGAGGGTAAAACCTCCCCTTATTTTTATTATATGAAAAATTAAGGAGGGCTATAACATGGCTACAAAGAATGTAAATGCAGAGGCAGTACAGGCAGAGGAAACAGAAAAGAAAGAGGCGGTTAATATCTTAGATCTCCTCTTAGGATCCGATGTAGGAGAGATTAAGCTCCCTACTAAGGAGGTAGAGATTACCAGATTATCACAGGTATACGGTGCTCCGTTTATCCTCACTATTAAGGCTATTACTCCAGCTAAGTTTGAGGAGATACAGGATATGAGCATTGATGTAAAGGGCAAGGATGCGGATATTGATATTACCCAGCTCCAGCTCTTTACAGTGATCGAGGGTGTAGTAGATGCTACAGGTGCTCCGATGTTCAAAAATAAGGAGCTTATGAGTAAGTTTAAGGTATCTACTCCTAAGGATCTGGTAAGAGCGATCTTACTTTCTGGAGAGATCGCTAAGATTTACGGAGAGATCTCTGAGCTGGCAGGTTTCGGAGATAATGCGGTTAAAGAAGTAAAAAACTCATAAGTACAGATGGGCTTACCCAGATGATGTACTACTACTGGAAACATGGTAGAGTACTCCCATCTGTATTTTACAAATTGCCTAGAGGCGAGCTCTTAGTATTACAGGCTTTTTATGAGCAGGAGAGAGATGATAATAACAAAGAGCTGGAGAGGGCAGATAAGAGTAAGAGTGTTATGTACAATATCAATCTACTCACATAGAGGAGGTGGCATATATGGCGGTAGAGTTTGGTGCAAAACTTTATTTGAAAGATAATATGTATGCTACCCTTAAGAAAAATCTAGGTTTACAGCGTGAGTTTTCGGAGCAGGTAGATAAAACTAATGCGAGTATGCAACAGATGGGGCGTACAAGGGTTAATGCTACTATCAATGCTACGGATAACGCCTCTGGAGTTGTAGAGAGCGTTAGACAAACTGTAGAGAATGTAGGCAATACAACAGTATCCCCAGAGGTATCCTTACAGGATAACGCCTCTGGGGTTATTGGTGCTATACAGGATACCTTAGATACCGTCAATACTACCACAGCTACTCCAGATGTGGAGGTAGAGGATAATGCCTCTCCTACTATCAATGAGGTAGAGAGTAGAGTACACAGGCTGGGAAATGTGAGAGCATTAACCAGAGTGGAGGTAAACGATCAAGCCACAGAAAAGGTAGAGAGAATAACCCAGAGGATCAAGGATCTTACTAAAAAGGTATTCTCTCCAGTGATTAAGCTAAAGGATCTCACGGTTAGTACAGTAGGAAAGATTAAGCAGAGGCTTAAAGAGATAGCCACTACTTTTACTCCGATTGTAAAGATCAGAGATTTAGCCTCACAGGGCTTAGCTAAAATCAAAAATACCTTAGGTGGGCTACGAGATAGAGTTACCTCTGTAGCGGTAGGGATCCACGATAGAGCTACATCTGGATTAAATAAAATAAGGGTAGGTGTACGAACAGTAGGAAAGCTGGTGGCTAAGCCTTTTATATCTATTAAGGATGGAGCCACTAGAGGGATCACAAAGGTTAGAAACTCCCTAAAATCTGTAGGGAAAACAGTAGCTAAGCCTTTTGTTACTCTGAGGGATAAAGCAAGTGCTCCTCTGGGTAAGGTAGGCGGTGTACTGAAATCCGTAGGTAAGGTAGTAGCTAAGCCTTTGATAGCAGTAAAAGACGGTGCTAGTAAGATCCTCCACGGTATAGGCAGTAGCTTAAAATCCATCGGTAATATGTCTGTAAAGGCTATGGTAGCGGTAAAGGATGGAGCTAGTGCTGTACTGGGTAAGATCGGTAGTACACTTAAGAGCCTTGCAAAAGGCGTAACAATCGCTGTAGGAATTGCAGGAGCAGGAGCTACAGCTCTTATGGGTAAATCCTTAGGAGAGGGAGCTAAACTACAGCAAAGTATAGGCGGTATTGAAACGCTGTACACAAAGACTAATAGTGATGGTAGTACAGATACCTCAGCGGTAGATAAGATGTTACAGTACGCTAATCAAGCGTATAAAACTACAGGCTTATCCGCTAATGAGTACATGGAAAATGTTACCTCATTTAGTGCCTCTCTTTTGAGTGCGTGTGCAGGAGATACAAATAAATCCGCTGAGATTGCTAACAAAGCTATGGTAGATATGGCGGATAACGCTAACAAGATGGGTACTGATATGGGATCCATCCAGAACGCTTATCAAGGCTTTGCAAAGCAAAATTACACGATGCTAGATAACCTTAAGCTGGGTTATGGTGGTACTAAGGAGGAGATGGAGAGGCTCCTTAAGGATGCACAGGCTATCACTGGTACTAAGTACGATATAAACAACTTAGCGGATGTTTATACAGCTATCGGAGTAATACAAGATAAATTAAATATCACAGGAACCACAGCAAAAGAGGCAGAGCAGACCTTTAGCGGATCTTTTGCGATGATGAAAGCCTCCGTTACTAACCTCTTAGGTAATTTATCTGTAGGGGATGGAGAGGCAGTAGCTAGAAGTATGGGAGAGCTGGTAGAGAGTGCAAGTACTTTCTTTTTCGGTAACTTTATACCGATGCTCCAGACGATTTTTAGCAACTTGCCTACAGCAATAGGAACAGCGGTAGAAAAGGTAGCTCCTCAGATTAAGGAGAATGTATTACCACTCCTTACATCTATCAAGGATGCAATCTTTACAGGGCTGGGTAATATCGGTATTGATACTGGAGCATTACAAGCTATTTTCGATCAGCTTTTTAATGTAAAGGTAGACGGTGGCGGTATTTCTAGTATGTTCTCTGGGCTTAAGGATGGAATAGTACAGGCGATCAATACGATCTTACCTATTATCCCTCCGATTATCTCAGCGGTACAACAGATAGCCCCTGTAGTAGGGCAGGTAATTAGTACGATTATGAGCGGTGTATCTCAGATCATTCCTTATATCGTGCCAGTGATCCAGACTATTACTAATATCATCGTAACAGCTATGCCAGTGATCCAACAGATCATTACAGTAGTGGTAGGTGCGATTGTAGCTATTATGCCTACATTGAGCTCTATTTTTACTTTTGTGGGAAATGTGATCCAGCAAGTACTTACAGTGATCGGTAATCACATGGGATTATTCCAGACTATTGTATCTGTAGTAGTAACAGTAGTATCTACTGTATGGCAGACCTTAGCCCCTATAATCAGTGCAGTAGTAGATGTGATCCTTACGGTGGTGGATGGACTACTTACAGGAATTGAAACGGTATTTAATTTCTTAGCTCCATACATCTCTCAGATCTGGGAGAGTATTTGTGGATTTTTTGACAGTGCAAGCTCTACGATTACAACTATCGTAGAAACCATTAAGAGCGTATTTCAAGGCTTATTTGATGCGGTATCCACTATCTTTAGTGGTATCTCTGATGCTGTATCTACAGCGATCGGAACCGTAACAAGTGTAATAAGCGGAGCAATAGATGCTATCAGTGGTTTTGTAGATAAGATTGGTGGTGCAATCCAGAAAGCTAAGGATTTTGTAGGATCTGGAGTAGACAAGGTAAAAGGTGCTTTAGGTTTTGCTTATGGTAAAGATAGAGTACCATATGATAATTACCCAGCTATCCTCCATCAAGGAGAGAAAGTCTTAACCAGAAATCAAGCAGATCAGTATGAGAGGCGGATGAGTACCAGAGGTGTACAGCTTAAGGATGTTACACCTATAGACAGGGATCCAGATGATCCACAGGATAATAACGGAGGTACAGGAGGTACAGGAAATCCACAGGATAGCGATCTACCTAAGAGCGGTGGTATCGGATCCGTAACGATTGAAAAATTGGCGGATACGGTAATCATCGAGAAAGAGGCAGATACCGATAAGGTGGTATCTGATATGGTGGCAAAATTCAAAAAGTTGTTACCTAATATGACTTAATAGGGAGGAGGATACTTAATGGAATTTTGGTTACAACAGAATAGCGATAAGTTTCAACTCCCAGTTAAGCCCTCCGATTACACGGTATCCGTATCCCATAAAAATACGGTTGTCAATGTAATACAGGTGGGAGATGTAAACCTTATCGGTAATACAGGCTTAAGAGAAATTTCTCTTAAGTCTTTTTTTCCAGCAAAAGATTATAATTTTAGCAATAACGCAGGGCGTAAACAGCCTTTAACTTATGTAGAGAAGATCGAGAGCTGGAGAAAGTCTGGTACTCCTATTAGGGTTATCATTACAGGCACTCTTAACATGGAGGCTACAGTAGAGAGCTTTGTGTGGGGAGAGCAGGATGCTACAGGAGATATTTATTATACCTGTAATCTAAAGGAGTACAAAAAAATAAAGACAAAGAAAGCTACCGTTACTATAGCTACTGTAAAGCCTACAGTAAGGGCTACAAAGCCACAGGCTAGTACAGCCAGAACCTACACGGTAAAAAGTGGGGATTGCCTCTGGAAAATAGCTAAACAGTTTTACGGTAACGGAGCTCAGTACACTAAGATCTACAATGCTAACAGAGATAAGATAAAAAATCCTAATCTTATCTATCCTAATCAAGTACTAACGATCCCTTAAGGAGGTGGTAAGAGTGATAGTAGTACATAAGGATACAGACATTACAGAGTATGTATCCTCTATGAGCTGGGGAGGTAGCAGATCAGAGGTAGCTAGAAAGTTAGAGCTACACATTGTAAACGCTCCCCTAGATAAAAATATTACTCCTCTTACCATCAACTTAGCGGATCCTGTTTATCTATTTGAGGATGATGGAAAAACAGAGCTCTTTAGGGGCTTTGTAGTAGAGAGAGAGGCAAGCAGTACCACAGGTACAGTTACTTATACCTGTTACGATCTTCTTTTCTATACCATCAAGAGTAACGCCACTTATAATTTTAGCTCTAAAACAGCGGAGGCGATAACTCAGATGGTATGTGATGATATGGAGATCCCTGTAGGCTCCTTAGCTCAGACAGGGCTAACACAGAAACTCATAGTACAGAATGTATCTATCTATGAGATTATTATGAGAGCCTATACACAGGCATACCAACAGAACGGAGTAAGCTACAGAGTGGTAGCTAAAAAAGGCTACCTCAATGTAGAGGAAATGGGTAAGGTGGTATGCAGTATTGAGATCACGGAGGATAGCAATATTACCAGCTCCAACTATAAAGAGAGCATTACTAACATGGTTAATAAGGTTCGTATTTATGACGGAGAGGGTAAACCACAGGGAGTAGTACAAAATGATGCAGATGTGAAAAAGTACGGTATATTCCAACAGACCTACACTAAAGAGGAGGGCAAGGATGCTACTACCACAGCTAAGAGTATGTTTAAGACGGTTGAGAAAACCTTTACTCTGGAATGTGTAAACCTCAATGAGGCAGTAACAGGGGCAGGGGCGGTAGTAAGAGATAGCTCTACAGGGCTCAGCGGTGTAGTGTGGATAGATGCAGATACTCACACATGGCAGAATGGAGTAGCTACCATGAGCTTAACAGTAACTCTAAAACAAATGATGGATACTAAGGAGGGATAGCATGGCTGGTACTGGCGATAACATGAAAAACGATCATCAATATGCGGAAGTGCTAGAGATGATGCGATCACAGGGAGCTAAAGATAATCCTACCTTAGCCCAGATAGGAGTAATGCAAAGCTCTAACAGCGTAAAGATAGATGATCTGGTACTCAATGCTGAGGATCTGTATATAGCAGATTACTTAGTAGCAGGGTATACCAGACAGATAAAAGTACCTTATGTATCTGGAGTATCTGTGGATACTACACAGAGTAACGGTTTTGCCAGTAAGGATAACCCAGATCCAGATACTAGGGTATGGAAACAAAGCCAGATAACCTATACCGATGGGCTTAAGGCTGGGGATATGGTGCTGGTACAGAAACTTAATGATAATAACAAGTATGTAATCATAGCAAGGGTGGTGGAGGCGTAAATGAGTTTATTTCCTTTTGCAACAACAGAGGATCTTACTCTAGCGGATCAAGAGGTAACAGCCTCCTCTATCCGTGAGTATGAGATCGACTTTGAAAAAGGCACACTCACAGGGAGGATAGTAACTGGTGTAGATGCTCTTTGTGTGTGGGCTTACTTAGCTCTTAAGGCTAAGAGATACCGCTGGATTATTTATAGCTGGGGTTATGGGGATGAGGTTTATGATCTTATCGGATATAGCTACAGTGAGGAATACCTTAACAGTGAGGTAAGGCGGTATATGGAGGAGTGCTTATTTGAGAATGAGCACATAACAGGAGTACAAGATCTGGAGGTATCCCAGATTAAAGATGTACTCCATATAAAATTTACTCTGGTAACAGATGTAGGTAGTAAGGAGGTGGAAATGGATGTATGAGGATCAGACATACGAAAATATATTAGATAGATCCCTAGCAAGGGTGGCAAGTGATGTAGATAAGCGTGAGGGCTCCGTTATTATGAACGCTATAGCCCCTGTATCCGCAGAGCACGCAGATGTATATATCCAGCTAGGTAATATCGTAAATAATGGGTATGCAGATACCGCAGTAAGAGAGTTTCTAATCCTCCGCTGTAAGGAGAGAGGTATTATCCCTTATGAGGCTACTAAGGCTACTCTAAAGGGTAAATTTAATATGAAGATCCCTATAGGATCCAGATTTAATCTGAATGAGCTTAACTATGTAGCCACAGCATTTATGGAGAGTGCTGATGGCTATTTTTATTACCAGATGGAGTGTGAAACAGAGGGTACTAATGGTAACAAGTTTTTTGGAGAGCTTAGCTCCATTGAGTACATTGATAAGGATCTTACTGGAGAGCTTACAGAGCTCCTCATCCCAGCGGAGGATGAGGAGGATACAGAGGCTCTAAGGACACGATACCTTAACTCTTTTGATAGTAACCCTTTTGGCGGTAATAAGCAGGATTATGTAGAGAAAACCGATGCTCTGGATGGTGTAGGCGGTACAGTGGTTATCCCTGTATGTAATGGGGGAGGCACTGTTAAGTTAATCATTATCAACAGTGATTTTGGGGTAGCATCTAGCACGCTGGTAAAAGCGGTACAGGAGGCTATAGATCCAGATCCACAGGGTACAGGTAGTGGCATAGCTCCTATAGGGCATACCGTAACAGTAGTATCCGCTGTGGGTAAGACGGTAAGCATAAAATCCAGAATAACTCTAAATGATGGCTACCAGTGGTCACAGGTAAAACCTAAGGCTGAGGAAACTCTGGAGGCGTATTTCTTAGAAATGCGTAAGAACTGGGAGAAAGGTAATTTAGTGGTTCGTATTTCTCAAATAGAAAACAGGCTCCTTAATCTGGATGGGATTTTAGATGTAGCAGATACACAGCTAAACGGTGTAGCCAGTAACTTATCATTAGCACAGGAGGAGATACCTCTTTTAGGGAGGGTAGACAATGGCTAGAGAAATTGATCTATTAGGCTATTGGATGCCTGTACTCCGACAGCTTAAGGAATTTAAGGAGATAGCTAAGGCGGAAACGCCAGAGCTTAAATATATCCTAGAGCAGATTGAGCGTACTCTTAACAATATGTTTATAGAAACAGCGGATGAGTACGGTATTAAGCGTTTTGAGGATATGATGGGTATTTACCCAGAGGCAGGAGCCAGCCTAGAAACAAGGCGTTTTAATGTGCTGGTTAAGTGGAATGATAAGGTACCTTATACGGAGAAAGAGCTTTATAACAGGCTTATTAGTATCTGTGGAGATGATAACTTTAGCGTAAATCCAGATTATAAAAACTATTTTTTAGAGATTATAACTCACTTAGGGATAGAGGGGGCGTTTGATACGATCTCCTCTATTTTGCAGGATATGATCCCCTGTAATCTGGTACTGGATCTTAAAAACACTCTGGAGGAGGGAAATACAACTCCTTTTAGTGTGGCGGTAGTATCCTGTGTGGCTATGAGGTATCAGATCACCAACGATATTAACCCTAAGGTAGCTACAGAGAGCCCTATGTACTACGGTGTAGGCTTAGGTAGAGCTGGTACTCACATTATCACTCACGATATAAAGAGTACTGTAACTCAGAGCTCAAATCTCAATGTAGCACAGGCATTATCTACAGGAGGCTCCTCTGGAGCTATCACAATGGATATAGCTGTAAAGGATGAGGTAGAAAGCCCTCATTACGAGGGAGTAGGCGTTGGAATGGCGTTTACTAAGATCATTACCCACGATATTAACAGCAAAGCAACTAACAGCGGTAATACTACTGTAGCAAGCCCTGTAAACACAGCTACAGTTATTACAATAAATTAAAGAAAAGGAGTGTGATAAAATGGGTGCTTTTAAGAGTGCAGTAATCACAAAAAAAGGACAGGAACTCTTAGCAAAAGTGGTAGCAGGTACTACTAAGCTGGAGTTTACTAAGATCAAGGTATCCGATACTAAGTTATCTGGAGATCTGGCAAGTATGACAGGTATCGGTACTATCAAACAGGAGCAAAAGGTAGCCTCTGTAGTGAGAAAGAATGGATCTAATGTAACAGTATCCGCTAGTTTCTCTAATCAGACCTTAGGGCAGGGTTATTATGTAAGAAACTTAGGACTTTACGCAAATGATCCACAGGCTGGAGAGATCCTCTACAGTATCTCAGTAGCAGATGAGAGTACCGCTACAGCGGATTATATGCCTCCATTTAATGGTATTGGTGTAAGCTCCCTTATGGTGGATCTTGTAACAGCGGTATCTAATGCCTCTAGCGTAAAGGTAAATGTAGATCCTACCGCTGGAGCTACAGTAGCTCAGATCGTTAATTTACAGGAGCAGATTGACGATGTTAAGAGCTTTGTAGGCTATGAGAGCTCCGATGTATACGGTGTGGAGATTGATTTTCCTAATAGACGATTTACCAGAATTGCAGGAGCAGAAAATCTTACCGCTGGAGCTGATTTTGATAAGCTCAATCCGTGGGGCGGTAGAAAGAGATGTATCTTAGCCGATGATGGTACAGTACTTGCATACAGAGGAGAAACAGGATACACAGAGGCAGGAGCTACTACTGTAGAAATTAAAAAGACAGTAGACGGAGCAGAAAAAACCTATGCTAGCGGTGCTAAGGTACAGGTAATGGTAGAACAGCCTGTATTTTATGTTAAGGCTGTACCTGTAAGCTCTAAGAACGCTACAAGCGGTAAGGGTAAGCAGTACACTAAGGGTAGATTTTATATCAGCCCTACACCTAAGGCAGGACTTACAGCTCCTAGAGCCTTTTACGATAATCACGGTATCGTACAGGATAAGATCTATCTCTCAGCGTTTGAGGGCTGTATCTATGATACGGATGCTAAAAAGTATCTTACAGCGGATGAGCAGGTAGCGGATTTTGCTACAGATATGCTCTCATCTATTGCAGGTGCTAAGCCAGCCAGTGGACTTACACAGAACCTCACTAGAGCGAATGTGAGAAAGCTCTGTACTAACAGAGGTACAGGCTGGGAAAGTCACAGTATTTTTGCTATGGCGGTTACAGAGTGGCTCCTTATGATTGAGTACGCTAGTTTAGATGCTCAGCGTAAAGTAGGTAGAGGCGTTTGTGATTTTACCGATGATGGTAAAACTAATATGTCGGTAAATACTGGAGCTACCTCTGGTTTAGGTAATGGCTCTGGCATTGATCCTAACGGTGGCGTAGATGGTAAATGCTCAGTATCTTACAGAGGAGAGGAAAACCTCTGGGGTAATATCTGGACTTGGTTGGATAAGGTAAATATCTTAGCTAAAGGACAGAATGAGGTATTTGTGCATGAGATCGGAGCTACAGTAGCAGATGATACTACCACAGGATACAAGAGCTTAGGCTATCACTGGAGCCATAGTAACGGTTATCAAAGTGCCTTTGGTATTGATCCAGAGCATCCAGAGTTACTCATCCCTACAGAGGCTAGTGGATCTGATGTATTCACAGGTAACTATGTATGGCAGAACTACACCTACAACGGTTTCTTGATTGCTCAGTTGGGCGGTCAGTGGCGTGATGGCTCTAGTTGCGGTTTCCGTCTGGGTGGTGCTAATGCCTCTGGTAGTCGCGGTCGGGATATCGGCGGTCGCTTGCTGTATGTGCCTCAAACAAAGGTTGCATAAACTTTTGAGGAAAAATAAATAAAATCAAAAAGGGTAATAGGAGGAGCTGGAAAGCTCTTTTTTATTACCCTTTTTGTCGGTAGCTGATAAGGTTTCTTAATTACTAAATTAGGCAGTAAATGGAATAATGGCTCTAATTGCAGTTTCAATCTGAATGGTAATAATACCTCTGGTAATCGCAATCGTAATATCAGCAGTCACTTACTATATGTGCATATAAAAATAAAAGAAAATCAGAGAAATATGTGTTCACTGTGACACTTATTTTACATTAAGTGAGTAACAGCTACCGTGGCTCTTGCCAAAACATAAAACTCCTCTATGAGGAGCGGTAAAAAATAGCTAAGAGGGTGCTTATAGCGGAGAGATCCGTAAACCATGTTAGCCTAGCAAGCTAAGAACTGATTGTTATGTGAACGATAGCACAGGGGTACTACAACAGGTAGTTAGCTCCCTCTTATGCACATACAAAATTATGATAAGGTGGGTGCCAAAACACATGAAAGATACTGGAGATTTATTTTCTAAGATATGCGATATGGATAATCTTAGAAAAGCCCACAAGAACGCAAAGAGAGGTAAAGGGTGGTATGCAGAGGTAAAGTGTATAGAGAAAGATCAGGATCATTACCTAAGGAGGCTACAGGAAAATCTAATAGAGCACAGGTATCATACCTCAGACTATGAAACCTTTATAAGAAAAGAGGGAAATAAGGAGAGGGAGATTTATAAGTTACCGTACTATCCAGACCGTATATGTCAATGGGCTATCTTACAGGTTATAGAGCCCTACTTACTTAATTCCATGACAAAGGATACCTATAGTGCAATCCCTAACAGGGGGATCCAGCCTATTATCAATCAGTTACGAGGGTATAAGAAAAAGATTAAGAAAGATGGAAAAGTAGTAGCGGAGAAGTGGATACCCAGTATTTTAGTATCAGATCCAGAGGCTACAAAGTATTGCTTAAAGCTGGATGTAAGAAAGTATTATCCCAGCATTGTACACGATGTACTAAAGGCTAAGTATAGAGAGCTCTTTAAGGATGAGGAGCTTATCTGGTTAATGGATGAGATCATAGATAGTATTAGTACTTGTCCAGCCACAGAGGAAAATATAGAGATCCTCCAGAGGCTAGGTGTGGCGGTAAATATTATCATAGACGATAACGGTAGAGAGTTTGTGGATGGCGTAGGTATTCCCATTGGAAACTATGTTAGCCAGTATGACGGTAATTTTAATCTATCTGTAGTAGATCACTGGCTCAAAGAGGTTAAGGGCGTTAAGTACTACTTTAGATACATGGATGATATGGTTATTTTCGGTAGCAGTAAAGAGGAATTACACAAACTCAAAAGAGAGTTAGATGAGTTTATGGCGGTAAATCTTAAGCAGGTGCTTAAGCATAACTGGCAGGTATTTCCTACTAAGGTAAGAGGTGTAGATTTTGTAGGCTATAGATTTTTCGGAGAGTATACCTTACTTAGAAAATCAACTTGCAAAACATTTAAGCGTAGGATGCTTAGCATCTCCAGTAAAAGAGAAAACAATGTGAGCCCTACTTATAGTGAGTGGTGCTCATTTAATAGCTATGTGGGCTGGCTACAGCATTGTGATAGCTTTAGGCTATACCAAAAATATGTAGAGCCTAATGTAGAATATATGCACAATTATTACTTAAAGGAGGTAAAAGGTAATGCAGAAATTTGTAAACGTAAGAACTACAGCGGAGAGCGTAAAGCCTCTTGAAATTGATGATTACCATGTATATGTGAATACTGGTATCAAAGAGATCCATGAGGAGGCTAAGGATGGAGATCTTAGCTCTGGTTTTGATGGGTTTGAAATTGAAACACAGGAGATCTATGAGAAAGATGAGTACATCCAGCTCATGGCAGAGAAAAACAGCTCCTTAGAGGAGCAGACTACAGATATGCAGTTAGCCTTAGCAGATGTGTATGAGCAAATGTTAGGGTTATCAGCTAACTAAGAGGGAGGAGAAAGATTATGGCTCAGATTTACGCTACTTTGATCCGTAAGGGATTAAAGACTATCAATGATGTACCTAAGGCTCTTAGAAAAGAGGTACAGAAAATCTTAGACGGAGATAATGAGTAATGTTACTCAATATTATCTTAAAAACAATACTCAGAAAGGAGGTAAAGGCTATGGCAGTAATTTACGCTACCCTTATTGTAAAGGGAAAAAAGACGATCAATGATGTACCAGCGGTAATCAGAGAGCAGGTTAAGCAGATCCTCATTGATCTTGATTTACCAGAGCTTGCAGAATAAGCCACAGGGAGAGCTAAATGCTCTCCCTTTTATTATGGCGGAAAGGAGGATCTTATGGTTATGGCTACAGATGCAGATATTAACATCGAGCACAGACTTACTGAGGTAGAACAGCGAGCAAAGAGTAACACTAATCGACTTAATGAGCATGATGAGATACTCAAAAGTAACAGTGAGATGATCGGAGCTATAAAGGAGCTGGCTACTGAGGTTAAGTATATGCGTGGGGATCTGAATGAAACCGTTGAGAGGCTTAACAAGCTGGAGGGTAAGGATGGGGATAAGTGGGATAAATTCAAGTGGCTTATTGTAACAGGGCTTGTAACACTTATCTTAGGATACTTAGCGGTTTCTGTAGGATTAAAGTAAGGAGGTGATCCAGTTTATCTCTTTACCTCATTTTGAGGTATCGTAGCAACTATTAACAAACTCACAAGGAGGTACAGTATGAATTTAAAAGTTAGAGTAAAAAATCCTGTATTCTGGGTACAGATTGTACTTAGTATTTTAACTCCTGTGCTTGCGTATGCAGGACTTACAGCACAGGATCTTACCACATGGAGTAAGGTAGGGGAGCTCATTGTAGGAGCTGTCTCTAATCCTTATGTACTCTCTTTAGTGGCGGTATCGGTTTGGAACACTCTGAACGATCCGACTACAAAGGGATTAGGCGATAGTGCCAGAGCAAAGAGCTATACAGCTCCACAGTAAATATATTTATCAGACAGACAGGGAGAGCCTTTACAGGGCTCTCCTTTTTAAGTATTTAGATCGGAGGTATTATTATGACAGAAAAAGAAATCAGATCAAAGGTTGTTGAGATCGCTAAGGGTTGGTTAGGCTGTAAAGAGAGTGACGGATCCCATAAAAAGATTATTGATACTTATAACGCCTGTAAGCCACTCCCTAGAAGTTACGCTGTAAAGTATACAGATGCGTGGTGTGCTACTTTTGCATCCGCTGTAGGTATCAAGGCAGGGCTTACAGATATTATCCCTAGAGAGTGTAGCTGTAATCAGTTTATCCAGCTTGCTAAGAATATGGGTATCTGGGTAGAGAATGATGCTTACACTCCATCCGCTGGGGATATGATCCTTTATGATTGGGATGATAACGGAGTAGGAGATAATACAGGTAGTGCAGATCATATCGGTATTGTAGTATCTGTATCTGGAGGCGTTATTAAGGTTATCGAGGGTAACAAGAGTAACGCTGTAGGCTATAGAGAGCTTGCTGTAAACGGTAAGTATATCAGAGGCTTTGTTACTCCTAAGTACAGCTCTAAGGCTACTAAAGAGGAGGCTCCTAAGCCATCTGGTAACGGAGGAGGCTCTTACAATATTGGAGATATTGTAAACTTTACAGGATGCCTCCACTATACCAGCTCTACAGCTAATGGCGTTGCATACGGTTGTAAGGCAGGACAGGCTAAGGTAACTAACAAGGCTGAGGGTGCGGTACATCCGTATCATTTACAGGCTATCTCTGGTAAGGGCTCTACTGTATATGGCTGGGTAAATGCTGGAGATATTTCTGGTAAGACAGGCGGAGGATCCGCTAAGACCTACACAGTAGTTAAGAGAGATACTCTTAGCAAGATCGCTAAAAAGTATGGAACTACTGTAGATACTCTGGTTAAGCTCAATGGTATCAAAAATAAAAATCTTATTAACATCGGACAGGTAATCAAGTTACCGTAATCCTTTAGGCACTCCTTAATATTTTTCATATAGAGGGCTACTGGCTGTAAAATGCTGGTAGCCCTCATTTTTTAGTTGTATCTAGTATATAAGGTGTGTATAATAGATAGGAACTGAAAACAGCCTCATAAAGCCCTCTGTTTTATCGAGGGTAAAGAAGTCTACACCTAATATATAAAAGTGGCTGTATGAGGCACACAGGAGCTCACAGGACTATTACAGGAGGGTAAACAGGATGGCATACAGGAAAATAACGGATATAAAAGCTACTATAGGTATGAGAGCGGTATTTTATGCCAGAGTATCTACAGCGGAGGAGGAACAGCTAAACGCTATAGAACTCCAGATTGAGGAAAATAGAGGATGTATTAAGGATCATGGCTGGAAACTGGTAGGAGAGTATATTGATCGCAGTAAGAGCGGTACGATGGTAAAGGGCAGGGATGATTACCAGAGGCTCTATGAGGATCTGTACGAGGATCTATTTGATATTGTAGTAATCAAGGATCAAGAGAGGTTACAGAGAAATACTCTGGATTGGTACCTCTTTATTAACAGGGTAGTACAGACAGGAAAGCTCCTGTTTATGTACATGGATGGGAAATTTTACTCCCCAGATGATGCACTTATCACAGGTGTAAGAGCAATTATAGCGGAGGAGTTTAGTAGAAACCTTAGTAAAAAGCTCCATAACTACCACGATCACAGAATAGAGAAAGCCAGACAGGGGCAGGAGATAGCCTTACAGGGTAGCGGTAATGTGTACGGATGGGATAAAAAGGATGGCAAGTATTATATCAATCCAGAACAGGCTAAGGTAAGGAGGCTCATGTGTGAGGGCATTATGGCGAGAAAAGGATCTACCCTCATAGCTAAGGAGCTTAATGAGGCTGGTTATCGTAACACCGTAGGGAAACCGTGGAAACCTATGGATATACCTAAATTTGTGTATGATTGTAAAAATGTAGGTACCATGATTATAAACAAAGAAAGACATGATTTTGAGAGTAAACAGACTATAAAACTCCCTAAGGAGGAGTGGGTATATGTGGAAAACGCTCTCCCTCCGATAGTCACACAGGAGGAGTGGGATCTTATCTGTAAGATCCATGAGGAGAGAGTGATAGCCACAGGATCCGATAAGAGAGGAAAGAAAACCAGCGGATACTCTTTTAGCGGTAAATTAGTATGTGGTATCTGTGGGGCTCCTTACTGGAGGAAACAGAGAGTATCTAAGGATGAGTACTGGGTATGCAGTACAAAGCAGACTAAAGGCAGGAAAACCAGAAAGAGGGATAGCACGATGGGAAAAGCTGGAGAGATAAACCCTTTAGGCTGTGATAATGAAAATATCTCTTATAACTCCCTCATGGAGATAATGGGGGTAGTATCAGAGCGATTACAGGCGAATACAGACACAATAAAGCAGGATATGATAAATTGGCTTACTAAGCTAAGAAAACAGCTCCTAGAGGCAAATGGAGGGCATACAGAGGCAGATCTACAGCGTGAGCTCTCCAGAAAGAGTAAGCTACTGGATGCCTACTTAGATGGGATCCTAAATAAGCAGGAGTACCAGAAAAAAGCGGAGGAGTTAGATGAGAGGATCATCCAGCTCAAAGCAGAAACAGAAAAAAATAAGGCTAACTCTGGAGATATTGCAGAGATAGATAAGGTGCTGGCTAATATAGATGAGGAGGTAGCCAGATATGTAGATGGTAATGAGAAATTAAAAGTAGAATACCTCTTAGAGCACTTAGAGCAGGTGCAGATATTCCCAGATAAAGTTATAGTTATAGTACCGATATTGAGCGAGGGGATAGTAGTAGAGAAAACTCAGTATGTATCTAGGGAGAAATGGTGCTGGGAAATCTACGACTATGAAAATGCTTTTGGGCTTGACTGCACCTACTGATGGAGAATTTCAAATTGATAACATGACTTTCCCAAATGACCGTGTTCGTATTTTGAAAGAAGTTGGTTCATTTATCGAGTCTCCGTCATTCTATCCAAATTTAACAGGTAGAGAAAACCTCGATATTATTCGTAGAATTTTAGAACTTCCAGCGTCAAGTGTTGATAAAGCATTAGAATTAGTAGGATTATCTGAATTTGGTAATCGCTTGGCAAAAAAATATTCTTTAGGAATGAAACAGCGTTTAGGTCTTGCTTCTGCTCTACTTGGCGAACCACCAGTTTTAATTTTAGATGAGCCAACAAATGGTTTAGATCCAGCAGGTATTCACGAAATTCGCAATCTCATTAAAACACTTCCAAAAAGATATGACTGTACGGTTCTAATTTCGTCACATATGCTGTCAGAAATTGAATTATTAGCAGACGATATTGGTATTTTAAATCATGGAAGATTATTATTTGAGGGAAGTCTTGATGATTTAAAATTGACGGCACATCAAGCTGGCTTTGAAAATGATAACTTAGAAGAAATGTTTTTATCTATGATTGATGAGGACAATGCCAATAGAAAGCAGAGGTTAAAATTATGAAGAATTTAACCGTAGAATTAAAAAAATGTAAACGTACTGGAATATTAGTGGTTTTACCGCTTGTTGGACTTCTTGGTGCATTATACGCTTTTATAAATTTTATAGTTCGTAAAGAGGTTTTATTGAGTTTACCGCTTCCGCCTATGGACGTTTTGCTGACACAACTTTATGGAATGGTTATGGTTCTTAATATGTTCGGCATTATCGTGGCAACAACTTTAACATATAATATGGAGTTTCAAGGAAATGCAATTAAAAAGATGTATATGCTTCCTTTTAAGACATCATCTATTTTCAAAAATAAATTTTATATATTATTTGTTTTGCTTGCTTTTTGTATCGTCTTGCAAAATGGAGCATTGTGTATTATTGGAAATATCTTTTTACCCAACGGAACTTTTGAGTTACTAACACTTGTCCAATATACAGGATATTGCTTTGTATCATCTTTACCTGTATTGGCATTTATGCTTTTGGTGTCATCACGATGTGAAAATATATGGTTTACATTAGGTGTTGGAGTAGCAGGTTTTTTTAGCGGTATGGCAATGTCCCTTTCAGATATATCACTATTCCTTGTCAATCCATTTGTACTGATGATGAAACCTGCGGTAGCTTCAACAGCAAGTATTGATACGGGTATTTTAATATTGGGAGTTTTTGAAACAATCATATTCTTTATGATTGGCTGGTATCTTTGCAAAATAAAGCATTATGAATAAAAGGGGGGCAATCGTATGTCAATTATTGAATTGTTAAAAATAGAATTTATGAAAGTAAAAAGGTCTATGATTTTACCTTTGCTTTTAATTCCGCCTATCTTAGTTGTGATTTCTGGCGTATCTAGTATTAGTATGTATATGACGCCAGAATATACAGACGCTTGGTCGGCAATGTTCATTCAAAGTGCATTACTTTTTGGATATTATTTACTTCCATTTTCAATGGTAATTGTTTGCGTTATGATTTCCAACAGAGAAACAAAGAATAATGGTATATTAAAAATGCTTGCTTTGCCCGTCAGTAAAGGAAAACTTGCATTGGCAAAATTCTTTGTATTATTAAGTTTTTTAATGATTGAATTATTAATCTTTTTCAGTTCATTCATTATTGCAGGCATTATTGCTACTAAAATAATGAATGTGGTAGAAAATATTCCTGTTTTCTACTTACTCACATGGACATTAAAATTGTTTGCAACAATGATTCCAGCTATTGCTTGTATGTGGGCGATTACTGTACTATTTGAAAAACCACTATTGTCTATGGGATTAAATATACTCTTAATAATTCCGGGGGTTTTAATTGCTAATACGCCTTTATGGTTAGTGTACCCTTATTGTTATAGCGGTTATGTCGTATCAGACGCATTACATACTGTAACAACGACGGGAACAGGAAGTACAATATCACTATTTCCGTTTGTACCGTGTGCTGTAATCATAACAGTATTTGCACTATTCGTTTCTATCAAGTGCTTTGGAAGAAAAGAAATGAGGTAATATAAAATGAAAAAAATTAAATTAAGTGTCATTTCATTAGTTATTTCTTTGTTACCATTTATCACATTATTGGTTTCTCTTTTTACAGAAGAAATTACAGATGGGCTTCAAACTGGGTTGATTGTATTAAATATAATATCAATATTGTCTGGCTTTGGGCTGTCGATTTCATTAGTAAAAAACCCCAAACGACGAGATGTATTTTCAATTGTCGCTTTATGTATTTGTACTTTTTTCGGTTTGCTTATGCTTGGTATTCTAACTTTTGGCTTGATAGCCACTTTTATGTAAGAAATGCTTATGAAAAATATATAGATTAAAGAAGATACATCAAAAAGAATTTGATGTGAAAACTCATACGAAAGGTTATTTGAAATATGATAGGTCTAAAAAAACGAGATATAAAAAAAGCATTGAAAGCTGGTGCAAAGGCTAGTGGTGTTTCATTGGCTGATGTACGAGCTGATATTGAAGCAACGATTGATGAAGCCATGAACAGTCCAGACCCAGAAGTGCAGGCAAATTTCAAAAAGTATTTTGGGAATAAACGCCCTACGCCAGAAGAATATATTTACAAGATTACCAAAAAGGCAAAGATTTGAAAAAAGGCTTGCACCATACATTTTGTATGATCTGCAAGCCTTAATCTATTTCAGAGGAAATTTAACAGTAAAGGTAGCACCGCCACCAGCAGTATCATGGAAATTGATAGTACCGTTCAGCATTTGGGTTAATTCTTTAGCGATACTTAGTCCCAGTCCAAAATTCGATTTGTTCGTATGGGACTTGTCGCCACTATAAAATCGGTCAAAGATATACTGCTTATCTTCATCAGAAATGCCTTGCCCGTGGTCTACCACAGAAAAAGCAATATTTTTTTCGGTGGCGATTACTTCTATCTCTATCAAAGAATTATTCTTGGAATGTTGAATGGCATTATCCATAAAGACACACAAGATTTGAAATAATCGGTCTTTGTCGGTAAACATGGCAGGATAACTTTCCTCGGATAAATGCAGTTTTAGTTCTAAATTCTGCTTCATGCAGACGGGTTCGTAGGTTTCATATAACGTAATGAGCAAGGTATCTATATTGATTGTGCTTTTATTCAATGTCCATGTTTTAGCGTCGGAAGAAGCCAAAAGTAACATATCTTTGACTAAACGGGATAACCGCATACATTCAAAATCTATGGTCTGTATGGCTTGCTTTGCCTGCTCGTTTAAGGAAACATTATCAAGAAGCATATCCGTGTTGGAAATCATAACAGCAAGTGGAGATTTTAATTCATGGGACGCTGTTGCAACAAAATCTTTTTGGCTTTGCAGTATTCGTTCCGTTGGAGCAAACGACTTTTTCAGCAGATAACGGGTTAGCATGATAACAACGATACAAGCCAAAAACCAGATAAGAAGATATATAGGCAATGTCTTTTGTAAAATATCCGTCAAACTGGCTGTCTGATAAAGAAAGGTTGCATGATACACGGTATCATTTGCTGTCCTAATTGTAGCAGGAATAACAAAATAAGTATCGTGATGTGTTCCTCTTATTTCCAGAAAACCGCCTTGTGAAGTTGTGTTGCTTTCTGTTTGTGATAATGGTTGTGTAGAAATCTGCTTTTCTACATCATGCAACAGATTGTCCGTAGGAGTTGGAAATGGAAAATTACTCTGATAAATGGTATTTCCTTTTGTATCGCTAATCAAGGAAAAAATATGATAACTTTCTTCGTAGGCTTTAAGTTCCTTATCCATATCCGAAGAAGCACTTTCCACTTGATAAATCAGTAAGGTTGTTAGTCTTTGAAACAAGGTACTTTCGTTGATTTTTTCCGTATGAACGGTATTTGCAACGACAAAGGAAATCACAAGGGTAATAATCAGCATAACAGAACTTGCAAACAGAATATGAAGTTTTCGGTATAAATTATTTAACATGTTTCTTTCTCCAGTTTGTACCCTGCACCGTAGACCGTTGTTATTTTACAGGAACTTTTTAATTCTTTTAGGCGTTTTCGCAGAAAAGAAATGTAACTGTCTACATTTCCAGTTTCCACCTCAGAAGAACTGCCCCAGATTTTAAGGATAAGCTGTTCACGGGAAAATAGTGTTTCTGGGTTCTGCATAAATACAAAAGTCAATTCGGTTTCCTTTGAAGTTAATAAAATAGAATTGACGGGTGTAGATAAGGTTCGGCTGTCTTTATCGAAAGTTAAATCTCCATATTGTAATTTAGACGATAACTGGATGTTGGCAGGTCGCCTTGTCAATGCTCGAACTCTTGCAAGCAATTCTTTGATATGAAATGGCTTTACTAAGTAATCATCAGCACCGCCGTCTAAACCCTCAACCCGATTGTCAAGGGTACTCATGGCAGTAATGATAAGGATAGGAATAGATATTCCTTTTCTACGCATAGATTTTATGATTGTCAAACCGTCAATAATCGGTAACATACGGTCTACAATGGCGAGGTCATAAGCATAGTCTGTATTTAAGGCATACAGCATAGCGGTTTCCCCGTCATTGCAACAATCAACCATATAGTTTTCTTTTTCCAGCGAAATTTTTATATTTTTACATAATTCTAAATCATCTTCCAGAAGAAGTATTTTCATAATGTATCAATCCTTTTCTATATAGATTATAGACAGTATAACAGAAAAGTCTGTAAAAATCCTCTAAAAAATGATGATGATTTTCTTGCTTTTTTACAGGATTTTTAGAATGGTTTGCCTTTACAATAGGGGCATATCGAACAAGAAAGGTGGAATACAAAAATGAAAAAAACAAACATCAGTAAATTCATAGCAGTTGGATTATGTATCTGTGCATTGACGGGGTGTGGTGCAAGTCCAGATGAGAAACCAGATACGTCTAATCCTATTGTCAATTCTAATACGAATGAAGAAAATGCAAATGGTTCTTCAGAAAATAAAGGAAACGACATATTAGAGTCTGCTAATTTGATAGGAAGTGTTTTGGAATTTACAGACAATGGTTGTTCCGTAAGTCAAGCAAAAGAAACTGATGGTGGAGACAGCCTGCAAATCGAAGCGTCGGGAATGGAAAATAAAGACAATACTGTTTCTGTAACCTATAGCCCAGATTGTGAATTTGTTGTTGCGACACTAAATAAACAGTTGGGTTCTGTTACGAATATAACAACGGGTTCTATATCTGATGTAAAGAAACAATCAGATGTATATCTCTATGGAGAGTTTGCAGATACACTTCATTTCAATGCAACAAAGGTTGTCGTAGCTCGTTGGGAATAGAGGTGTGAAGTATGAAGTTTTATCAACTTGGTTTTCGCTATTTACAGCGAAAAAAAGGAAAAACCATTCTTCTGTTGATTGTTTTGATACTTGTAAACAGTATGATTTTAGGTACAAGCATGATTTTAAGGACTACAAATGAGTCCAAACAAGCCATGCAGGAAAAGACAAATTCTAAGATTGTAGCTGAAATTACAAGTGAGGACAGCAAGATAACCGAGAATGAAATAAACAAGATTGAAACGCTGGAAGATGTTTCGTCTATCAACCGTATCGGCAGACAAGAGGTATTTCCGAATAATTTTGCTCCCGTTACTCTCAATACTTCTACGAATGAGGAAAATTTGAAAATAGCGTTGCTCTCCTATGATGATTTGGAAAAAGACAGTCCTTTTTCAGAAATGCAGTACCGCTTAGCTTCTGGCGATTATATCAAACATGAGAAAAAAGGTGCTATTATCAATGCGAACCTTGCAAATCAAAATGGACTAAAGGTTGGAGATACGATTGAACTAGGTACAGAAAACGGAACAAAAGTATCTGTTCAGATTATTGGAATTTTCATGTCCGCAGGAAATGTGGAAAAAGACCAGCCGTCAGAAACTACCGCAGTCAATCGAATAGAAAATCAAATCTTTATTGACAACAGCACTTACAAAGAATTGTTCAAAGAAACTGAATTTGAAAAACTCTGCGTTTATTCACAAAGACCAGAAAAATTAGATGTGCTGGAAACCAGCCTGCAAAAAATATTCGGAAATGATGTAGAGCTTAGCACTTCCGATACCCTTTATCAACAGATGTCTGCTCCATTAGAGCAAATCAGTAAGGTGGCAAATCTCATGCTGATACTTACCTTGATAACTGGTACGGTGGTTGTTTCCCTGCTGTTATGTATGTGGATGAGAACAAGACAAAAGGAAGTGGCAATCTTTATGAGTCTAGGTAAAGCAAAAAGTGAAATTTTCCTGCAAACTTTCTTAGAAGCAGGTAGCGTATTTACGCTTTCGGTTTTAGGTGCAACAGCCATTGGTAAATTGTTCTCTGGTGTTTTGCAAAATGTCATTACTGGTTCAGAAAGCGTAACAGAAAATCTGAAAGTGGTGTTGCAGATACAAGATATTGGAATGTTGTTCCTTTTAGGTGGTGCAGTTATTCTGGTGGCATTGTGCTGTTCCATTCTTCCCATATTACGAGCAAACCCAAAAGATATATTAGCGAAAATGGAGGGATAGTACATGAATTTTTTTGGATTGGCAAGGCGTTCTGTGTTCAGAAAGCCCGTAAAAAGTATTCTCTTATTGTTGATTGTTTTTGCAATCAGTACCCTGCTTCTTGCAGGTGTGGCGAGCAAAAATGCCAGTATTGAGGTGCAGGATAAAACAAGGCAAGCGATTGGTGCAGGTTTTCTTTTAGAAAAAAATGCGGAGTATCGAACAAAACGAATTAGTGAATTATCAGAAAAAATTGGCGAAAAGGATGGAGAATTAGAAGGGTATCATCAAGAGAAAGTAGTTGTTAATGGTGCAGAAGGTTGGAGGGGGTGGACAACAAACGAATTTGAAACCCTAGATATAAAGGATATTGAGAAACTGGCAAAAACAAATGGAATCGCTGATTACAATATTACAACAGCAATCACAGCCGTAAACCCTGTAAACTTCCAAAGAATTGAAGATAAAGATGTAGACCAGAGTGTTGACGTTGGCGGTGTAAGCCTAATTGGAAACAAAGATATGAAACTTGACAGAAATGTTTTATCTGGAAACCTGCATATCAAAGAGGGACGAATGATAACCCCAAAGGATAAAGATATGTGTGTCATTTCAGAGGAACTTGCAAAGCAAAATAATCTGAAAATCGGCGATAAGATTTCTTTTAATGATTACCACGATACTGAAAATTCAAAGGTATCAGAAGCTGAGATTGTTGGAATTTATCAAGTGGATCAAAAGATGTCCCCACTTATGCAGGGAGATACTTACCGTTCGGAAAATGTAATATTTACAGATTTGAGATTTCCAGAAAAGGCAGAGGGTGAAACAAGTCCATTATATGAAAGAGCCTATTTCAAAGTAGAAGATGTGGAAGCTTACGACGAAGTAAAAGAAAATCTGCAAAAAGTAGACATCAACTGGGAGCAATATGATTTGATTGACAATAACGGAAATTCTGAAACCATGTCCTCAAACTTCAATGATTTAGCAAAAGTAAGCGAAATGATGATATTGGTAATCTCTGTTGCAAGTTTTGTTATCCTTGTTTTCGTATTTCTTTTCTGGCTGAAAAATCGAGTGCAGGAAGTCGGTATTTTCTTATCACTCGGTGTTCCAAAACTTAGAATTATCGGACAAATTTGGAGCGAAGCGATTATGATTGCTGTTCTTTCCCTTATGTTATCCTTTGCTGTCGCTCCAGCCGTTTCCAAAGTAACTGCAAATTATCTGGTATCACAGCAGGTTCAGCAAATGCAGGAAGAAGAAAAAAATAACGAGGGAAAAGTATCCACAGAATATGTTGCACCAAAGCAGGACGTGCAGAATATCAGCGTAGAGGTTACGCCAGAAATGTATCTGTTGGACGGTGTAAGTGTTCTTGTGTTGATAACGGCTTCTGTTCTGGTATCTGGAATTGTAATACTAAAGAGAAACCCGAAAGATATTTTATCGGAAATGAGTTAGGAGGACGACGAAAATGTTAGAAGTAAAGAATGTAAGCTATGCTTACAAAACAAAAAAAGATAAAACCATTTTGAATCATGTATCTGCTACTTTCGAGGAGGGTATTTTTTATACTATTGTCGGTCCGAGTGGTGCAGGAAAAACAACACTCTTATCGTTGTTAGCAGGCTTAGACACAGCGGTAAAAGGGACTGTCCTTTGCAATGGCGAGGATATTACAAAAAAGGGGCTGAATTACCACAGAAAGCATAATATCTCATTGGTATTTCAAAATTATAATCTGATTGATTATTTGACAACGGTTGAAAATGTCAAATTAGGTGGTAGTGGAAATGCTGAAAAATTATTGGAAGAAGTCGGCATTGGAAAAGAATACTGGCAGAGAAATGTATTGCAACTATCTGGCGGACAGCAACAGCGTGTAGCGATTGCAAGAGCATTAGCCAGCGACGCTCATGTACTTTTGGCAGACGAACCGACGGGAAATCTTGACGAAACTACCGCTGATGAAATCATTGCTTTGCTGAAAAAGACTGCACATGAATTAGGAAAATGTGTTGTTGTGGTTACGCATAGTAAGCATTTGGCAGAAGAAGCCGACGAAATCTTAGAAATTAAAAACGGTGCAATTTCTTTTCTGTCTGAATAAATTAGAATAGTGCCGTAGAGGAGTTGTCATTATGGAATATTTTAGATATACCTCGACGCAATCAGTTTGAACCTAACGGCATTTTTATAACAACTGAATACAGCACAGTTTTAAAAGCTCGTACAGACTATATGTTTTGTGCGGGCTTTTTTCATGCCAGAAAAAAATTTTTTAAGTTTTTTTTGATTTTGGTTACGCTGTCCCCCACTTTCAACGCGGTATATATGAAAAGGGGCAGACACCTCTTTTCGACTAGCGAAAGGAGGTGAGGAAAATGAAACCGTCAGAACTACAAGAAAAAACCTGTCATCAATTCGATTGTGCTATTAAAACAGTTATACGTCATAGAGCGATTGACTTCTATCGAGCGATACGTCGTTCAGAGAAAAAAGAAATGCCATTCGCCGAAATTATGGACGACCTCTTAAATTCCATAGGTACAGAAGATACATACTCTACGGATTATGTTGCGGTATTTGAAGTCTGTGGAGAAAAAGTATCAATTGAAGATGAACAACTGGCTCGTGCATTGAAAGCTATTGAAGAACGAAAGCGTAATATCGTTTTACAGTATTTTTTCATTGGCGACACGGACACTTACATTGGGAAAATGCTTGACTGTTCCAGAGCGAATGTAACGAAGTGCAGAATACAAGCACTAGACAAGTTAAAGCAACTGATTGAGGAGGAAAAAGAAAAATGCCAAAAGAGCTGACACCGACTTTCACGGTTATTTCCAAAGCCTGCGACGGCGACGAAACAGCAATTTCAAAAATCTTGGAATTTTATGACCCATATATCAATCAGTGCTGTATGCGTCCGTTTTACGACGATAACAACAACTTACGTCTTGCGGTAGATTTGGAAATGAAAGGTTTTATCAAAGAAGCGATTATTCGTAAAATCTTAAACTTTGATATTAAACGCTTCTAATTCATATTGGGATTGATTATGCCCGTCTGGTCTTTGACAACTGAATAAAGCAGACAGATACGTTTGTGAGATAGCAAGCCACGGGGACTGTACGCCATGACCTTTCCAAAAGAAAGCGAGCGACCCACGCAGTGATCCGAGAGCGACTGTTGGAATAGTCGTTTTGCCACGACCTATCCTCACAGAATAATGATACGTCCGCATGGTGCGGTTCTGCCCACAGGAATGGGAATAGTTGAGATACTAACGGAGCTTTCCAAAGCCGTCTGCCTGCTTGTAAAAAATGACACACAGTAAAGGGGGTGCATAGATTATGAACAATACTGATGTGCCTATCTGGGAAAAATATACTCTGACGATTGAAGAAGCGTCTAAATACTTCCGCATTGGCGAAAAGAAATTGCGTAAATTAGCCGAAGAAAATCTTGACGCTGGCTGGGTTATCGTGAACGGTAATCGTATTCAGATTAAGCGAAAACAATTTGAAAAAATCATAGATACATT